>JGI12109J20283_11163408_pt1 | contig 17300 bp, 13 predicted proteins | sample ElkSlonscriptome_12_FD_20283 | JGI IMG/M metagenome (IMG submission 20283)
CGGAACTGGTGCGCATCTACTCCGGCAATCCGCTGGCGCTCAAGCTGACCGCCGAGTCGATCCGCGAGATTTTCGCCGGGGACGTCAACGAGTTCCTGAGCGAGGGCGGCGCGATCTTTGGCGATGTGCTGGCGGTGCTCGACCAGCAGTTCAACCGGCTGGCCCCGCTGGAGCAGGAGATGATGTACTGGCTGGCGATTGAGCGCGAGCCGGTCAGCGCCGACGAGGTGCGCGGGTCGCTGGTGGCCCCGGTGGGCAAGCGGGCCTTCCTGGAGGCGCTCGGCGACCTGCGGCGGCGCTCGCTGGTGGAGCAGAGCCCGGCGGGCTTGACACTCCAGAATGTGGTGATGGAGTATATGACCGAGCGGCTGGTGGAGCAGGTGGTGGAGGAGATCGAGACGGGCCGCATCCGGCTGCTGAACAGCCACGCGCTGATGAAGGCACAGGCGAAGGAGTATGTGCCTTCATCAGCGCGTGGCTGATCCTGGACGAGGTTGTGACCCGACTGGCGCAGCGACTGGGTAGCCGGGCAGCGGTGATGGCCCGACTGACCGAGGTGTTGGCGCAATTGCGGGAGGAGGTGACACAATGACACCGAAACCGGGCTATGCGGCGGGCAACATCCTGAATATGCTGGTGCATCTCGGCGCTGACCTGACGGGGTATGACTTCTCGGGGCTGTGCGTGTGGCAGGCGTATTTGCAGGGTGTAGCATTGCAGGAAGTAAGCCTGCTGGACACCGAACTGAAAGGAGCTGTTTTTACCCAGACGTTCGGAAGGATTTATTCCATTGCTTTCAGTTCAGATGGGACATTCCTCGCTGCGGGAACGTCCAGGAATGATGTTCGTGTATGGCAGGTGCATGATCTGCAAGTGAAATTCACGCTCGAAGGACATACCGGATGGGTGCGTTCCGTCGCATTCAGTCCGAATACACGCTATATTGCCAGTGCCAGTGACGATCAGACCATCCGGTTGTGGGATCGTAGGACAGGACGCTGCGTGAACTGGTTCCAGGGACATACCAATCGCGTGCATGCGCTTGCATTTCGACCGGATAGTGGTCTCCTTGCCAGTGGGAGCAGCGATCAAACGGTACGACTCTGGCACGTTGACTCTGCGTCATTCCAGCACGAGATCAACACCCCTAACACCTGGGTGCATTCGGTGGCGTTCAGTCCTGATGGCACCGTTGTCGCAGGTGGCTGCGATGATCATAGCGTCCGATTATGGAACGCCAGTACCGGACACTGTCTCGCGGTGTTGGATGGACATACCGCTGCCGTGACGGTAGTTGCGTTTAGTCCTGATGGTACCATCATTGCCAGCGGGAGTGATGATCAGACGATACGCCTATGGGATAGTCAGCGGAGAAAGCTCCACACCCTGCTTCGCGGCTCCATGGGGCGTGTGACGGCTGTCGTGTTCAGTGGTGATGGAACGCGAGTTGCCAGCAGCAGTATGCACCCCGTCGTCCACCTCTGGAATGTGCGAACCGGCGAATGTGTCAAAACACTCCGAGGACACACCAGTGCTGTCCGTGCCCTTGCGTTCCATCCTGATGGACTTCTCCTCGCTACTGGAAGCGATGATCAATCGGTACGTCTATGGAATAGTAACCAAGAAGCCTGCCTTGCACGGTTGCAGGGCTCTACCAGTTCGGTCTGGTCGGTCGCGTTCAGTCCTGATGGCTGCTATCTTGCGAGTGGTCATAGTAATCAGTTGGTATGTCTCTGGAACCGGCATACGGGGCAGTGTGAGGCCGTGCTTCGAGAACATACGGGGCTTGTACGCACGGTCGTCTACCTGGATACGACCACGCTGATGAGTGGCAGTCATGATCGAAGTATACGCTCCTGGCATACTGGTTCGAGGAAGCGGATACGACGGATGGATGGGCCCACGCGTATCTATACCATGGCGGCCAGTCCCGATGGATTAGTGCTTGCAAGCGGCGGGATGGACTCGACCGTATGGATATGGGATGCCAGAACAGGGCACCATCAGGCGACGTTATCAACGGACAACCGCAGGGTCTATGCCGTTGCATTCAGCTCTGACGGTCAGACACTTGCCGTAAGTGGCGATAGCACCAGCGTGCAATTATGGAATGTTCAGACGAGACAGGTGATGACGACGCTTCGGGGACACACGTATCCCGTCTGGTCCCTTGCATACAGTTCTGATAATCACGTCCTGGTCAGCGGCGGTGAAGATCCGTTTGTATGTGTGTGGGATGTCCACACGGGACAGTGTCTTCAGGTACTCCACGAAGAAACCACTGCCGTGGCTTCACTGAGTATCAGCCCGGATGGACATCTCGTTGCGAGTGGAGGCGCGGATCACTGCATCAGACTATGGAATGTGCATACCGGACAATGGCTCAGAACACTCTGCGGCCACCAGGGAAAAGTGGTGTCTGTCGTTTTTTGTCCCGATGGCTCTGTGCTTGCTAGCGGCAGTTGGGATGGCACCATCAAACTCTGGGACATCCAGACAGGCGCGTGCCTCCGCACCCTGCGCCCACCCCGCCCCTACGAAGGCATGAACATCACCGGGGCCACTGGCCTGACCGCTGCCCAGCGTGAAACACTCAAGCAATTAGGTGCCGTGGAGGATGAGCAATGACCCCCAACCCTAAACCTGGCTATGCCGCCGGGAATATCCTCAACCTGCTGGTGCAGCTCGGCGCGGACCTGACCGGGTATGACTTCTCCGGGTTGAGCGTGTGGCAGGCGTATGTGCAGGGGGTGGAGCTACGGGACGTAAACATTGCAGGTGCTGATATAAGCGGGGTGCGCTTTACGGACACGTTCGGCCGCATCCGTTCACTTGCATGCAGTCCCGATGGCAGCCTCCTGGCTGCCGCTACAAGTGATGGTAATATCCGTATTTGGCAGACCACTGATTTCACCCCCGTTCGTACCCTGAAAGGCCAGGCGGGATGGGTTCGATCCGTCGCTTTTAGTCCAGATGGACAATTGCTTGTCGGTGGTGGTCCCGATATGACGATTTGGTTGTGGGATGTGACCAGTGGAACAGTGGTGAATAGACTCGTCAGCACCTCTGGACGAGTCTATAGCATCGCTTTTCGCCCTGATGGAGGACTTCTGGCTAGCGTAAGTTTTGTGCAACCAGGGCGCATGTAACCTTTCCCGCTCGTTTTGTGAGCGCCGGAAGCAACCGGAACTGGATACGTTGGGCACCTGCGCGCGTTCATTCCGGTAATGCAGGGCCAAAGTCGCTCCACACGGCACTGTACTGGCACGAAGATAGCCCGCAGGCAGCGATTTGGAGCGAGACAGGCCGTCCTGTCGGCCACAGCGCCGGTGCCCCCGGTCTGACGGCACTTCAAAAAGGCCGGGTTTCGCTCAACTTGCCGCTGGTTGCACAAAAGCTACGCTAGTGGAACCAAAGAGCATAGTATAGATCTCTGGGATACCCAAACCGGTGACTGTTGTTCTGTGCTAGTCGGTCATACGGATCGCATCCGTGCCGTCGCGTTTAGTCCTGACGGATCGCTCCTTGCCAGTGGCGGTGAAGATCGAACCGTCCGTATTTGGAATGTTGCAACGGCCCGACAAATCATGGTGCATACGCATGCCGATAAGGTATGGTCCGTTCTGTTCAGCCTTGATGGGCAAAGCGTTGTGAGCAGTGGCGAAGATCAAACTGTTGATGTCTGGAGTCTGACGACAGGTCAGGTGCGTAGGCGACTTCAGGGACACAGCGATGGCATCATGGCACTCACCTTTGGGCCTGATGGAACATTCCTTGTAAGCGGTAGCCGTGATCTTACGATCCGATTGTGGGACATGGCGACGGGTGTATGCATAAGAACCCTTCGTGGGCATACTAATGCGGTGCGGTCTTTGGGCTACGTTCCGACCACGACATCTCAAAATATCCTGGTGAGCGGGAGCGAAGATCAGACTCTGCGACTCTGGGATGCAGACAAAGGCCAGTGCTTGCATGTGCTGCGCGGCCATGTCAAGCCGGTGCGTGGCGTGGTGTTCAGCCCTGATGGACATCTCCTTGCCAGTTGCCATCTGGATCAGCATGTACGCCTCTGGAATGTGACGAGCGGGCAGTGTATCGGCATATTCCGCGGGCATACCAGTACCGTCAGAACCGTTGCGTTTATGCCAACCGACAATATCCTCGTCAGTGGGGGGCAGGACCATACCGTACGGCTCTGGGATCTAACCACTGGGAGTTGTCTGCGTACCCTTCAAGGTCATGAAAGTTGGATCATGTCGGTGGCAATCAGTCCTGACGGTCGCATGATTGCTAGTGCCGGTGCCGATTATACGACGCGAGTCTGGGATCCAGCAACCGGGAGGTGTATCCAGGCATTGCAAGGATATAAAAGTGTGGTGCGTTCGGTGACATTCAGCCCAACGGGAAACTGGTTGGCAAGTGGGAGTGAGGATCAGACGATCTGGGTGTGGGAGGTCCAAACCTGGGAGCCTGTCCAGACCCTACGTGAGGGTGCCGGACGGGTCTGGTCAGTGGCTTTTCATCCAGACGGCGAGGTACTGGTAACAACGAGTAGAGATTATCCAATAGCCCTGTGGGATGTTCGCGCTGGACAATCAATTGGGACGCTTCAGGAGCATACCGGTACGGTGCGTACGGCCATCTATAGTCCCGATGGATCGCTCCTTGCCAGTGGTGGTGATGATGGAATGGTGCATATCTGGAATGCGGTCGATGGACAGCATCAGTATGAGGTGGCTGCGCATACCGACTGGGTCCGATCACTCGCTTTCAGCCCTGACGGGGACACCCTTGCCAGCGGCAGCGAAGATGGCACCATCAAACTCTGGGACATCCACACCGGCAAGTGCCTCCGCACCCTCCGCCCGCCCCGTCCCTACGAAGGGATGAACATCACCGGTGCAACCGGCCTGACCGCTGCGCAGCGTGAGACCCTCAAGCAGTTGGGTGCAGTCGAGCATGAGTAAGGAAGCAACATGAGCAAACCCGCCGATCGCGGCAGCAAGAAACTGATCAGTCTGGCCCCGAACGCCTGGGCGCAATGGGTCACGCAACGCCCCGATGTGGTGGCGCGCGTCGTGGCCGGCTCCGAGTTTACCTGGCTCAGTCGCGCCAGTGATGCGGTCATTCTGGCGCACGCCCCGGATGTGGACGACTTTGTGATTGTGAATGAGGTACAATTACGCTATACCCAGCCGATGCCGCGCCGCATCGCCGCCTATGCCGCCCTGGCCGAAGAGCACTACAACCTGCCGGTCTACCCGGTGCTGATCAACATTCTGCCCCCCGCCGCCACAGTCACGGTGGCGGATCGCTACGAGCGCAGCTTTCTGGGGATGCAGGCACGCCGAGACTATCGCGTGATCAACCTCTGGGAGGTGGATGTGGCGGTCGTGTTTGCGCAGCCCATCCCGCCACTGCTGCCATTCGTGCCGGTCTTGCAGGGTGGGGGCAGCGAGGCGATGGTGCGGCGTGCGCTGCACGAACTGCGGGCGGATGCCCAGTTGCGCGACCTGGAGTCGCTGCTGGCCTTCTTTGCCAGCTTCGTCTTGAAGAGTGAGCTTATTCAACAGATTATGAGGTGGGATATGATTGTGTTGGAAGAGTCGCCCTGGTATCAGGAGATCATCAGGAGAGGAGAGCACCGAGAGCGGGTGCGGACACTGCTGCAGATTCTGGAGCAGCGGTTTGGTGTCGTGCCACCTCTGGTAGTAGCCCAGCTTGCATCTCTGGATATATCAACCCTGGATGATCTGGCACGCATGGCAATCACAACGGCGTCGTTGGAGGAATTTATGCAAGCGGTAGCGCAGCACACCGCACCTGAACCGTCCGATAACGGTGAGTAGCCCGCAACGCTCACGTCACCTGGTGCGATGACGCAAGCATGACGCTGAAACAACTGGGCGCGATTGAAGCCGACCAGGACGCATAACCCGGGAGAGCAGCCTATGACCAGCCGGCGCGTGCAGATCAAATATGCCGCACTTGAACAGCAGTACGAAAAGCTCATGGAGCGGGTGAGCTTCCTCAAAACCGAGCAGGTGATCCAGAGCGATCCATCGATACGCTTCACGTTGCAGCAGCAGATCGCCCAGGTGCAGCAGGAATGTGATGTGCTGGAGCAGCAATTGGATGCGCTGGAACAGCAGATGCAGGGCGGCAGCCCGGCGGATATGCCCCCGGTTGCCCCCGCGCAGGGCGATCCTGTGGCCGACGTGGCCGTGCCAACGCCCCCTGCCAGCGACCAGCAGATCGACAACCCGGCCTCGAACCAGGGAGCCCAGGGGGTGTTCCACGGTCAGGTGAACATCTATTATGGCCCACCTCCCACCCCAACTGACCTCCCGGCCCCCACGCTCGCGCCGCCACGCAGCATCACCCCCACGTTGCCCCGCGATTGGGGGGAAGCCCCGGATGTCAGCAGGTTCCACGGGCGGGTGGCCGAGCGGACCACCCTGGCGCACTGGATGACCAACGACCGTTGCCGCCTGATCGGCATCCTGGGCATCGGTGGGATGGGCAAAACGGCGCTGGCGACCGTGATGGCGCAGCAGTGCCAGGATGACTTCTCTCACCTGGTCTGGCGCTCCCTGCGCAATGCCCCGCGCCTCGACGATCTGCTGGCGCAGTGGATTGTCTTCCTCTCGAACCAGCAGCAGACCGACCTGCCGGAGAGCACGGCGGAACCCATCTCCCTGTTGATGGACTATCTGCAGCGGCAGCGTTGCCTGCTGGTGCTCGACAATCTGGAGACCATCCTGTGCGGCGGGCAGACGGCAGGCGCCTACCGCGAGGGCTACGAAGGCTACGGCGAACTCATCCGGCGCGTGGGGGAACAGGCCCATCAGAGTCTGCTGCTGCTCACCAGCCGCGAACTCCCCGATGGCTATGAACGGTTCGATGGGCGGGTGGCGCGGACGCTGCCGCTGGCCGGGGTGAGCCGCAGCGAGGGGCAGGTCATCCTACAGGACAAAGCGCTGGCCGGCAGCGAACAGGATTGGACGGCACTGGTGGCGCGGTATTCGGGTAATCCGCTGGCACTCAAGCTGACCTCGGAGTTTATCCGCGAGGCGTATGGCGGCGCAATTGCCGATTTCCTCAAAGAAGGTGAGGCGATTATGGGCGAAGTGCGCATCGTGCTCGACCAGCAGTTTGCACGTCTCTCGCCGTTCGAGGAAGAGATTATGTACTGGCTGGCGATTGAGCGCGAGCCCGTCGCGACCGACGACCTGCGCGAAACGCTGCTGGTGCCGCAGTCGCGGCGGGTGGTGGTGGAGGCGGTGGTCAACCTGCGGCGGCGTTCGCTGATTGAGCGCAATGAAGCGGGGCTGACCCTGCAAAACGTGGTGATGGAGTATGTCACCGAGCGGCTGATTGAGGCAGTATGTGACGAAATCAGCAGCGGGTCGATCCGGCTGTTGAATAGCCATGCGTTGATGAAGGCCCAGGCCAAGGAATATGTGCGCAACAGCCAGGTGCGGCTCATCCTGGACGAGGTCGTGACCCGGCTGGCGCAGCGGCTGGGGAACCGCGCAGCGGTCGTGGCCCGGCTGACGGACCTCCTGGCCCAGTTGCGGGCCGCGGCTCGGCAGGAGGTGGCGCCATGACCCCGAAACCCGGCTATGCGGCCGGCAACATCCTCAATCTGCTGGTCCACCTCGGCGCGGACCTGACGGGGTATGACGTTTCGGGGTTGAGTATGTGGCAGGCGTTTCTCCGTGATGCTCGCCTGTATAATGCTCAGTTTGCCCACACCGATATACGCGGGGCGCGTTTTGCCGAAAAACCGGGAACGTTCTACTCCGCCGCGTTCAGTCCTGATGGAACGGTGCTGGTTGCCGGAACAATAAAAAATAGCGGCGGATGTCACATCAGGGAAGCAGGTATGGACGGTCGGGGATGAGCATGTACCCTGCACGTCGGTTACGTTTAGTCCGGATGGACAATTGCTCGCCAGTGGAGGTGATGATCACTATGTACGGCTGTGGGATATTCAGACCTGGCAATGTATTCAGATCTTGCATACTCATGCTGCTGGCATAACAACTCCTATCATGTTCAACCCGGATGGCACTTTCCTCATCGTTAGCAATGACAAACAGATAGCTGTTTGGGATGTACAGAGCGGACAATGTCTGCGTACCATAGAGGACCAACGAAGCCATCCCTGGGATATCGCGTTGGCCCCTGATGGATGTACGCTTGTAAGCGGCAATGAGGATGGGACGATCAAGCTCTGGAACATCCATATGGGCGAACTTCTGAAAACACTCCGCGTCCCCCGCCCCTACGAAGGCATGAACATCACTGGTGCGACCGGCCTGACTGATGCTCAGCGCGAGACCCTGAAGGCACTCGGCGCGGTGGAGGATGTATGATGAACACGACACCGAAACCGGGCTACGCGGCAGGCAACATCCTCAACATGTTGATCCACCTGGGCGCTGACCTGACCGGGTATGATTTTTCGGGGCTGAGTGTGTGGGGAGCGTATTTGCAAGGTGTGGAACTACGTGATGTGAATTTACTGGACGCGAATATCCAACAGGCACGCTTTACACATACATTTAGCCGGATTGCAACGATGGCATTCAGTCCCGATGGGCGTTTTCTTGCTGGTGGTACGTCCAATGGATTAATTCAAGTGTGGTCTTTCCCTGGCCTGACTGGACTTTCGGAATGGCGAGCCCATACCGGGTGGGTTCAGTCGTTGTGTTATAGTCCCGACGGACAATGGATAATCAGTGGTGGCGATGATTGGCTGGTAAAAGTGTGGTATGCACCAACAGGGCGCATTGCACAAACATTTGCTGGTCACACAGGCCAGGTCGTGGTTGTTGCTTGTAGCCAGGAGAATCATATTGCCAGTGGTAGTCGTGATGCAACGGTGCGCCTCTGGGACATGCAAGCGGACTCTGGGCAGCAGGTATTCCAGCATCCTGAACGTGATCTTATTCGCGCTCTTGCATTTCGACCTGATACAAGCCATCTTGCTATCGGGGGCCAGACAGACTCCGCCATTTACCTTATCGATACTGATACTGGGCAGTATTTGCGAACCCTGCATGGACATAGTGGGGGTGTTGATACCCTGGCATTTGATGCTCCAGGCAACCGATTAGCCAGCGGCAGTCAGGATGCAACAATTCGTATCTGGGATAGTACAACAGGAGATTGTTTCAGTGTACTGAAAGGACATGCTGCTTTCGTGCGCACAGTTGCCTTCAGTCCCGATCCCCGATGGCTGGTGAGTAGTAGTGATGATCGCACTATCCGCATCTGGGATTGCGAGACCGAAACGTGCTTGAACACGCTACTCGGTCATACCAGCCATGTGCCTACAGTTGCGGTGCATCCAAATGGTATCACCCTGGCAAGTGGAGGACGTGATGATACGTTGCGGCTATGGAATATAATCCAGGCGCAATGTACGCATATCGTTCGTGGCACAGCTATCAATACCTGGTCTCTCGATATTCACCCATCCGGTTCGCATATTGCTGCGGGTGGCAATGATGAGGCTATCCACATGTGGGATATTGACAGCGAGCAGATACCGCAACGGTTTCTGATGAGACAAAGGCAAGCAACTAAAGAACAGCGTGGCGCTGGAAGATCTCGTGCCACAGCTTTTTCGGCTGATGGTGAGACGTTGCTTGGCAGTCGTGATGATGGTTCCTTGTGGCTTTGGAATGTCACATCAGGCCATCTTATCGACATGATTGACACCTCCAGTGCCAAGATAGTTGCTCTGGATTGTCACCCTGCTCTGCCCTTATGCGCTAGTGGCAATGCTGTGGGTGGACTGCATATCTGGCAATGGCCCCGCATCCAACTCATTTCTACTCTCACTGGTCACAATGATCGCATCAGATCCGTCGAGTTTAGTCGTAATGGTTTGCTTCTGGCAAGCGGTGATTCCGATGGTCAGGTTCGCCTATGGGCTACTGACACATGGCAGTGTGTTGGTGTCTTGCGAGACCACGCTGTGATGGTGTGGGGCGTATCGTTCAGCCACGATAGCCGGTATCTGGCAACAGCGAGTAGCGACCAGACAGTGCGAGTATGGGATGTCATACCAATCTGGCATCAATCTTGCAAAATATAATGTATGGTGATACGTTGCACGGAATGTGCAACATATGTGAGCAGGAGGGATGCATGGGACGTCGGATGCAGATTGCCCCGCATTTGTCGGTGGAAGAGGTGACGGAAAAACTCAAAACGACGGCCAACGACCGTCAGCGGGAGAAGTGGTTGGTCATCTATAATGTCATGGTTGATGCCCGTCCAGCTGACACGATCGCGCTGCATACGGCCACCTCGCGTTGGTTTGTCTATCATACGGTGTCGGATTATAACCGCTTGGGGCCAGCCAGCATTGAGGAGGATGGTCGCGGTGGACGCCATCACGCCTATCTGACGGCGGCGGCGGAACAGGCGTTTCTGGAGCCATTTCGTGCCCAGGCAGCAGCAGGGCATGTGGTGACCACCCAGACAATTCATCAGGCATTCGAGGAACGGGTGGGGCAGACCGTCCATTCCAGCACCATCTATGACCTGCTGCACCGGAATGACTGGCGCAACATCACGCCCCGTCCGCAGCATCCCAAGACCGATCCGGAGGTGCAAGCCCAGTGAAGGGAGACGTTTGCGGCGCAGGTGAACGCACTGCTCCAGGATCGTGCGCCCGACGATACCCGTCCCGTCGTGGTGATGGTCGAAGATGAGGCCCGCTTTGGGCGGATCAGTTCCGTGCAGCGGACCTGGGCACCGCGCGGTATCCGCCCGACGGTGCCCCACCAGATCGTGCGAGAATCACGGTATGCATATGCGGCCGTTGCGCCAGCGCAGGGCAAAATGACCACGCTGGTCTTGCCGCAGGCAAATACCGCCATGATGAACCTGTTTTTGGCGCAGGTGGCGTCCGATTTCGCGGACTCCTTCGTCGTGATGCACGTGGATGGTGCGGGCTGGCATACATCGGCTGAGTTGCAGGTACCGGAGCATATCCGCCTGATCGTGCAACCAGCGTACCGTCCCCAACTCAATCCAGTGGAACATCTCTGGGATGATATCCGCGAAAAAGAGTTCCCCCATGTGCTGCATGAGTCCTTGGAGGCGGTGGAGCATGCCGTGAGCGACGGATTGCGCCGGCTCGCCGCTGTGCCAGACACGCTGCGGTCCATGACCTTTTTTCCGCATATGCGAGATGCGTGGACGCATGTGACTGAGTTGGGAGCATGCGCTGGCTGATTTTTGCTATTTTGAACCCGAATTGGTATGAACGAGGAGGAAGGCCTGTTCCAGACTCATTCCCCGGCCCGCTTCCCACGCCGCTGCCAGCACCGCCGCATCAAGCTGCTGCCGGAGGATAGCCAGATGCCGGTCATACAGCTTATGCCATGAAGGATATGGCACTTGTATGCCGGAGCGTTCGCGTAGCGCATCACCGAGACCAAATAGTCGGGCTGCTTCGAGCGAATGGCCGAGCATAAGCAGCGCTCCGGCATAGCTCGTGATCCGATAACTCATCGATGCGATATCGTTTAATGGATGTGAGAGGTTCAGCGATGCACGCAACCAGGGCAGAGACTGGCTATCATCGCCGCGAAGCTGGGCCAGCATGGCGCGCAAAAACAGCGCTGTGGCGATGCCATGCGGAGCGCCGGCCTGGCGTTGCAGTCGCTCCGCTTCATCGAGATACTGGTAGGACTGCGCATGATCGCCGGTAGCAAACGCGACATGCATCAACCCAAAGTACGAATTCCCCTCTCCCCAGCTATGGTTCAGTTCATGGTAGCGGTCGGCACTTTCGAGCAATGCCTCCTTTGCACGCTGTATGTCCCGGCAACTCAGGGCAACAAAGCCGCTGGTTTGCAACGCGGCGGCCAGTGGCTCCCGCGCATTGGCCGCTCGTGCCGACTGCTCGGCCTCAGTGAGCAACTGCCTGGCGGTATCGAAATCGCACTGGTGAAACACCACGGACCCGGTTATACTCAGGGCCTTTGCTCTGCCTGCAAGTGACAGCGCGTCACCGTGAGCCAGTGCCTGCTCTATCCAGTTCTGTCCCTCGCGGAGGTGCCCACGAATAAACCAGAACCAGTACAGGTGCCAACCCATCTGGACCACCGCATCGAACTGCCCCTGTTCCAGCAGCGTAGCGAGCGCCTGCCGCATGTTGTCATGCTCACGCTCCAGTCGCTCCAACCACGCCCCCTGTGTTTCACTGATCAGACCCGGCGCGGCATCCTGCGCCATCCGGTAGTAGAAGTGTGCATGGCGCCGGTAGACTGCCTCTGCCTCATCTGCGGTGAACAGATGAGCCTGGGCATACTGCCGCACCGGCTCCAGCATACGGTAGCGCACCTGGTCTGGAGCGGAACGCGTGTCGGCCGGCACGAGCGACTGCTCAACAAGACGATGCAACAGATCAATTATGGCATCCGGCGCGATATCGCCTTCTGTGCCTATCCACTCCACAGCCTCCAGATCGCATCCGCCGACAAATACACTCAGCCGCCGAAACAGGCGGCGCTCGTTCTCAGCCAGTAAGTCATAGCTCCAATCGAGCGCACCGCGCAGGGTTTGCTGCCGCTCAGGGGCCGTTCGACTCCCGCTCGTCAGCACGCGCAAACTGTCGCTGAGCCGGGCATTGATCTCCTGAAGCGTCAAGGTGCGCATGCGCGCGGCGGCCAGTTCAATCGCCAGCGGGATACCATCGAGCCGCCGGCATAGCTCAACCACAGATCCCATATTTTCCGGTGTGAGTTGAAACGTGGCCTGCTGAGCACGCGCACGCGCGACAAACAGGTGAACGGCATCGTAGGATGCAATATGATAATAGTCATGCTGGTGGGCCGGGTTGGGCATTGAGAGTGACGGAACCACATAGACCCATTCGCCCCAAATACGGAGCGCTTCGCGGCTCGTTGTCAGCAGGCGCAAGCCGGGGCAGGTGGTCAGCAGCGTTTCTGCAAGTTCCGCACAGGCCGCAATCAGGTGTTCACAGTTGTCCAGAATGAGCAGCAGCGTCCGAGACTGGAGATAGTGGAGGAGACGGGCGCGGGGCGCGGGGCCGGCTTCGGTATGCAGACCTAGAGCACGTGCAACTGTCTCATCTACCAGCGCCGGATCACTCGTGCCCGCGAGTTCGACTAGCCAGATTCCGTCAGCATAGTGGGCCGCACGCTCGGCAGCCACGGCCAGTGCCAGGCGGGTCTTGCCCGCCCCACCCACGCCGGTGAGGGTCACCAACCGCTGCGTTGTTAGTAACTGGCGTATGTCGCGCAATTCCTGATCGCGGCCAATGAAACCGGCCAGCGGTAGCGGAAGCCTCCGTAGCGGCGGAGGGGCTGCGTCGCCAGGTTCAGACGCCGGCTCTACCGGGGGAACATGGCCGCCGTCAGTGGGATGACCGGGCGGGTGGGCTTCTTCCGTTATGCGTTCGTGTGGGGATGCTGCGGGCGGCCCGGTGAGGGCAGTGAGTCGCGCCGGTGCGGTGAGCGTACCGGATTCCGGTTGTGCGGGAAAGCGCCGTGTGCGGATGGCGGTATACAACTCGGTGGTGGCCGCATCCGGCCGGATACCGAGTTCGGCATCCAGGATGCGCGCGCATTCCTCATACTGGCGCAGTGCCGCAGTCGGATGGCAGGATAACGCATAGAGTTCCATCAAAGCACGGTGTGCCGGTTCGTGTAACTCATCGAGCACCAGCCGGCGGCGGGCCGCGCTGATGGCCGGTTCCCATTGCTGGTTACTGACGTAGCACTGTACCAACTGGTCGAGCACCTGGGCGCTCTGCCGGCGCAGACTCTCCCGTTCAAAGAACTGCCACTCCTCAAATTGGGGGCTATCGGGTACAGCAAAGCCGGCCAGAAAATCGTTGGCGCAGAGGTCGGCGGCCTGCGTCAGATAATGCTGCGCATCTGCCGGAGCGGGGGGCGGATCCGGCTGCAGATGCGCCAGACATTGCTGAAAGACGGCATAGTCCAGCCAGAGACCCGCTGGCCGGGCCAGGTTGATGGTGATGGTATCCAGATCGATGATGATGTACGGACCAACCGGGGTTTGTCCCAGGCGATAGAGCGTGCGGCGCAGGTTTGCGCGCGCGTCACGCTCGCTCGCTTCCGGCCACAGCAGCACTGCCAGACTATCGCGGGTGTGGGGCGTGCCCGTTACTGCCAGGTAGACCAGCAGTGCCAACGCCTTGCGCAGGTTTAGTTCGACCGGCTGAGCGCCATGTTCCAGACGTGGTGGACCAAACACAAACAGTTTCAGGTGCTCCATTGCAGATAACCCGGGTTTCATACGCTGTTTGCGTTATTATACCGAAAATGCTCCCCACGACAATCGGGTGTAGGACATCCCCTCTTATCCACCGACTGGCTTTGGCGTGCGCTTCACCAGGGCCAGGGCGACCCCACCCAGGATGAGCGCACTCGCACCGATCAGCCGGAGCGAGACCGGTTCGGCCAGGAACAGGATGCCGCCCAGTGCCGCAACGACCGGGACCAGCAGTTGCACGACCGAAGCCTGCGTTGTTGAGAGCCCATTCAACGCCGTGTACCAGATGACATAGCCCAGGCCGGATGTCACCATCCCGGAGAGCAGCGCCAGCAGGATGCCGGCGGGTTGCAGATGCACGAAGGAAAAGACCACCGTGCCGACCATCAGCACCAGGACCAGCGGTGCCGACCGGCGGAAGTTCCCGGCCGTCATGGCAATCGGTGCTGCCGCCCCCTTCCCCCGGATCGAGTAGACGCCCCAGGCGATCCCGGCCACACCCATCAGTACGGCCGCCAGCGGATCGGGCGCGGCGATTCCTGGAACCATCAGATAGATGAGACCGCCCAGGGCAATGCTTGCGCCAAGCCACTGGGTCGCGCCGACCCGGTCACCTGATTTCAGAGCGACACTGATCATGGTTATCTGCACCGCACCAAAGAGGATGAGGGCGCCCGTTCCCGTCGTGAGCGACACATAGGCCAGTGAGAATGCCGCGGCGTACGCGAACAGGGCCAACCCGGAACCCCAGGAACCCCGGGCTGTGGGTGTCGTCTTTGGTTCCGTGACCAGATGCGCAACCAGGAACAGCACCAGGGTGCCACTCAGGAGCCGCACCGTCGTGAACGATATCGGATCAATCAGTCCCCCGCCCAGGGCCAGCCGGCAGAGCAGGGAGTTGGCAGCAAAGGCGATGAGTGCCAGTGCCGTACAGATGATCATCATCATAGAACACCTCGCAGGACGTGGATTGCCATGCGGTGAGCGCGTGCTCCGGATGGCCCATCCACACGATATAGGTTTGACCGGATACCCCCGTTCCAGGCTGCCGGGTGCCCCGTGCGTATATAGCTTGCACGTCTTCCTGGGCATCGTCTGTACCGTCCATTCCGGCATCGCCAGATGCTCATATCTCCGCGAGCAACGTCTGGATAACCTGCCGGGTACCGTCACGGCACGGGTCGTGTCCGGCGTTCGTGCAACTCCTGCTCTTCCAGGGTACGGTCTTGCTCCTCGGTATGCGCACAACATACCGGCATGCCATTATTGGGAGCACCCGGTATGCTGGTGCCGCTCCTGCCGAAGGGTGCGCGCCAGTTGCTGCAGGTTGCGGAAATAGTCCGTCTCGGTGATGACTTCGGCCTGCTGCGTGTACTGGCCCTTATCAATCCGGATCTGTAAGTCCGCCACCTGCTGGCGCAACTGCGCCTCGCGGGCCTGGACCTGGCGGGCCATCTGCTGGAATACCCGCGCCAGTTGCCCCGGCGCATCGGTGCGCTGTGCCACAGCGTCGAGCATATCCTCCTGATAGGTCCCCGCCTCAATGGCCTGCGCCGCCCTGATGATCGGCGCGAACTGCTGCATATAGGCAAAGTCGTCGGCCATATCCCGGACCAGCCCGCGCAGATAGCGCGAGAGGACCGGGATCATTCCCTGCGCGATGGTCGGCTGCTGCCGCATCAAATCCGTGAGTGCCCGGTGATCCAGTCGATACAACAGCGTGTCAACCTCTGCCGTCACGCTGGCGCTGCGCTCCGCCTGATCCAGCAGCGCGATCTCGCCAAACACCTCACCGGCACCCAGGACGTTAAACCGCAGATCACCATCGTGAACGCGGACCTTCCCGTCAACGATGATATACATACACTCCCCCAGTTCGCCCCGGGTCACGATGGTCGTCCCCGCCGGCACCAGCAGCGGGCGGAGCAGCGGCATCAACTCGGCCAGGGCACTATCCGGGAGGGTCGTGAAGACGGAGACGTTCCGCAGAAATGCCGGCATTGCCGGCGATGACGGTGTAACGGTTGGTGGTGATTGCATCGGTGGTGCTCCTCGCTCGTAATGACCGCAGCGCGCCGGGGCAACGTGCGCATGACCGGTGGCTGCGGTCGCTTCGTGATGCGATAAGTATAGGGGCGCGCCGTCCTCACCGCGTCCGCTGCCGCGTCGCTTGCCGGTGTCCTCTGTCAAGCGGATGCGCCGGCAGCACCACCGGACATGCATCCGGGAGCGCCGGCAACTCTTCCCAAATGCTGCCGAGAGCGCGTCCCCAGGCGCGGACTCCCCTTCCCCGGTTCTTCCCGTTCAGACACGCGGTGAAACGACGTACCAGAGGACGCACCCGGCGATGCTGAGGAGACGCCCACCCGGTAGACTGGCAGCATCGGAAACGAACCATAGTCATTCACACGGAGGATACACCAAATGGATACGCAGCAGACACAGATGATGCATGCACCATACCGTCGGATTTCACTCAACCACAACGCCACCCTGGTGCGCAGTCGGTTGTCACTGAACCACAACGCCACCCTGGTGCGCGGACGGTTGTCACTGAACCACAACGCCACCCTGGTGCGCGGACGGTTGTCACTGAACCACAACGCCACCCTGGTGCGCGGACGGTTGTCACTGAACCACAACGCCACCCTGGTACGCAGTCGGATCACACTCAACCACAACGCCACCCTGGTACGCAGTCGGATCACACTCAACCACAACCCGACCCTGGTGCGCAGTCGGTTGTCACTCAACCATAACGCCACCCTGGTACGCAGTCGGTTGTCACTCAACCACAACCCGACCCTGGTGGGCGGGCGACTGACGCACAACCATAACGCCACCCTGGTACGCAGTCGGATCACACTCAACCACAACGCCACCCTGGTACGCAGTCGGATCACGCACAACCATCGGAATGTGTCAATACCTTTGAGACAGATACCGTCGTCTATTTGGGTGCGGCATCCGGCGGGCCGCCAGCAGGCGATCCAGATGCCGCGTCCCTGCCG
>JGI12109J20283_10334569_pt1 | contig 17298 bp, 12 predicted proteins | sample ElkSlonscriptome_12_FD_20283 | JGI IMG/M metagenome (IMG submission 20283)
GGCCTTTTTGAGTGACAGCACATCGTTAACCCCATCGCCAATCATCGCCACATAACGCCCCTTGCGCCGCAACGCATCGACGAGCAATTCTTTTTGCTCCGGGGTGATGCGCCCAAACACGGTGACCTCATCCACAACCTGATCCACCTGAGCTTGATCAAGCTGGGCGAGTTCCGGCCCACTGATGACCTGAATATCACCGGGCAAACCGGCTTGTTTCGCCAGTGCAGCGACGGTATCAGGGTTATCGCCGGAAATAATTTTGGGTGTGATGCCCGCCTCGATGAAACCGGCCAGAGTCTCCCGCGCTTCCGGGCGCAGTTCATCCGTAAAGGTGATCAACCCCAGCGGGCGCAGATTTGCCGGTAGTTGCGGGGTGTCATCGGTGGTACGCAGCGCGTGCGGTTCCGGCTGGTAAGCGATGAGCAGCACCCGCAACCCGCTATCGGACCACACCGCCATTGCTTCATGGTCCAGGCCGACGCTATCTGCCAGGTACGGTATGATCATCTCCGGGGCACCGAGCACATAAACGCCGCGCAACTCATCGCTATCATGGCATTGTGCGCTCCACTTCAGCGCAGAGGAAAACGGCACTTCCTCTGCGGGTTGTAAGTTAGGGCCGTCGCAGGCATCGGCAATGGCTTCGCTGGTGCGGTTCCCGGCGCGGGTACTGTGCGCGTAGATTCCCAGGATACGCTTGAATCGGTCCTCATCTACAGCCAGCGGATGCAGTTCATGTAAACGGATGCGATTAGCCGTCAATGTGCCGGTTTTATCCAGGCATAGTACATTCACATTACTCATGGATTCCACCGCGTTGGATTGCTGGATTAACGCCCCCTTGCCGGACATACGCAGCGCACCCATCGCGTAGGCGGTTGTCGTCATCAAAATCAACCCGGCAGGCACCAACCCGGCAATCACCGCCGCCGATTGCACCGTCTGTATCGTGCTGACATCACGTACAGCGAAGGCACCCGCAAAGAGCAGGCCCACTACCGTCGCCATCATCAATAGAATACGCACCACAAAGTTAATATCGGTCTGTAATGGGGTGAGTTCCACCCGGAATTGCTTGGCACTGGCGGTTAACTTGTTGGCGAAGCTATCCGCGCCGACCTTCTCCGCGACATATGCTGCACTCCCCGTCACGCAGAAACTGCCGGAAAGCACCGGTTCGCCCGCCGTCTTGGGGATGAGGTCGGATTCACCAGTCAGCAGGGATTCATCGACATCCATGCGCCCATCACCGACCACCGTACCATCAACTACAATCTGATCACCCGCACGGGCGATGAGAATATCACCGAGCACAATCTCAGCCGGGTCCACCTCTTTTTCCACGTCAGCACGCATAATCGTAACGCGGGGCCGGGTGAGTAGCGCAATTTGATCCAACTTGGCCTTAGCGCGGAACTCCTGCACCACCCCAACGATAACGTTCATCAACACCACGCCGACGCTCACAAACGCATCCCCATACAGGCCCAGCACAATCATAAACAGGCCAATCACAAATAAGATCACATTGATGAACGTGAAGAAGTTCTGTTGCAGAATCTGCCAGTAGGTACGCCCCGTGTCAATCTTGACGTTATTGCCCTGGCCCTGCGTGCGCCGGGCATCAGCGTCGGCATCCGTCAACCCATGTAGATCAAATTGCCGAGCGTCTTTTTCGGTAAATGATTCCTTGCCCACTGTGCTCACTACCACGACCATCTCCTCATGCCCCATCATCACACATCAAATCTAACACACCCGCCGCCACACCGATGTGCCTTCTTTGCAGTTTTTTACGATTTGTCATGCAGGATACACTCATTTCAGGGGATTGCTTGAGGCGATATTTTTACAAATCATCGCCCCGAAACACCACGTTTCGGGGTTTTTAATTTAGTGTGGCCTTACCCTGTGTGATAATAAAGGACGTTAAGCGTTTAACACAACGCACACATGGATGAGAGCATACAGGCCACAGTTATGATTCGATCTGATGCATTAACCAAAGATTTTGGGGATTTCCGGGCGGTGGATAACATCACCCTGGATGTACCCGCCGGGACCGTGTTGGCACTCCTCGGTCCCAATGGTGCCGGTAAAACCACCACCGTTCGCATGATGACGTCTATCCTGAAGCCCACATCAGGCACGGTGAACATCGCCGGCTACGATGTGATCAAACAGGCGGCCCAGGTGCGGGCCAGTGTGGGCGTCCTCACCGAACAGCATGGCCTCTACGAGCGCATGAAAGGGCTGGAATACCTGGATTTCTTCGGGCAGGTGTATCACCTACCGGCCCAACTACGTGAGCAACGCTCCAGGGAACTGATGGAACGCTTTGATCTGGGCTTCGCGCTGGATAAACGCCTGGGTGAATATTCCAAGGGCATGAAGCAAAAACTCGCGCTGGTGCGGGCCATGCTGCACGACCCGCCCGTACTCCTGCTGGATGAACCCACCTCCGCAATGGACCCGCAGAGCGCGAAATTAGTACGCGATGCCATCATCGAACTACAAAAAGGCGAACGTACCTTTTTGATCACCACCCACAATCTAGCCGAGGCCCAATTGTTGGCGGACCGCATCGCTATCATTCGGCGGGGGCGCATCGTCGCACATGGCAGCTTTGATGATCTGGCGCGGCAGTTTGTCGGTGAGCCGTTGATGGAGTTACGCATCAACGGGCGTTTTGATGACTTTGATGATACCCTACACTCGATGATTACCATTCAAGAGAGTGGCATCGACTGGTTGCGCTACAGCACCAATGAACCGCGCACCGTGAACCCGCAGTTATTGCGCCACCTCACCGGGTTGGGCATCGAAGTCGTCACGCTATCCCCGGTCACACAGACCCTGGAACAAATCTACCTGGAAGTTGTAAAAGAAGACGAGGCAATGGAGCAGGCCAATGGCAATCAAAGCAAAACCGCTTGAGGATGGGCAGCAACCGGGCCGCACGCTCAGCCGCTGGGAAGAAACCCGCATCACCCTCTCTAACGCGCTGATCATCACCCGGCGCGAGGTCCGTGATAGCCTGCGTGATTGGCGCATCCTGGTGCCGATTATTATTCTAACGCTGGTGTTTCCGTTCCTGGCGACATTCCTGGCCGCGCAATTCCAGACCTTCATCGAAAATTACGGCGGCACCGAACTCATCGGTGAACGCTCTATCCCATTTTTGCTGATGGTCGTCGGCTTCTTCCCCATTTCGATCTCGCTGGTCATCGCGTTGGAGACCTTCGTCGGGGAGAAGGAACGTCGCAGCCTGGAACCGCTACTCAGCACACCATTGACCAACACCGAACTCTACATCGGCAAGACGCTGGCCGCGATGATCCCGCCGCTGATTGCCAGTTATGGCGGCATGTTCGTCTATCTGATGAGCCTGCTTTTTGGTGAACTGGCCTGGCGACCACCCGCCCTGCTCATCGTCCAGATTATTCTGCTGACCACAGTGCAGGCCCTGGTGATGGTCGCGGGGGCGGTTGTCGTCAGTAGTCAGACGACCAGCGTCCGCGCTGCTAACCTGTTGGCGAGCTTCATCATCATCCCGATGGCCTTGCTGGTACAGGGCGAAGCCGCCATTATGTTCCTCGCCCCGGATGGCGGGTCCATCAACGGCATCACCGCGCTGTGGGCGATTATCGTTGGGATGCTGCTGGTGGCGGTGCTGTTGTTGCGTGTCGGCAATCGTATTTTCAACCGGGAAGAACTACTCGCCAGCACAGTTGATAGCTTGAATCTGCGGGGCACCCTGCGCAGCATTATGACATACTTCCGTGCAGTGGATGCCGATGCAACCCCAGCCAATAACCTCATAGATTGGTACCGACGCGGGATGCCGTTTGCCCTGGGGCGCATCCGTACTGCCCTGGGTGTGACGTTGCTGGTGTTTACGGTGGCCTTCATCATGGGCGCATTCGTTGGCACCTTACCGCAATGGCAGTTACCCATCGTAGATCAAAGCGAGGGCGAGGTACTCGGCTCCACGGATACACTTGGCACATTCTTCGGCACCAACTTTCAATCACCGGATACGGTACGCTTTATCTTTGTGCAGAACGCGCGTGTGTTGCTGGGCACCCTGATATTGGCCGTGTTCAGCTTTGGCATTTTTGCGCTGGTACTCCCGCCGATCACCTTCGCAGTATTGGGGTATCTGTTCGTGCAGGTCCTGAACGCTGGCTTCAGCCCCTTGACCATCATAGCGGGCATTGCCCCACACGGCATTGTGGAAATCCCGGTCATTATGATCACGACTGCCGCCGCGTTATCGTTGGGGGCGGTTGTCACCCGTCCACCGGAAGGCGAAACCGTGGGCCGGGCGTGGATCTCCACCCTGGGGAACACGCTTAAGCTGATTGTCGGCATTGTGATCCCCGGTTTGATCATCGCTGCGGTGCTGGAAGCCTACCTGACGCCTGAAATAATCCTGCTGGTGCTGGATTAAACAGCCTTTTCTACACCCCGGGTGCCAGTTAAACGGCATCCGGGGATGTGTTGTAAGCACATTTTGATAAAAACCCGTAAAAATCCACCCGCCTGTACTGAGTGCATGTTCTCAACCTCGTGTATACTAAGGGTTGCGTCCAATTTTGCACGCATAATAGAAAAACACGCAAAAGGTTAAGATTTATGGCTCGTGTAGTAATTCTCGGCTCAGCCGCAGCCGTTAACGACGCCCAACATGACTACACCCACTTCTTGCTCATCGGCGAGAACGACACCCCGGTCTTGATTGACGCGGGTTCTAACCCGTTGGGTAAAATCAAAGATCTGGGCGTTGATGATGAGGGCTTGCAAGATGTCATCCTGACTCACTTCCACCCGGATCATGTTTCCGGTGTGCCCAATATGATGATGCACATGTGGTTACTTGGTCGCCGCGCACCGATCCGCTTTTATGGGCTGCATCACTGCCTCAACCGCATGGAAGACCTGATGGCTGGCTATGAATGGCAAGTCTGGCCGGATTTCTTCCCAGTGGCGTTTAACCGGGTCAGTGAGCGTAACCGCGCCCCGGTCATGGAAAACGACGATTTCAAGATCACCGCATGGCCGGTCAAGCATTTTGTACCGACGATTGGCCTGCGCATCGAGAATAAGATCACCGGGAAGGTGCTGGCCTACAGTTGTGATACCGAACCCACACCCTCGCTGCTGGAATTGGCAGACGGCTGTGATATTTTGATCCACGAGGCCGCCGGGCCACCACCCGGCCATAGCACCGCCCGCCAAGCCGGGGAGATCGCCGCACAGGTCAACGCGGGCATCCTCTATCTGATCCATTATCAGGTGTGGAATACCGACCCCACACCACTGGTATCAGAGGCTGCCGAGGTCTACGACGGGCCGATTGTGCTGTGCAAGGACTTTGATCAATTTGAATTTTAAGCAGGCTAATCAATCATCGGGCGAAAGTGATTGATGACTTTCGCCCATGTACATGAGAGGGAACTCAGCCGATTTCTGCCGGGGACGGATCTTCTACAGGCCGCACAGTGGCATGTAGAAATTGAAAGTCGTCACGGGGTGGCATGATCTCCATGATCTCCGTAACAACAAAGGTTTTGGGGCCGAGCTGCACCTCATCACCAACTTCCGGGGCTTTTTCCTCATTTTTGATGCCGCCGGGTAAGTCTCCACCTTCTACCACGTAACTCACTTTATAAATCATCGTCTTCTCTCCGGTCTAATTTTTGGTCAGGTTATAAGATCCATGACGCAGCTTAAACGAGAGATCCTGTGCGATGTTGCGCATCATGATATAGCCAATATCCGTTTGACGTTGGCAGAGCGCGGTGAAATCTTCGGTTGTAATGTAGTAAATTCGGGTATCGGCATCCACAACGACAATGGATGCAGAACGTTTTGCACCGTCAATCAGGGCCATCTCCCCGGCGACTTGGCCTTCGCCCAGGTAAATTGAGGGGCTGGTTTCGCCGCTGGTATCAGTCTGTTCAACGCCGACCTGTCCACTCCCGATGATGTAAATGCCATCACCGGCATCACCCTCACTGAAAATCACTGCGCCCGCATCATACACCCGTTCATGGCTGATTTGCGCCAGTTGATTGAGTTGGGCGTCATCCAACCCCTGGAACAGTACGGCTTTCTTCATGGCCGCTTTTACATCCATAACGCCTCCATTTTTGTTTTGATTGTACTGCAAATAACGCCAGTAATACAACGTCCACGCAACAAACAACCATAACACCTTTGCTCAGGGAGAGGGCCTATTCTATAAGGGCACTGGCTTATGCACTTGGGCAATCAGTCTGTCAGCTAATGAGCAGATACTACCCAACCAAGGTAATGGTTATCAGTCGCACACACAACACAAGAACTGACGACTTATTACTGAGTGACGTTACGCACGCAAGCGAAGAAATTTGTAGGGGAGCACCTGTGTGTGCTCCCGCCGGGCGGACACATAGGTCCGCCCCTACAGAGTGTGTATATTCCCTACCATCGCATCTTTTTTCACCCGAAGCGAAAGCCCTTATATGTATGCTTTTACCCGGTTCGTATACCAGCAAAGTTTGGAGAGTTGACCCAAGTGCGTTAGATTTAAAAAAATTACAATCACTAAGGAGCACACATGACACAAATTGGCCTGATGATTGAAGGGCAAGATGGCCTCAACTGGGAACGTTGGGATAAATTGCTCAATGCCGCCGAGAATTTGGGATATTTTGGGTTATTCCGTTCAGATCACTTTACCAACCCCAACCCACCGGATAAGGACTCGCTAGAATTGTGGGTTTCTTTGACGTATGCAGCCACCCACACCCAGCGCATCGAGTTTGGGCAGTTGGTCTCGCCGATTACGTTTCGCCACCCCTCAATGATGGTCCGTATGGCCGCCGCCATCAGTGACCTGAGCAATGGCCGTTATATCTACGGGTTGGGGGCGGGCTGGCAGGAGCGCGAACACACCAATTTCGGCATTCCGTTCTACGATTTCCCGACCCGGTATGCCATGCTAGAAGATGGGTTGGAAGTCACCTCACGACTGCTGCGCAGCGATGCCCCGGTCAGCTATGATGGCGAGCATTTCAGCCTGAATGAGGCGATTTTGCTACCGCGTCCTACCCACGTGCTGCCCATTCTCATCGGCGGTAACGGACCCAACAAAACGCTGCCGATGGTCGCTAAATACGCCGACGAATGGAACGCGGTCTATGCCACAGTGGATCTATACAAGGAACGCACCGCGCTGTTAGATGGCTATCTCAAAGAAAACGGGCGCGAACCGGGCGATGTGACACGCTCTCTGATGAACGGTGTCTACCTGGCAAAAGACGACGCCAACCTGAAGACTCTGCTGGATTCATTCACGGCACGCCTGGGAGAAACCGCCACGGTTGAGAAGGTCCGGGCACGCGGGCCGTTTATTGGCACGCCAGCCATGATTGTTGATCAAATCGGTGAATATGTACAAGTCGGTGTCGAGCGATTCATGCTGCAATGGTTGGATCAAGATGACATTGACGGCCTGGAATTGATGGCAAGGGATATATTACCGCACTTCCACGATGCATGACTCTGTTGGACGTCCTGCCTCTACACGTCAAATTAACTTTGTCCGTGTAGGGGCTGTGATAGCGCGTAGACGTTAAGCGGCTGTTATCGGGTGATTATTCGGTATCGGCAGCCAGTTCGCGGGAGCGCAGAAACACCTCTAGCACCACAAAGACCAGAATCAGGAAAAAGGCCACCGGCGCGGATAAGCCACGTTGAATCTGCAACCAGGCGCAGATAACGACGATAAGCCCAATCCATACGCTTTGCCGCACGATGACGCCGCCCATCGGCACGGGTTGGTTGGCCGGGGTGAAGCGCACGTTCAAATAGCGCACAATCGGGATGAGGGTACCCGTCACGGCGAAGTGCAGCAACAGGAAGAACAGCCACAACTCCGCGCCGATGCGTGGCGTGGTGGTGAGCACCAGCGCAGCCAGGCCCAGCCAACCAGCCGCCATCAGCGCAACGGCGGAAAGCAGCACACCGGCATGATCCGAGGGCATGCCCCGGCGGGGTTTGTTATCGTGTGGGTTCGTCATGGTGCCATTATATAGATAGCCAGCCAAATCAGCTATGGGATGACCCGCTGATTGAGCATGTCGTTGGCCGCTTTGACCAGCCGCCGTAGCTCATCTTCCATATCCGGTGTGATGCCATCCAGAATAGCTGCATCACGGAAGAAATCCCGCGCTTCACGGATGTTAGCCTGGCCTTCGCGCAGTTTACGCAGGCCCGCCCGCAGTTGATCGCGGGCATCACGGCTGGCCGGGCTGGTATAGCGTTCGCGGAAATCCCAGCCATGTTGCGCACACACATCAATCAACTCAGCCAGGTATTGATCCGCTGTTTCCAAATCATGTGAGGCCCCGCGCTGAAGAAATTGCTTCAAGGCATCGCTGAGGGTCGGCTCTATGCCAAAATCCAGCGTGGTTACATCTTTGTAGCGGGCTTCGACATCCTGCTGGCTGCTGGGTTGCGGGCGTAACGCGGTTTTCTGTGGGGATAGACCCGTGAAGATCGAATACAGGATACCCACACACAGGTTATGAATATCCGCCCGGTAGTGTTGCTCATCCCCGACCTGGTCGGTCAACTGACGCGAACTGTTCAGATCAATCAGGGTGAACGTATTGCCATCCCAGTAGATATGTTCTAGCTTATGATCCAGGTAGACAATCCCCTGGCGGTGGGCGAATTGCAGCAGCTTGCCAAATTGTACAGCCAGGGCCAGCCCTTCTTCTGTGGGCAACCGCCAGCGGCTCCCCTGAATGTTAGGCTTCATCAAGTAGAACAGGTTTTCCGTGCGCGGTAGGTTGGGCATGGTGATGTAAGGCCGCCACTCGCGTTCGGCATAATCGTACATGGCTTCGGCAAAGGCAGCGGCATCCGTACCAAATGAGACAATATCACCACTGGTCGGTGCATCGCTGTTACTTGCCAGATACCCACAATCCAGCAAATCGACCACATGCGGGCTATCGGCCAGGTTACGCAGCAATGCGGCCTCATTGGGAAAGGCCCGGTACTCCCAGCGCAGGGTGCCATCCGTGGTGAGGTGTTCGGTACGCATCACCTTGAAGGCCACGGCATCACCCGTTTGCAAATTTACAGCATCCAGCACACGCGCATAATGACCGAGGGCGAAGGTATCTATGAAGTTATCTATGCGGTATAAGTCGGAAATTGTCGTCATAATATCCTGATTTTCGGCGAGATATAGCCCTAAACTCTACCATTTTCTATGAGGTAAGTATAGTCTATCACCGGATACTCACACGCTGTGTTGCACATGTTTAGATGCTGCCCCTATAATGATAAACAGATTAGGCACACACACCATCACAATGACTCATTGTGAAGTCGGTTCACATCAGGTGGCTTGACATCAGACAAAACATACCAATGATGTAACGTGCTTGCGTGCTTAAGTCACATCAGTAGAATACAGGTAATTGATGTTGCAAGGAGTCCGGGTATGCGTCATCCGGGGCGGCAAATTCGCTTACGTGGCAGTGCTCGTAGTGATACGGGCCGTGTCCGCGATAACAATGAGGATAGCATCTACCTGTGGGCACAGTATGACCACCTTGTCGTGGCAACTGTTGCTGACGGGATGGGCGGTGCTGTCGCTGGTGAAGAAGCCAGCCGCATCGCTGTGGAAGCTATCCAGGATGGCCTGATTGATAGCACTGCACAACACCAGGATGCGTTCACACAGATGGACCAGGATGAGATTATCAGCCATCTCAAAGGGGCCATCCGTGATGGCAACAACAACATCATCCGCCGCGCCAATGCCCGCCCTGAACTCAAAGGCATGGGCACCACACTGACAATGGCAATCATCCGAGACACACACGTCATCATCGGTCATGTAGGGGATAGCCGCGCCTACCTGGTGGATGCCGAAGACGGCCACATCATGCAGGTGACCTCTGACCATAGTTTTGTACAGGCCCTGATCGCTGCCGGGCACATTACTGAGGCCGAAGCCGAAGAACACCCCATGAAAAATGTGCTCTACCGGGCCTTGGGCCAGGCCCAGGATTTAGAAATTGACATTTACTACGAACAATTGCAACCCGGTGATCGTCTTGTATTGTGTTCTGATGGCCTGACCTTGCATGTTAAACCACACGAAATCGCCCGTTTATGCCTGGAAACTGAAGACCCCTCCCAGGCCAGCGAAGGCATGGTGAAATTAGCAAACAAACGCGGTGGACGGGATAACGTCAGTGTGATTGTGGTCAAAGCCGAAGCCGTCGAAGAAAATGGCTTCGATATGGATACCGAGCAAATGCTGCCGGATGAATACGATGATGAGGATACCATCGTCGCGCCGAGCGGCTTTGGCCCGATGGAAAGCTCCGCTGCCCCACCTACAGAACAACGGGATGGTAGCCCACAATTACGCCGCGAACCCCCTGGTACATTTTCTACCACACAGACGACGCCCGCCGTTAATGGGCACCTCGCTTATGATGACCCCAACGACGATATAAATACCGACATGACCGACACACTTGGCGAAGGGACCGACATCTACCGGCCCGACCAATAACCCACGCTGATTGGTCGCTTACCCTACGCCACAAGCCCCTAACCCAAGACCACGTAAAAACCACATGTCATGTGTTCGTACACCGTACCGTCTTAGTGTATAATTGCCATGATACGTTTTTGAAACGTTATTTCAACAAAAAAGGGCCTCGTTATGTCGGATGTGCCACCGAACCAAACAGATAACAATGATAGCAGCGGCCTCCAGGGTGGGTGGATGGTCCCGCAATCACCGGGCGCATGGCGCGAACCGGAAAATTCTCCAGAACCGGACGGCTGGAAAGTCCCCGTGCTACCGCCAGATATGGCCGAGGAAGCCGAGGAAACCGGTGCCTGGCACCTGCCGGACCCGGAAGATACCACCTTTACGCGTGACGATGAGATCGAAATTACTGAGGCGACCCGCCCAGAAGATCAGTTGCTTGAACTTGCAGCTCTCGTCAGCGATGAACTACCGCCCGCTGAAGACCCGGAACCGGAAGGTCCAGTCGCACCGGAAGACTTGATGTATCTCATCGAGCATATGGATGAAGAAGAAGAGCCGGAAAACCCGCAGATGAGCGAGTTGCTGGCCCTGGCTTCCCTGGTGGAAGAAGAACCCGCCGCCGATGATGACTCATCCATCACAGCGGTGGTGCTAGATGACGACGATGAAGAAACTGATGACCTGGATGAGGGGCTATCCGCCGCAGAAAAGCTCATCCTCAATTCCCGGCCCGGCCCGGATGATGATACAGGTACCGCAGACCCGGCCAACTACGCCGCGCAGCAACTCGCCCAGCTTGGCCTGAGTGGAGATGACAACGCCGACCCGCTGGGCAATGTGGACATCAGCAACGAAGCCTTGACCGGGTCTACCAGCGGCCCACCCGCCACATCGGACCCGGCCAACTACGCCGCGCAGCAACTCGCCCAGCTTGGCCTGGATGACACCGGCGCAACTGGCGTCGGTATGCCCACCGGTCCCTCTGCCCCGGTAGTAGAGCCGGAAGACCCGCGTCAGGTCGAACTGGGCCGCCAATTCCGGCAGACCGAAGAACAGGTCGCCACACTGCGCCGCATGGTACAGAACGGCCAACTTAGCCAGGATGATTACGTCAATCAATTGCGCGATCTGATGATCCTCGATGACGATCAAAACTGGTGGATGATGGGCGTTGAAAGTGACCAGTGGTATAAATCCGAGAATAATGCCTGGGTAGAAGCCCAACCCGAACCCCTCGCCGCGCTGCGCCGCTACGAACAGCAACAACAACCGGGGACGGGTGCTGCCCCGATGAATACCCAGTACGCGGTCAATGATTCCTTGCCTTATATCAATGATCAGCAGCAAGTCTCACCGGAGGAACGCTCTGATTATGGGGGTAGTGGCGGCATCCGTTTGGATGACGACTTTATGCCCATGCCGGACCCGGCCCCGGTGGATGACTACGATGCCACTGTCGCCGGGCCGAGTGCCTACGCGCAAAACCTCGATTATGGTGCGGAAACAGTGCCCGGTGGGTCATTCTACGAATCAACCCAGCAAGCCCAACCGCTGGATTACAACCCCGCCCAGGCCGCTGATGCCGGGTATGGCAACACCGCCGCCTATTCACCGGATCTCTCGCAGGCCCCGGCCTATGATCTGGAGCAAGAAGGCGAGATTTACAGCCAGGCGGTAGATCGCCAGCAACGCCAGAACAACTTGCGCTGGACCTGGGCCGCCGTCGGTGTATTCTTCGTTATTGCCGTGCTGGTTGGTGGGTTTATCTTCGCCGCGACCACCTGGTATGGCAACCGCGTTAGTGAGTTTGAACCGAGTATCGCGGCGTTGTTCAACGTGCAGCAGGCGAGCCAGTTGACGGTCACCATTTTGGACCGCAACGGCGTAGAAATCGCTTCAATTGAGCCGGAAGGCGAGAATCGCCGCCCGCTTGATAGCCTGAATCAGATCAGCAATGAGGCCCTGCACGCCTTCCTGACCCTGGAAGACCCCAATTATTATGACAGTATCGGCTGGAACCTCACCACCCGTGTGAACGCGCTGTTCCAGGATTTAACCGGCGGCACCATTGACCCACTCACCAGCCCAATTATCCAGCGGTTGGTGCAAGAACGGGTCTTCACAGGCATTGACGGGGCCGGCCAAACCCGCACCGATGAACTGATCATCGCTGCGGAATTAGTAGATCGTTACAGTGAAGATGAGTTATTGCTGCTGTACTTGAACGAGGTGTTGTTCTTCGGCAATCAGATTTACGGCATCGAGGCGGCAGCACAGACTTACTTTGATAAACCCGCCAGCGAACTCAACATCGCAGAGGCGGCTTTCCTGGCGGCTATTCCACAGAACCCGGTGGAAAACGAACCCGCCAACAACAAAGAGACCACCATCGCGCTGATGCTCATCGTGCTGGAGCGCATGGGCGAAACCGGCTGTGTACAGATCAGCGAAAGCGGTGAGGAATTCTGTGTTACCCCGGCGATGGTCAGTGTTGACATCGAGGGTGACGGCCAGGCCGCGATCCCCGTGGCCCAGGTCCGCGTGCGGGATTACTCTCAGGAAGAAGAAGGCATCGGTGAATACCCGCACTTCACGCTGCTCGTCCGCGATATTCTGCAAAGCGTGTACGGCAATGACATCTATGCCGGGGGGTACACCGTGCGCACCACGCTGGATTCCGAAGTGCAGGAGATGGTACAGCAAGCCGTCATGGATCAGGTAAGCGGCCTTAATGGGGTGAATTCTGGTAGTGCTCTGGTCACAGACCCGCGTACTGGTGAGATTTTGGCCCTGGTCGGTAGTCCGAATTTCGAAGATGAGGACATCAACGGCCAGAATGACTACACCCGCGCCTTCCTGCGTTCCGGTGATATTATCAAGCCGATCATCTATGCGGCGGCTCTACAGGGTGTGGACCGCAACGGCAGCGGGACATCTACCGACTTTGGCGAGTATTACACCCCGGCAACCGTGCTCTGGGATGTGCCCATTGCCTATGATGAAAACGGCCAAACCTACCAGCCAACGAACCGGGATGGCAGCTTCCGGGGCGACATCCCGGTGCGCGATGCGTTACAACTCAGCTTGAATGTGCCGGCTGTGGAAGCCTTCCGCTTTTTGGGGACCGCTGCCTTCCAGCAAGTCGCTGAGGGCATGGGCTTACGCTTCGTGGAAAATGAAGAGGGTGTGCTCAACCTGGGGCTGCGTACCGCCCTGGGTGAAACACGGGTGCGCCTGCTGGATGTCGTAGAAGCTTACGGTACCATCGCCAATGACGGCCAGTTCGTCGGGCTGACGGCCATTCTCGAAATCACCGATACCAACGGCGTGAACATTCCATTGCCACCTCCACCCACCACGCAACAGGTGCTATCCCCGGCGGCGGCCTTCCTGATGCAGGACATCCTGAGCGATAACACGACCCGCACGCAACCCGGTTCACCGTTTGTGGGTAATAATCTGCTGGTGCTGAACAACCAGCCGACGACGGTCGCGGCCAAATCCGGCACGACCTTTGGCAATAACGCCGTCCAGAACCTGTGGTCGGTTGGCTTTACCAATAACTATGTCGTCGGTGTGTGGCTTGGCACCTTCGATGAGTCCCTCATCCGGGAAAATTACCAGGGGTCCGTCCATGCGGCCTCATTGTGGAATGAAATTTTGCGCTTTGTGGTTGAGCGGGATGGCAGCTTGACACAGTTCCAGCCGCCGGATAACGGTACCGTCTTTACCACACCCGTCTGCCCGCTGACGGGGGGCGTGAATGGCCCGTGCGGTCAATCTCAGAGCAACGAACGCTTCGCCCAGGGGCGCAACCCACCGGATGCCACCATCATCGGCCAGGGTATTGTGACTCAAGCCACCATCGACTCCTGGACGGGGTTGCTGGCAAATGAGAACTGCCCGCAGAATCAGATCATTCGCACGTTTGTGAATATTGATAACTCGGCGGCTGTGGAGTGGATCAACGGGACGGCACCCGGCCAGCAATATGCCCGCGCCGTGGAACTAACCACGCCCGTTCAGCAAGTGCCGACAGCGGCCTGTACGTTGAATACCACCATCCCCACCGTAAATATGACCCGGCCTGTACCCAATGAGCAGGTGCAGGGCAACGCCTATGCTATCGTCGGGCAGGTGGCGGCAGAAGCCTTTGCCCGCTACGAATTCCAGTATGCCCCGGTGAACACCGATAGCTTTGTCGCTGTGCCGGGCATCACGGCGGTGACGCAGCAGCAAACCACGCCGGGTTCGACGCTGGCAACCTGGGATACAACGCAAATCCCGAACGGGCAGTATACGCTGCGGTTGGCGGTGTTCTCACAGAATAATGGCTTCCTGTACCGGGATGTGCCGATTCAGGTCAACAACCCGCTGCCCACGCCGACGCCTATCCCAACGCAGGCCCCTACACTGGTCCCAACGGTAGCAGCCCCGGTTGATCCGATCCCGTTTGACCCGGTCCCCGGTGTTAATGACCCGGTTGTCCCGCCGGTTGAGGGAGCTACTGAGATCAATGTGGATGCCCGACCCGCACCTACCGTTACAGAAGGTACGCCGCAAAATCCGCTTGGTCCGTAAAACAAGCACCGCTAGCAACACACCATCACGGGCGATGTCATGACGATGTCGCCCGTTTGCGTTCCCCCGCATGGAACTTGATCACACGACATATAATGGCCGAATGTGATAATTGTCACGAACAAAATATGACTATTTGAATTACCTCGCAACTCGTTATAGGCGGATAATGGATGTATGCGGTTTTCCGAATACATCAAGGATGTTCGCCTATGACACTGCCAACACAAGACGAACTCGAACAACTTCACTATCACATCTGCCAATCCGTTGGGGATACCAAGCGGTTGCTGATTATTTACGCACTCGATGAAAAACCCCGTTATGTGACGGAACTGGCAAATTTACTGGATCTACCACAGCCGACGGTCTCGCGGCATCTGGCGATTCTGCTGGAACGTGGATTGGTGGTCAAAGAGCGTCATGGGGCGGCGATGGTCTACCGGCTGGCCGATGAGCGCGTCATCACCATCATGAACGCCATGCGAGACATCCTCGCCGACCTGCTGGTCAAAAAATAGGATAAGCTGATGAAACGCCGTCATTTAAACTGGATTTTGGGCCTAATGATGACCGGGGGCATCGTCCTCATCACCATAGCGGCCCTGGCGATCCCCAATACCGACCCCCAGGCCGATCCCTGGTCCAATGTGCCTGTCCGCGTCGCCCAGACCGACCACAGCGACTTGATCAGCGGGCCATTCAACACCGGGCCGGAGGTCACCGCCCGCTGTTTGGAATGCCATACAGACGCCTCGCATCAGGTGATGCAAACCACACACTGGACCTGGCAATCAGAACCGGTTGAGGTCGATTGGCATGATGAACCGGTTTCCATCGGTAAAGCCAACACCATCAATAACTTTTGCATCGGCACGCAGCCCAATATCACGGCGTGTTCGCGCTGTCATACCGGCTACGGCTGGGAAGATGAAAACTTCTTCACCACTGCCGGGGAAGATCAGGTTGATTGCCTGGTTTGCCATGATCAAAGCGGCACATACGTCAAAGCGGGTTCTGGCCTACCCGCAGAAGGGGTTGATTTAGTCGCCGTCGCGCAGACGGTAGGGTTACCCACCCGCCAGAATTGCGGCAGTTGTCATTTCAATGGCGGCGGCGGTAACGGCGTCAAACACGGTGATATGGATGAAACGCTGTATTTTCCGTCAGAAAATGTCGATGTCCATATGGGCCGGTTTGATTTCACCTGTACCGACTGCCATCAAACCGAAGATCACGCCATTATGGGGCGGTCCATCAGCGTCAGCGTGGATAACGCCAATCAGGTGTATTGCAGTGATTGCCATCAACCCGAACTCACCCACGATGACCAGCGTATCACCGAGCATCTGGATACCGTCGCCTGTCAGACGTGCCATATTCCGCAGGGGGCACTGCGCGACGCCACCAAGATGGATTGGGATTGGTCTACAGCGGGTGACCCGGACCGTGAAGAAGACCCGCACGAATATCTGCGGATCAAAGGCAGTTTCGTCTATGAGACCGGGTTCATACCGGAGTATACGTGGTACAACGGCACCGCCACCCATTACCTGCTGGGCGAACCGATCAATGCGGAGGGTGTGACGGCTATCAACGACCCGCTGGGCAGCATCCAGGCCGCTGATGCGATGATCTGGCCGTTCAAGATCCACACAGCTAGCCAACCCTACGATGAACAGAACAATATTTTGCTGGTCCCGCAAACAGTCGGCGAGGGCGGCTATTGGACCGAATTTGACTGGGATTTGGCCCTGGAGAACGGCTCTCAGTTTACCGGCTTGCCCTACAGCGGTGCATATGGCTTCGCTGAGACCGAGATGTACTGGCCGCTGAGTCATATGGTGCAACCAGCAGAGCAAGCCCTGCAATGCACCGCCTGCCATACCGAAACTGGTCGCATGGATTGGGCCGCACTCGGCTATCCAGGTGACCCGATGCAATGGGGTGGCCGCACCGTAACGGAGGAGGACTAATCATGCGTCGTCTTGCCTTACTCAGTGGATTAATTGGCGGGTTGTTGATCGTCGCGGGCTTTGCCATCGTGCTACCGACCACCGCCCAGACGACTGATCCCAGCCCGTTACACCCGGCCTTCCCCTTGCTGGATGCCGACGGTGACAACGTGCTGGATGCCA
>JGI12109J20283_11104656_pt1 | contig 17276 bp, 10 predicted proteins | sample ElkSlonscriptome_12_FD_20283 | JGI IMG/M metagenome (IMG submission 20283)
ATTCTTTCCCCGCGGAGCGGCGCGACCTCCTGACCGGATTCCTCATCGACGCGACCGGCAGCCCCGAGCCTCATCTGGCCCGGGTGGCCCTGGACGCCATGGCCGCCATCGCCGGCCATTTCGCGTTGCCGCCTGAGGCCGCCGGGCAGGAGAGCCTGCTGCCGGTCTGGCGCATCCGCCTGGCCCGGGCCGCTTACAGCCTGGTCGCGGCCGAAGGGCCCGCCCGGCAGGCCGCCGCCCTCGGGGCCTGGGCGGCGCTGCGGGGCCGCGGCGCGCTGCCGGAACTCGAAACGCGCCTCGCAGCCGAGACCGGCACCACCGTCAAGGGCGCGGTGCTGCGGGCCCTGCCGCCCCTGGGCCCGGATATGCTGCCGGTCCTGGAAATGCATCTCGCCGATAACGCTCCAACCGTGCGCGTGGCCGCCCTGGACGCCCTGGCGGATCACGCCACCCGGCACCCGGATTTGGCCCCCGCCGTGCGGGACCTGTTGACCCGCAGCGCCGCCGACGCCGATTTCACCGTGGCGGCCACCGCCTGCAGCCATCTGCGGGACCACCCCGATCGCCTCAGCCTCATGGCCCTGGTCGAGGCCTGGGACACCACCTTCGTGGCCGGGCGCACCGAAGTGCGGCGCGCCGTCCTGGGCACTCTCGAAGATTATGGTCAGGATACAGGAAAACTGCGGCGGCCCGGCGCTCCCGCGGATCAGGAGGACAGTCTGCTGATCGCCTGCGGGGACCTGCTGCGCGAGGCCTTCGACGCCCATGACCTGCGCCTGCGCCTGGAAGCCCGCGCCGCGGCCGTGGCCACGGGCCTGCTGCCCGATCGCCTGATCCCCACCGAGGGCAGCCTGCGGGCCACCCTGCCCGCCATCCGGCGCAGCGAGCGCCAGCCGCCGGTGCGTCTGCCCTTCCCCGCCGGCAAGGTGCGCTGCACCACCGGGCGCGGCTCCTTCGTCATCGAACTGGACGGCCAGAACGCCCCCAATACCTGCGCCATGTTCCTGGATCTGGCCGCCCACGGCCTGTACGACGATCTGGACTTCCACCGGGTGGTGCCCGATTTCGTGGCCCAGGGCGGGGACCCGCGCGGGGACGGCTGGGGCGGCCCCGGCTACACCATCCGCAGTGAATGGAGCCGCCTGCGTTTCGTGCGTGGTGCCGTGGGCATCGCCCATGACGGCAAGGATTCGGGGGGCAGCCAGTTCTTCATCACCCTTTCCGAACAGCCGCACCTCAACGCACGCTACACCCTCTTCGGGCACATCAGCGAGGGCATGGAGGTGGTCGACGCGCTGGAGCAGGGCGACCAATTCACGGTGGAAATCCTGGATTGATTCCCGGAATAAAGCCGGCCTCCGAGGGAGGCCGGCTTTATTGTGTCGGCGAACAGGGGCGGGATCAGGCCTTGACGGCCTTGATCAGCGAGCCCCAGGTGGGCGAGGTCCCGTGCATCAGGATGCCGAGGCGGAACAGCTTGCCCGCCGCCCGCGACGAAAACCAGATGCTGACCAGCAGCAGCGCCCAGCTGAGCGCCACCTGCCACACGGGCGGGTTGCTCACACTGACCCGCATGAACATCAGGATGGGTGAGAACAGCGGGACCAGGCTGAGCACCACCGACAGGGTGCTGTCCGGCGCGCGCATGATCATCGTCAGCAGCATCATCGGGATGACCAGGCCCATGGCCAGTGTGGTGTGGAACTGCTGGCTGTCCTGCACCGTGTTGCACATGGCGCCGATGCCCGCGTACATGGTGGCGTACAGGAAGAAGCCCAGCACGAAGAAACCGATGAAGGAGATCAGGATCATGGGCGTCAGGAACCCGATGTCCAGACTGAATCCGCCGATCTCCACACCGCGCCGGCTCAGGGCGTAGAAGGCCCCCGTCCAGATGGCGAACTGCGTCAGGCCCGCCCCGCCGATGCCCAGGATCTTGCCCAGCATCAGGTCCTCGGGCGAGACGCTGGCCAGCAGCACCTCCACCATGCGCGTGCTCTTCTCCTCGATGACGGCGGTCAGGGTATGGTTCCCGTACATGATGACCATGATGTAGATGATCATGATCAGCACGAAGGCCATGCCGAAGCTGACGTTGTCGTCCTGCTCCTGCTCGCCCTCGTCGGTGATGACGATGGACTGCCACTGGCTGCCGGCGATGAGGTAGTGGAAGAGGCCGTCTGCCACCTCCTTCTCCCTGAAGCGCGCCTCGCGCAGCACCTGGTTCAGGGCGGGGCGCAGCACCTCGTTGCGCACCACCAGGGAACTGACGGACTGGTTGTAGTAGGTGGCCTGCGGCTCGTGCAGGAAGTCCTCGCCCAGGACCAGGCCGCTATGCAGTTCGCCGGACTGGATCATGTCCTTGAGAGCCTGCACCCGCTGGTCCGCGGGCTGCTCCGCATTACCCACCGCCTGCAGCCGGACGTTGCCCAGCTCCAGCTTCTCGATGGTCCCGCTCATGGGCTGCAGCCACTGACCCGACGGATCGACCATGCCCACGATGCGCTCCTCGTCCTTGCCCGTCTCCGAAAGCAGCATGGGCATGAGGATGAACAGGGACATGATGGCCGGCCCCAGCACCGTGGCGATGACGAAGCTCTTGCTGCGCACCCGCTCCAGGTATTCCTTGCGCACGACGGTCAGGATCTTGCTCATGACCGCACCTCCCCACGGTGGCGGGCCACCGCTTCCAGGAAGATTTCTCCCACACTGGGCCGGTTGGCCGAGAACAGGGAGACCGGACCGGAGTCCATGAGCCGTGGCAGCAGGGCCTGCGGATCCGAACCCTCGGCCAGGGTCAGCCGCCAGACCCCTTCCTTGAACTCACGATGCAGGACATCGGGCAGGTCCTCCGGCGGGGCCGACTGGTCGGCGAAGGCCACCTGCACGGATTTGAGGGGGAAGTCCCGGCGCACTTCCTCCATGGTCCCGTCCACGATCAGTTCCCCGCCCTCGATCAGGCAGATGCTGTCGCAGACCTTCTCGGCCTCGGCCAGCATGTGGGTGCTGAAGATGATGGTCACCCCTTTCTCCTTCTGCTCCAGGATCATCTCCCGCAGCAGCTCGATGTTCAGGGGGTCCAACCCCGTGAAGACCTCGTCCAGGATGACCAGATCAGGCTCGGAGATGAAGGTGGCCGCGAACTGGATCTTCTGCTGCATGCCCTTGCTGAGGGTATCCACCTTCTGGTGGCCGTACTCCCCCAGGCCCATGCGCTCGAGCCAGCTGTCGGCGCGTTGCAGGGCCTCGCTGCGGGGCACGCCCTTCAGCTCGGCCAGGTAGGAAAGCTGCTCGCGGCATTTCATCTTGCGGTACAGGCCGCGTTCCTCCGGCAGGTAGCCGATGCGGTCGCGCAGGGAACCGTCCAGGGGCGTGTCTCCGAAAAGGATCTCCCCGCTGTCCGGCAGGATGATGTTCATGATGGCCCGGATGGCCGTCGTCTTGCCGGCGCCGTTGGGGCCGAGGAAGCCGTAGATGCTGCCGCGCGGGATGCTCAGGTTCACCGACCGGACGGCCACCTTGCTGCCGTAGCGCTTGGAAACATCGCGCAGCGTCAGCAGGGGTTGGCCCGGGCCGGGCAGGGTGGAAGGTTGGGCGTTCATGATCGCCTTCCGTTCGGGATGAGGGGTGTGGCAAACGATACTGGATTATAGGCCGCTCCCTACGGTTAGCAAGGCGGGAAGTTGCGGCTAAATATATCAAGGCCCCGATCCTGGGGATCGGGGCCTTGTCCACCGGGTCTTTAAGGGGGCGCAAGAAGACCCGGTCGGTTTTCGCTCACGGCATTTGGTGGGCGCCCGGGCGACCGGCGCCGATTCAACCTGCGAAAACAACCTCATGGGCAGGAGGCCCCCGCCACACGGGGCAGGGAGAAATCAAAGATCCAGCCGATGCTGGCGGAGGGTGTCCGTACCCCGAAGAATTCTTCGCAGGTTAATCCTGATTTCCTGGTCCGGGGCTTCCCTCCCTGGCCAACACTGATCCGAACCTTGCTGTAATATTGCGGAACAAGTTTCACCAAAGTATCACGCCCAGATTCTATTTCCGTGAACCTCGCCCAGTTTTTGATTTTTTGTATTTTTTATAATCCTATAGTTACTGTCATTTTACTTACAGAAAGCCTTGTTCCGTTTCTATCGCTCTGGTATAATTGTATTTAGCTGATAATGCAAATTGGTCTTCGTGACACTTTCCGGGAGGTGGCCCCCATGAGCGGTGGGGCAAATGGCAACCGCAAGATTCTGGTCGTCGAGGATGACCGCGAACTGATCGACCTGCTGACCCTGCACCTGACGGCGGAGGGTTACCAGGTGGCCGCGGCCGCCGACGGCGAGGCCGGTCTCATCGCCTTCCAGAGCGGGCAGTACGGCCTGGTCATCCTGGACTGGATGCTGCCGACCATCTCGGGCATCGATGTCCTGCGGGAGATCCGCTCGAGCGATACGCGCACCCCGGTGCTCATGCTCACGGCCCGCAGCGAGGAAACCGACAAGGTGCTGGGTCTGGAGCTGGGTTGCGACGACTACCTGACCAAACCCTTCAGCATCCGGGAGCTCACGGCCCGCATCAAGGTGCTGCACCGCCGCATCGAGCGCGCCGAGGAGATGGCCCGTATCAGCAGCGGCGACCGCATCCTGGATCTGGGCCCGCTGAAGATCGACCACGGCAAGCGCAAGGTGCAGATCAACGGCGAACCGGTGCAGCTGACGGTCAAGGAGTACGATCTGCTCTACACCCTGGCCGCGCGGCCCGGGCGCACCTTCAGCCGCCGGCAGTTGCTGGACATCGTCTGGGATCAGGACTCGGACGTTTACGAGCACACGGTCAACAGCCATGTGAACCGACTGCGCAACAAGGTGGAAGACAACCCGAACCGCCCCCGCCTGATCCTGACCGTCTGGGGAATCGGCTACCGCTTCACCGAGGAATTCCTGTAAAATGGCCCGCACAGATTTCATCCACACCCTGGCCTTCCGCGGCGCGAGCCTGTTCCTGTTGATGCTTCTGATCATCGGGGCCGGGTTCTACTGGTGGTTGACCGGCGCGGGTGTGGGGAACGAGCTGGCCGAGGAAGAGACGCGCTGGTTCCAGGAAACCAGCGAACCGGAACTGGACGCCCTGGCCGTGGAAATGAGCGGCCTGCTCCAGACCCCCGACCGCCTGGCCCGGCGCACCGTCGAATACGGGCGCAGCGTGGAACGCTTCGGCGTGGAGATCATTCTCTTCGACGCCGACGGTTACCAGATCCACAGCAGCCAGCCCGACAGCCTGGCCACCGCCGTGCCCGAGGTGGACGCCCGCCTCCTGCAGGAAATGAGCGACGGCACCTGGGACTTCGCCACCTACCCCCTGCCCGAGGCCAGCGTCGACGCCTACGAGAACCGTATCTTCGAGGTGGACCGCCTGCAGCGCCCCACCGCAGGTGCGGAAGAGATCGCCGGCTACGTGGTGGCCACCTACGAGCCCATCCCCCTGACCAGCGAGGACATCGCCGAAGCCGAGCGCATCTTCGGGACCGGTGGGGTGTTCCTGGTGCTGGCCTTCTCCGGTTTGAGCGGTCTGGTCATCATGCTCTGGACCACGCGGCGCATCCAGATCCTGGACAGCGGGGTGCGCACCTTCGCCGCCGGGGACCTGAAAACGCGCCTGCCGGAGACCAGCCGTGACGAGGTGGGCACCCTCAGCCGACACTTCAATACCATGGCCGGCAACCTCGAGAACACCATGGAAAAACTGCGCGAGAAGGAGCAGTTCCAGCGCAACCTCATCGCCAACATCAGCCACGATCTGCGCACACCCCTGAGCAGCATGCAGGGTTACATCGAGACCCTCACCATGCAGGCCGAGGAACTGAATGTGGAAGAACGGCGGCGTTACCTGGAGATCATCGCCAGCAACCTCACGCACCTGGACAAGCTCATCGACCACATGCTGGTGCTGAGTCGATTCGACAGTGGCCAGGTGGCCTTCCGCATGGAGGATTTCCCCCTGGTGGAGCTGGCCGACTCGGTGCTGCTGCGCTGCGAGAAGGTGGCCGAGGAGGCCGGCGTGACGCTGGATCTGGAGGTCTCGTGCGAGGATACCCTGGTCCAGGCCGACCCCCTGCAGATAGCCCAGGTGCTGCAGAATCTGGTGGAAAACGGGATCAAGTTCAATCGCCAGGGAGGCCGGGTGGTCATCCATCTTGACCGCAACACGGAACGCATCGAGGTGGCCGTGGCCGATACGGGCATGGGCATCGCGCCGGAGGACCTTCCCCACATCTTCAAGCGCTTCTTCACCGCGGACCGCAGCCGCACCCGCAACAGCGACAACCCCACCCTCAACGCGGTCCGGGAGCATCTGGGTCAGAGCTCCGGCCTGGGGCTGGCCATCGCCTCGAAAATCGTCGCCGGGCACAACAGCATGCTGCAGGTGGATAGCCGCGTGAACGAGGGCACCCGTTTCCGCTTCAGCCTGCAGGCCGCCCAGCACCCCATGGAGGAGCATTCCGGGGAAGCCGAATCCTGAGACGGCGGGCCTAGCTCCGCAGCAACTCCCGTCCCATGATCAAAACCCCGACCCCCGCCAGCAGGAACAGCCCCAGCGCCGCCACCGGCTCGCCCAGGATCAGCTTGCCGATGCCGAAGAGCACCCCGAAGACGCCCGCGCAGCCCCCGGCCCAGACCACGAAACGCCACCAGCCGAAACTGTCGCGCGGCACTTCGGGCAGGGCGGTGGACACCGGTCCCCACCAGCCGCCCGGCCGCACCCGGCGGTAGAATTCCTGCAACCGATCGGTCGCCACGGGCCGCGTCAGGAAGGTCACCACAAGCCAGCTCAGGATGGTCACCGGCACCAGGATGAGGGCCTTGTGGTGGCTTTCCAGGACCGTTTCCCCCACCCGCACCGGGGTGGCGAAGAGCGCGTAGTCGTTGCCGGTCTGGATCAGGGCCACCACCTCGAAGCCGAAGGCCATGACCACGGACGAGGCCAGGGCCGCGATCTCGCTCCAGGCGCTGATGCGCCACCAGAACCAGCGCAGCACCAGCACCGGTCCGATGCCCGCGCCCATGGCCCACACGAAGAGCCAGGCCTTGCCGATGCTCGTCAGCAGGAAGGCCACCAGCACGGCAAAGACCATCATGAAAAAGACGCACAGCTTGGCGGCCAGCACCGTCTCCTTCTCTCCCGCCTGCGGGCGCAGGAAGCGCCGGTAGATGTCGTTGATCAGGTAGCTGGCGCCCCAGTTCAGGTGGGTGTCGATGGTGGACATGAAGGCTGCGAAGAAACTGACCAGCAACAGCCCCAGCAGCCCCGGCCCCAGCACCTCCAGCATCACCAGGGGGTAGGCGGCTTCTTCGCTCATCCCTTCCGGCATGACCGGGAAGATGACCAGGCTGGCCAGACCCGTGACGATCCAGGGCCAGTAGCGCACTGCATTGTTGGCCAGCACGAACCAAAGGGTCGCGCCGCGGGCGTGTTTTTCGTTCTTCGCCGCGCTCATGCGCTGGATGAGATACCCGCCGCCGTCGGCGTTATGGCTGGCCCACCACATTACCGTCACGAAGACCAGGAATTTCACGAAGTCGCTGTCCCAACCCAGCCCGCCGCCGGGGATCAGTGCCAGCGTATTGTCCCCCGCGGGCAGGGCGGCCACCAGGCGCGCCTTCAGTTCGGCCAGGCCGCCCACGTGCCGCACGGCCAGCACCGCAACCGAGATGCTGCCCGTCATGGCCAGCACGAACTGCACCACATCGGTGACCACCACGCCCCAGAAACCGGCCAGCAGCGCATAGCTGAGAGCCAGGGCCGCGCCCACGATCACGGCCGTGTGCTGGTCCACGCCCAGCACCGATTCCGCCACCGTGCCCAGCCCCTTCAGCACCCAGCCCAGCACGATGAAGTTGTAGACGATGGCGAAGTACCCCGCCTTGAATCCCCGCAGGAAAGCGGCCGGCTTGCCGCTGTAGCGCAGCTCGATCAGTTCATTGTCCGTCAGGACCTTGGCTCGCCGCCAGAAGCGGGAGAAGAAGACCACCGCCATCATCTGGGCGAAGACATAGTGCCAGCCGAACCAGTTGTACCAGATACCGTGATCCCGGATGAAACCCGTCACCGCCAGGGGCGTGTCCGCGGCGAAGGTTGTGGCCACCATGCTGGTGCCCAGCACCCACCACGGCAGGCTGCGCCCGCTCAGGAAGTACTCCTCCTTGGAGCGGGAGGCGCGCCTGCGGAAGGCCAGTCCCAGGACGAGGGTGACCAGGACGTAGGCTCCGATGATGACAAGATCGAAAGGATGCAAACGGCTCATGCGGCAGGCGATCTCCGGGATGCGGGAAATGGTGAAGGACGGGCCGGCCCACTTTAACACCGGGGCCGGCCCCTTGCCGATGGGAATTTCCGTCGCGTCAGCGCAGCCTGTCCAGCACGGCCGCATCCACCCACCAGATATCCGAGCTGCCGTGGCCGGGTTCCCAGTGGGCCCGGTGCAGATCCGACCGGGTCAGCCGCTGCCCGTCTCCGGGCTCGGGGGCCGTCTTACGGGTGCTGCTGAAGAAGAGGAACCGCCCGTAGCGGTCGAGCCACGCGCTGGAGGCCCGGGTATCCTCCCCGTTGATGGCCGGGCCCAGGTTGCGGGCCGGCCCCCAGGCACCGGAGGCGGTGCGGAAGCTGACCCAGTAATCGGCCGGCCCCAGGTTCTCCGGATGCCCCGCCACGCAGGCGATGATCAGGCTCTCGTCAGGGCTGACGAACCCGTTGTAGACATTCGGGCCGCAGTTCACGGCATCCGGCAGGCGCTGCGGGGGCGCGTAGCCTTCACCCAGAGGTTCGGCAGACCAGAGGGCCGCCTGGCCGGTGCTGTCCTCGCGGCTGAAGTAGAGAGTGCCGTCGGCCGCCAGGCTGGGGTAGTACTCCGCCGCGTCGCTGGTCACGGGGGCGGGCAGGGCCTCGGCCGGGGACCAGGAACCATCAACCAGGCGCCGGCTGCGGAAGATGTTCTGGTTGGACCAGCCCCGGCCCTGCTCCTGGCCCGGGGCGGCCCGGTTGCTCAGGAAGAGCACCGTGCCGCCGTCCGCGCTGAAGGTGGGCTCGAAGCAGGCAAAATCCGGGTCCGTGTGCCAGGGCGCGGTCCGGGGTTCGGACCACGCCTGGCCGTCCCAGCGGCTGACCAGGTTGCAGACCAGGCCCTGATCCATCAACCCGTGGACCAGCAGCGAACCGTCGGGGCTGATCAGCAGATCCCTCTCCTGCAATCCCGTGCTGACCTGGCCGGGCGCGAATATGGCGGGCTGCGGGCCGGGCTCTTCATTTCCGAACCAGCGTCCGGGGGTAGCCGCCCAGAGCTTGTCCCCGGCCGACCCGGCCTGCACCGCGGGTTCGGCTGCAGGCCGAGGCCAGTCCTCCTCCGGACGCGGCAGCGTGGCCAGGAAATCCGCCCGCATGACCCAGATCTGGCTGCCCCCGCTGCCGGGGTTCCGTAATCCAGCCTGCAGGTCGGACCAGGACCGCGGCCAGGCGGGCGCCGGCCCCAGGCGGCGGCTGCTCATGAAGAAGAAATACCGCCCGTCGGGCGAAAGGGCCGGGGACCAGCTGCCGCCGGCTGCGTCGTTCACCAGCGGCCCCAGGTTGAAGGGCCCGCTCCAGCTATCATCATCCTGACGGCGGCACAGCCAGTAGTCCACCCCGCCCCGGTTTTCGGGATGCCCCGCCACCGGCACGATCAGCCGGCGACCGTCGGCACTGATGCAGGCATTGAACTGGGAGGTGCCGCTGTTGACGGTCGTCGGGAGCTTCTCGGGCTCCTGGTATTCCCCGCCCACGAGGCGGCTGCGCCAGATATCGTGGCGGCGGCCGTCTGCCGGGCGCCGGCAGAAATAGAGCGTTCCGTCCTGCGTCAGGCTGGGAAAGAACTCGGCGTCTGCGGTATTGACCGGGGCCCCCAGGTTGCGGGGTGGGCCCCAGCCGTCCTGCTTCCGCTCCACCATCCAGATATCCTGGGCGGCGGGACCCTCGGCCCGGCGGGGACGGCTGGAGAAGAAGAAGAGACGGCGCCCATCGGGATGGAAGGCGGGCTCCAGGTCCTGCACACCGGGCAGCCCCGAGAAGGATGCCACCTCCGGTGGGGTCCAGGCGCCGTTCTCGTGGCGGGTTACCAGAATGCAGGCCAGCCCGTAGCCGGTGGTGGCCTGGGAGAAGAAAAGCTCCCGTCCGTCCGGCGAGAGGGCCACGTCCCGGGTCAGCAGACCCGTGTTGATGAACCCGGGGGCCAGCATGGTGGGTATCTCACCGATGGGGCCCCAGGCCTCCAGGGGTGCGGGTTCCCGGAGCCCGGCCGCTCCGGCCCCCGAGGCCAGCAGCAGCAGGCATATGCACAGGATTCTCGCCATGGTTCTTCCTTCGTGGGTGGGGTTTCCCGTCCTACGCCCCCACCCCCCGAATGTTGCGCCACGTCAGTCCGGCGACTTGCCCAGGGCCACGGCCAGGGCCTGCCGCACGGTGGCCAGCTTGAAGGGTTTGGCGATGTAGCCGTACCCCTCCAGCCCACCGGCGCGCTTTTTCAGTTCCGATTCGCCGTAACCGGTGGAGAAGATCACCGGCACATCCGGCCTGATCACCCGCAGGCGGCGCATGGTGGCCACGCCGTCCATCTCGACCATGCCCAGATCCAGGATGACCACATCCACCTCGTCGAAACGCTGGCTGAAGATGCGCACCGAATCGGGGCCGTTGCCCACCGACAGCACGGAGCAACCAAGGCGGCGCAGGTAGCCCTCGCAGACCTTGCGCACCGGAGCATCCTCGTCCACCAGCAGGATGAGCTTGCCGGCCAGATCCTCGTGCAGGCTATCGGGGGCCTTCTTGCGGCGACGCCGGGGCCTGGCCACCGGCCTGGGGGCCGGCGGCAGCAGCACCGAGACGGTGGTGCCCACCGAGGGGGCCGAATCCACAAGCATGCCGCCCTTGTGCCCCTGCACGATGCCCATGGCCGCGCTCAGGCCCAGGCCGCGGCCGCGGGTGCGGGTACTGAAGAAGGGATCGAAGATGCGGTGGCGGGTGGCCCGGTCCATGCCCTCGCCGGAATCGGCCACCTCGCAGACAACGTACTCGCCGGGCGGCAGCGGGGGCATGCACTGGCGGTCTGCCAGATCCCCGGCCTCGAAACGGGTCAGGCTGGTGCGCACAACGATCTCGCCGCCGTCATCGTCCAGAGCCTCCACGGCGTTGCTGACCAGGGCCATCAGGACCTGTCGCAGGGAGGTGGAATCCATCGGCACCGCCGGCAGGTCCTCGCCCAGTTGCAGGTTCAGGCGGGCTCGGCTGCTCACCGATGCTTCCAGCAGCCGCCGCATATCCTGCACCAGGCTACTCAGATCCCCGTTGTCCACCTGGAGTTCGCCCCGCCCGGAATAGGCCAGCATCTGCTGGCACAGGTCGGCGGCCTTCTGGCCCGCCAGGGTGATGGATTCCAGATTCTCGCCCCACCGGCGGCAGGCCTCCTCACTCTCCCCCATGAGCTCCACATTACCCAGGATGGTGGCCAGAAGATTATTGAAATCGTGGGCGATGCCCCCGGCCAGGGCGCCCAGGCTCTCCGTCTTCTGGTTGCTGAGCATGCGCGCTTCCAGGGCCTTGCGTTCCGAGATATCGCGCATCAGGGCGATGACCTGGGGCCGACCGTCCCCCAGGCCGGGCAGGCGGGTGGTGCTGATCTCCAGCGGGACCTCGCTCCCATCCCGGGTCATGATGTTGATGTCGAAGAGGAAGGTGCCCCCGAAACCCTGCGCCCTCTCCTCCAGCCGCTTCTCCATCTCCCCGTGCATGCGCTCGACCACCAGGTCCCGGATGGTCATCTGGCGCATCTCTTCCAATGTCCAGCCGGTCAGGTCCAGGCCGGCCCGGTTCACGTATTCGATGCGGCCGTTCAGATCGTGGCAGAGGATCACGTCCTGGGCTGTTTCCACCAGGACCCGGTAGCGGCTCTCGCTGTCCGCCAGCCGTAGCTGCGCCTCCTTCAGAGGCGTGATGTCGGTGGTGGCGAGGACCAGGATATCCGGCTCCCCGGGTATGTGCTCGGGGATGAGGGCGCGGTTGAAGGTGTACAGGGAGCGACCGTCCAGGGTGCGGTACTGGCCCTCGCCCTGGTAGAAGGGACGGTCCTCGGCGATGGCCGTGAGAATCTCCTTGAAGCTGTTGAGGGTCTCGGGCACGACCATCAGTTCGAAGGACCGCAGGAGGTGGTTCTGGTCGCGGGCCCCGAAGACCTCCACGGCCCTTTCATTCACATCCAGGAAGGCCAGATTCTGCAGGGTGGTGCTCACGAACTCCGGATGGCTCTCCAGCCACAGGCCAAAATCCTCCACACCGTCGTCCAGCAGCTGCCGGATGGACTGGCGAACCCGGGTGAAGTTCTCCACGAAGAGGGGCACCTGGGTGCTGCGAAAAATCTGCTCCCACAGCTCGGGAGGTAGCTTACCACGGGTGCCGTTGCCGTTCTTCCGCACCATGACGGTTTTCCACTTTCACGCTTTTCCAGCGTCGATGCACCCAGAACCACTGCTCGGGATGCTCGAGCACGAAGGCCTCGAAGCTGGAAGATATCTTTTGCAAGTAGGACGACACCCCGGCGGGGGTATCTTCATATTCCCTTGGCCACAGGATCGGCCCCAGGCGCAGGCAATGCCGACCGTTATCCTCACGGATCATGGCCGTGGGCACAACCGGGCACCCCGTGCGCAAACTCAAGCGGGCGGCCCCGGGCCAGGTGGAAGCGGGTCGCCCCAGGAAATCGATCACCACACCCTGGGCCCCCGCGTCCTGATCCAGGAGCAATGAGACCAGCCCGCCCGCGCGCAGGTGGCGCAGGATGGGCCCGGCGCTATGGGGCATGGGCACCGTCTGGATGCCGCCGGCCCGGCGCATGCCGTCGAGGTAAGCATCGAAACGCCTGTTGCGCTGGGTCTTGACCACATCCAGCAGGGCATGCCGCCGGGCGATGAAGGCGCCTCCCAGCTCGAAATTTCCCAGATGCCCGGAGGCCAGGATGGCCCCCTTCCCGGCGGCCAGGGCCGAGTCCAGGATATCCCAGCCCGGATCCACCCGCGCCGCGTCCATGAGGGCCTGACGATCGGCGCAGAATATCTCCCATGCCGTCAGGGCGAGGTGATTGTAGATCAGTTCCATCCGGTAATCAAGCCGTGCCGCATCCTCCTGCGGGAAAGCCGCCGCCAGCTGGCGACGCACCAACGCGGGCCTTCCCGGGGGCCATTTCATGGCCAGCCGGCCCAGGGACAGCAGGGCCCGGCGGGCCGCCGCACCGGGCATGGCCTGCAGGCCGCCCACGAGGCCGCGAAAGGCGGTGTATTCTGCCAGGTCCTTCGGGTTCATGGGGATGAAGGTACGCCACGTCCCCCCGCGGAGCCAGTCCGGAGTTCCCGCCCGACCGGTTCGCAGCTTTCCGGGAGGGCTCGCTTCACAGTAACCAGACACATTTGTCCATTTTTCTGTGGAAAGTTTCGCTCCAGGGTTTTATTGAAATCCTCATCCAGGACATTCCGCATCCAATTCATCCCCAAAAATATGGCCGGTCAACGGTTAAAAGATATCTTGATCTATTATTCCAATTAAACCCCTTGAGTGCCAATCTGTTGGATGGACGCAGGCCCGGATCGGCATCTTCGTTTCAGCCAATTCCTTCCGGGCCACCCCCTTATCCCATCCTACCCTGCATCGGCCGAATCGGCAAAAATCCGATTGGCCAGGCCCCGTCCCGTCATGAAACAGTCATACCGGCAGTTGACCAAGGAGCCCGGGGAGCAAAGATTGTCAAAATGTTCACAGCCCCGTCACCCAACCACCACAGGACAAGGAGTCCCCCGATGAAACGAATCCTGATCCTCACCTGCGCTCTGGCCATTCTGGTCGCCGGTGTGGCCGTGGCCGCCCAGGACGGAGTGGCCGGCAAGTGCATGACCTGCCACAAGGAAAAGACCCTCGGCTTGTACAACCAGTGGTTCAAGAGCAACCACGCCAAGCACAACGTCACCTGCCTGGACTGCCACAAGGCCGTCCAGGGCGAGCCTGATGCCTTCATGCACGAGGGCGCACTCATCGCCACCCTGGTGACGCCCAAGGACTGCGGCACCTGCCACGAAAAAGAAAGCCAGCAGGTCAACGACAGCTACCATGCGCACGCCGGTGAGATCCTCGAATCTGCAGACGCCTACCTGGCCCACGCGGCCGGCGGCGCGCCGGTGGCCATTGCCGGTTGCGAGAGCTGTCACGGCAGCAAGATCCAGATCGACCCCGACAGCCCCAACAAGCTGGCCCGTGTCAGCTGGCCCAACAGCGGCATCGGGCGCATCAACCCGGACGGCAGCAAGGGCAGCTGCACCGCCTGCCACACCCGCCACGCCTTCAGTGTGAAGCAGGCCCGCCAGCCGGAGTCCTGCAGCAAGTGCCACCTCGGCCCGGACCATCCCCAGAAGGAAGTCTACGAGGAGAGCAAGCACGGCAACGCCTACTACACCCAGAAGGACGAAATGAACCTGAAGGCCGACCGCTGGGTCGTCGGTGTGGACTATTTCGAGGCGCCCACCTGCGCCACCTGCCACATGTCCGCGACCAGCAACCAGCCCATCACCCATGACGTCGGCCAGCGCATCAGCTGGACCCTGCGCCCCCCCGTGTCCAAGACCAAGGACAACTGGGAGATGAAGCGCGAGAACATGAAGGACGTGTGCCGCAATTGCCACGGCGAGGTCTTCGTGGACGGCCACTACGGCCAGTTCGACGGGGTCGTGCACCTTTACAACGAGAAGTTCGCCAAGCCCGGTCTGGCCCTCTACAAGAAGGCCAAGGAGCTGAAGCTGGGCGACGGCACCGCCAACTTCAGCAACAAGTACGAGTGGATCTGGTGGGAGATCTGGCACCACGAGGGCCGTCGCGCGCGCCATGGCGCCGCCATGATGGGGCCGGACTACACCTGGTGGCACGGCATGTACGAGGTGGCCCAGCACTTCTACTTCAAGTACATCCCCGAGCTGCGCAAATTCCACAACGCCGAGCTCGACGCGATGATCAATGAAGTCCTCGCCGATCCGTACCACGTGTGGCTGAGCCGCCCCACGGCGGACATCAAGGCGGACATCAAGTCCGGCAAGATGGCCGAGATGTACGAGGGCATGTACCAGGTCAACATCAAGTAAAGGGGCCGAGTGATGAAGCGATTCCAGCTCTTCATCCGCGGGATTTCGACGAACTGGACGGGGACGGCGGGGGTCGTGTTGACGACCTCCGCCTTCATCCTCTTCGTATTCTTCGAACTGTTGCGGGTGGCGGGAATCCTGACCAATTCCTATGTGGGACTCATCAGCTACATGGCCCTGCCGGCCCTGTTCATCCTGGGGCTGATCCTGGTCCCCATCGGCTGGTGGCAATTCCGCCGGGCCACGGGACGGTCCACCGCGGAGTTGTTGACTCAGAGATTCCCCGAAGACATGACACAGGCCAAGCGCCTGGGATCCTCGCTGGTGGCCATGATCGCCGTCCTGACCGTGGTGAACGTCCTGTTCCTGGGTCTGGGGGGCGCGCGCATGCTCCACTTCATGGATTCCCCGAAGTTCTGCGGCACGGCCTGCCATCAGGTCATGGAGCCCGAGTGGGTGGCCTACCAGAACTCCCCCCACGCCCATGTCGCGTGCGTGGAGTGCCACGTGGGCGAAGGCGCCGAGGCCCTGATCGACGCCAAGCTCAACGGCCTGTGGCAGGTGGTCTCGGCCACCTTCGATCTCTACGAGAGGCCGATCCCCACCCCGGTGCACCAGCTGCGCCCGGCGCGGGAGACCTGCGAGCACTGCCACTGGCCTGAGAAGTTCTACGGCGAGCGCATCGTCACCCACGAGCGATTCGCCATGGACGAGGAATCCACGGCCCGGTTCACCACGCTGGCCCTGAAGGTCGGCGGCGGCACGGAGCAGCAGGCCGGGACCATCCACTGGCACGTGGGCCAGAACAACCAGGTGCGTTACCAGGCGGCGGACGAGAAGCGCATGCACATGGAATGGGTGGAGGTGCGACGCGGCGACGACTTCCATCGCTACACCAACCGCAAGCTGAACAAGGCCGCCATCGATCACGCGCTGCCCGTCGAGGAACAGGCCGTGCGTCTCATGGACTGCGTGGACTGCCACAACCGGGCCACGCACATCTACGAGGATCCGGAGGATGCCGTGGACGCGGCCCTGGCCTCCGGAGCCATCGCACGCACCCTGCCCTATGCCAAGAAGGTGTCCCTGGAGGCGCTGACCGGCCACTACCGGGACAAGGCAGAGGCCATGAGGGCCATCGACAACACGGTCCGCGGATTCTATCTGCGGGACCTGGGCGATGCCTCCCTGGCCGGCGGTTTCGAGACCGACGCCATGATCAGGACGTTGCAGGACATATACGCCCGCAACATCTTTCCCGGCATGAATGTCCAGTGGAACACCTACCCCAGCCACCTTGGCCACCGCAGCGATACCGGCTGCTTCCGGTGCCACAACGCGGACATGAGGGACGAGGCAGGGCAGGCCATCCCATACGACTGCACCCTCTGCCATTCCATCCTGGCCATGGACAGCGAGACGGAATTCCAGTACCTGCTGCCCGTCAGCGAGGAGGACCCGAATGCCAAGATGCACCGGTACCTGCAGGACGAATTCCTGGGGACCGGTATCGACGCACCCCGGGGTTATGTGGAGCCCGAGGAGCCCATGGCCGAATAGCGACAAGGCGCACGGACAGAATGGAACAGGGGACGGCCTCCGGGCCGTCCCCTTCTTTCGTTCCCGGCGGTGGCCGGACGTTCTATTTACCAGCGGGCGAGACCACGAAGTGGCAGGGTCGTTCGGCCCAGGCGCCCTCCGGATCGGTGGCCCGCAGGATCATTGATACGTTGCCCGTCCAGCCAACGCTCGGGGCGGTGACCGTCAGATTCCGGCCGGCGTCGATCTCCACCTGCAGGGGCTCGTGGTTCCGGTAGGTCCAGACCATCTCCGCAGCGTCGTGATCCACATCCTCCACGAAGCTGTCCAGGGGGATGGGCAGGAAAGCCCCGCCCACGGAGACCACCTGGCTGGGCAGCACCGATACCACGGGTGGATCGTTGACGGGGGACACCGTGAAGGTCACCGCGGCATCCGAGTAGGCCCCCAGCGGGTCCCGCAGGCGCAGGACCAGGACCTCGGAGCCGTTCCATTCCTCGTCCGGGACCGTCACCTCCAGCACGAAATCCTCGCTCAGATCCACGCCCA
>JGI12109J20283_10114338_pt1 | contig 17258 bp, 15 predicted proteins | sample ElkSlonscriptome_12_FD_20283 | JGI IMG/M metagenome (IMG submission 20283)
CGTCCTCGTCGCCCTCGAAGCTCAGTTTGATCTCGGTCGACTCCGAGCCGATCGCCTGGCTGTTGTGGCTGACCCGGACCTTGATCTTCTCGCCGACCTGGCCGACCAGGTCGACGCGCAACTGCTGCTCGAGTTCGAGTTGAGGAAAGAGACTCTGGCTCTGCTGCGTCTCGGTGCTGACGAAGTCGCTGCGTCGGGTCGTCTGGCCGCCGATACGGATCTGCTCGGTTCCCGAGATGCGGATGTTCGTGGCCTCGCCGCGCCCGATGATGCGCTCGAGCGTGCGAGGAATCGAGATCGGGATCGTGAAGTTCAGCAGATCTCCGGCTGCGTCGCCCGAGGCGGCCCGATTGCGGACCTGCTGATCCCACTGGTCGCGCAAGGCGAGACTGGCCGTACCGCGGAGGTGGGCGTCGATCGAGGACACGTCGACCCGGACCTCGGGCTCCGTGAAGTCACGCGGGATCCGGAAGGCGACGCCCGCGGCGTTCGTATCGGCCAGGGCCGTGAAGAGCGTCGCCTCGGGGATGGTCAGCTCGACGGCCACGCCACCTTCGAAGTCGTAGGACCGCTCCCGGCGTACGCGCTGCGGGCCGAAGCGGTCGAAATCCGCGTTGGAGGCCGTGCGAGCCTGGAACACGGTGGCCAGTGACGGAGTTTCACCTCCGGGAGCGACGCCCAGCCGTCGGAACTGGTCACGAAGGACGATCTGGCGCGGGGTCAGGAGATCGAGGTCGTCCGAGGACCGCAGAATGAGATCGAAGAGCAGCGTATCCTGCGGATACAACGGACGTCGGAGCGGCTCTGCTTCCGAGGAGGAGGTCGCCAGCAGGCACGCGAGGGCGATCGCGAGGCACGAAACCACGCGCATCGGGCCGAGTACGTGTCGAACGCCCCTTCCCGACTGCCTCCCCTGTCCCCGGTAGGCGACGCTCACCGACCTCTCCCGTGGTCGTTCTCCCCCGCTGCCGGGGGACCCACGACCGGCCGGTGCGAAAGGACTTCGACTGTCATGGACGGCACGACCCCTGCTGCTCCGCCGGTTGTGCGCCGGCCAGGCCGCCCCTATCCTGCGCGGACGCCCGAAGGAACGCATTCCACCTCGGCGCCGCCATCTCCGCGCGCCGCGTCCAGCGAGCAGGCATGAAGCTCATTGATCGCCATCTCCTGGCAACCTTCGTTCCGCCGTTCCTGTTCGGGCTGTCGGTCACGACCTTCCTGCTGATGATCAACGTCCTGCAGGTCTACATCAATCTGTTCCTCGAGAAGGGAATCTCGGTCCTCATGGCGAGCGAGGTCCTCGTCCTGAGCCTGGGCCATACCCTCGCTCTGACAGTGCCCATGGCGTCACTGATCGGAGTCCTGATGGCGATCGGGCACCTGGCCGGCGACCAGGAGATCACCGCGCTCAAGGCCTGCGGGACGAGTCTCTACCGGATCAGCTTGCCACTGGTGCTCACCGGTGTCGTCCTGAGCGCCTCGATGGTCGCCTACAACCACTGGGTCCTGCCCGATGGCAACCACCGCCTGAAGCGCATGCTCTTCCAGATCCAGCAGATGCGGCCCACGCTCGATATCCGGCCGAATACCTTTGCCGAGATCAGCGATCGCTACACGATCTTCGTGCGCCACAAGGACGACATCGGCGGCATGCTCGAGGACGTCGTCCTCTACCAGCGCGAGGGACGCGGTGATCTCGCGCCCGACGTCGTGGTCGCTCGCACCGGACGGCTCATCACGCTCGGGCCGTCGAGGATCCGTCTCGATCTCATGGACGGAGAGATCCACCGGATTCCGGACGCGAACGATCCGACCGCCTACAACCGGACTCGATTCGCGCGTCAGACCTTCATGATGAATCTCGACGAGGATCAGAGCATCGTGCGGCGGAGCAACCGTCGTGGTGAGCGCGAGATGGACCTCCACATGCTCTCGGCGGCAGTGGCCAAGGAGGAGTCGCTCGCGGTGGCCAAGATCGAAACGGCCCGCGGGCACCTCGAGGACGTCGTCATGAAGGCCTACCAGGAGCGCGATCCATCCACCGCGCCCGGGCTCGGGGCCACCCGTACCGCGCTCGACGAATACAACCAGTGGTCGAACATGACCTCGTCGCGCGAGCGCTCGCTGTCGCTCAACTATCAGACGGCACGGGATCACCGGACGCGCGCGGCGAAGTACGCGGTCGAGTGGCACAAGAAATTCTCCATCGCCTTCGCGTGCACCGTCTTCGCGATCCTCGGCGTGCCGCTGGCCGTGGTCAGTTCCCGCGGAGGGCGGGGCGTGAGCGTGGGACTGAGCCTGTTCGCCTTCGTGGTCTACTACGTCTTCCTCTCGTCGGGCGAGAAGCTCGCGGACCGCGGCCACCTGGTCCCCTGGGTGGCGATGTGGTCGCCGAACATCGTCCTGGGGATCGCGGGCACGATCCTGCTGATCCGGGCCGTGCACGACAATCCCAGCATCGACTTCGGGGCCGTCTTCCGTGTCCCACCGCTGCGCTGGATCCTGCGGGGGCGCACGAAGTGAAGGCCCTCGACCGCTACGTCCTGTCCTCTTTCCTACGGATCCTCGCCTGGTCGCTCCTGGCCTTCCTGGCGGTCTTCGTGCTGATGGACCTGCTCGACCACGTCGACGACTTCATCGACGACGAAGCGAGCCTGAGCGCGATCGGGCGCTACTACCTGTACCGGCTGCCCTCGTTGATCGACTACGTCACGCCGATCTCCATGCTGCTCTCCGCCATGTTCACCGTGGGTCTGTTGAGCAAGAACCGTGAGTACACGGCCATGCTGGCTGCCGGCATCAGTCTCTTCCGCTTGAGCCGCACCGTCCTGATCACGGGTCTCGTCGTGACCGTGGCCATGATCGGCTTCCGCGAATTCGTCGTCGCCGAGGCCAATCGACGGCACTTCGACGTCAAGGACTACGAGATCGAGAAGAAGCCGCGGACGAACCTGCAGGGGCGCAGCGACTTCACCCACGTCGACGCCGACGGGCGGGTCTACGTGATCCACCGCTTCCGGACACGCCCCCCGACACTCGACCGGCTCTCCGTCCAGACCCTGTCGGATTCGACGCTCGTCGAGCGGATCGACGCCCAACGGGCCGTCTGGCTCGAGGACGAGAAACGCTGGGAACTCCGGAACGGGTCGATCCGACGCTTCCTCCCAGATGGTCGGGAGTCGATCGAGCACTTCTCCCGGCGCGTGCTCCAGGGCGCCGTCGAGCGGCCCGCGGACCTCTCACGGCGCCGGGTGAAGCACGAGGAGATGAACTGGCGGCAGTTGCGTGACTTCGCCGACTGGGTCGACCGTACGGGTGGGGATTCGACCCGCTACCGCGCCGATATGGCTCACAAGATCAGCTTTCCCGTGATCAATCTGCTCGTCGTGGTCCTCGGACTGGCCATCGGGGCCTCTCGCCGACGCACGAATCTGTGGGGTGGCTTCGGCATCACGGTGGGGCTGGCGTTCGGCTACTACTTCCTCATGGACTTCGGTCTGGAGCTCGGTCGGGGCGGTCGTGTGCCCATCTGGGCCTCCGCCTGGACCGGCAACGTGATCTATTCGATCGCCGGCGCGATCCTGTTCGTCCGCGCCAACCGATGAAAAGCCAGGGTCTTGCCCCTTGCGCGGGCTCGGGATACCCTGCATGTTTCGCCCGGCGTGCCTTCGTGTGAAGCCGTCCTGAACTTCAAGCCGGAGTATCCGTTGATGATCCGCAGCCATCGCCGCCCCGCGGCCGGTCGTTCGTTCGCGTCCCGTTGGGGCCGTGCCGCCGCCCGGCTCCGTTCGGGAGCCCTCGCCGTCGTGTCCCTCGCTGCTGCCCTGGCCGTCGTGTCGGTCGGCACCGGCTGCGAAGAGGACACCCAGCCACTCATCACCCGGATCGCGGGCAACCCGCTCTGTGGCGCGATGACCCCGCTCCAACCCGACTCGACGCTCGGGCTGCAGGTACAGTTCTTCGCGCGCGCGTCCAGCGGAAACCGCTTCGACGATCCAACCGGCGCCAACTCGGCGCTGAAGTGGTACTGGGACTTCGACGGCGACGGGACCATCGACGCCGAAGACGCCGTCCAGCCCAGCTTCACCTATCGGCGCGCGGGCGACTATCAGGTGACGCTCACGGTCAAGGACAGCGACGGCGACGAGGACTCCCGGACTCTGCTCGTCCAGGTGCGCGACGCGTCCACCGAGCTCGACATCCTCGAGTTCGAGGCCGAGGCACGGACCGAGGTCGTCATCGAGTCCACGCTGCCGGAGAACACGGGCGTCACGCTCGAGGGCGACATTCCGGCGATCGAAGACCTGCCTCTGAAGGACCGTGTCGTCCTCTCCGCGCAGCCCTTCCTGGAAGGCTGGCGCGCGACCTTCGACGGCAAGCTGGTCCCCGCCTGCGAGATCAGCGACATCTTCAACCAGTATCGCTGGACCTGGGGTTTCGACGACGGGTACTCCGTCACCGATCTCGACGCCGTGATCCGCGACTACGAACCCTCACGCCGCGAAACGGTCACCGGGACCGTCAAGGTGACCGAGGTCGTGACAGGGATCGAGCGCACCGACGTCGTCGAGTCGGTGATTCCGATGGGCGCGGCGATGACCGCTCCGCGGCTCGCCTACATCGCACCCGGCGCCTCCGCGACGATGGATGTGAACCTCTACGTCCTCCCGGAGGGCCTGGAGTCGGTATCGGTTCGCATCGAATACGACGCCCTGCTGGAACTCGAGTCGATCGACACGTCGGAGGGACTGACCACGCGCGGCTTCAGCGCGGCCGAGAACACCGACGAGGAGAACTTCGTCTCGATCGAGATGACGGCGGACGCACCGCTGGCGCTGAACGTCGACCAGGAGCTGCTGGCGCGTCTCACCTTCCGGAACGCGTCCGAAGACCTCGATGTCCCGCGTGAACGTCCGGTCCGTATCCGAACTCTCGAGGCCTTCGTCGACACCTTGAACGTGGCCCGCACCACCCGTGGCGCACGACTCGTCGCGGACGTTGCCGACTGCAACGACAACCAACTCGGCGACACGTTGGAACTCCTGTCTCGAGAAGTCTTCGTCGACCGGTCGCGCGACGGTGTCATCGACTACTGCCAGGACTGCAACGAGAACTCCACGCCCGACGGCGAAGAGGTCAGCGGCGACTGGATGCAGGACGTCGACGTCAACGGCATTCCCGACGACTGCGACTGCAACGGTGACGGCCGCTTCGACAGCCTGCAATTGGCGAACGGTGCGGTCGAGGACGAGGACGGCAACGGCTATCCGGACGACTGTGATTGCGACTGGAACGGGCGCCTCGACCTCGTCGAGATCCTCGAAGCCGACGGCTTCGCGCCCAACTTCCAGGCCGACCTCAGCTCCGAGGACTCGCTGCTGATCCAGGTCCCCTACAACCAGCTCTTCGACTATCGAGTGTCGATCGACCGCATCGACGGCAACCCGCTCAACGATCCGGCCGACTTCGACGTCGTCGCGGATCAGCAGCCGGACGGTATCCTCGACTTCTGCCAGGACTGCAACGACGACGGGATCCTCGACATCCTGCAGTACACCGTCGAAGACGATGTCACGCAGCCGCCCGCCTTCGCGAGCCAACAGGAAGCCTTGCGCGTCGACCTCGATGGCAACGCCGTGCTCGACGAATGCGACTGCAACGGCAACGACCGCTTCGATCGGGGAGAGATCGAGCGCGGTTCCGCCACGGTGGCCGAGGGGCTCCTCGAGGAGTGCGACTGCAACGACAACCTGCAGAACGACCTGGTCGAGATCAGCGACGCGATCATCGGATTCATCGCCGGCGGCGCCGGTGGCTACATCAGCGCGCTCGACGGGAACCAGGACCAGCAGATCGACGCCTGCGCCGACTGCGACGAGAACGGCACGCTCGACGGTGAGGACTTCGCGTCGCGCGGACCTCTGTCGGACATCGACGCCAACTTCCTGCTCGACGACTGCGACTGCAACAGCGACGAGCGCTACGATCCGCCGCTCGACCCGAACGTGAGCGACCTCGACGAGAACGGCGTCATCGACATCTGCGACTGCGACCTGAACGCCGTCGCGGATCTCGAGCAGATCTCGGCAGCCGTGACCGCCTTCACCGTCGACGAGCGAGGACGCGTGGACTCGTACACGAGCCCTGAGGACGGCTTCACCCTCGTCAACAACAACGACGACGACATTCGGACGCCGTGGGAAGAGGTCGAGCTGAATCCAGTCCCGGACCAGATCCCGGACATCTGCCAGGACTGCAACGCAAACGGCGTCGCGGACATCCAAGAAGTCACGCGAGAGATCGAAGACCAGTTCCTGAACCGACTCGATCTCGATCGCAACTTCGTGCCCGACGACTGCGACTGCAACGCGGACGACATCTACGACTCGGTCGAGATCCAGCTCGATCCCTCACTCGACGGAGACTCGGACGGGCAGATCGACGAGTGCGACTGCAACGACAACGGGATCCTCGACATCTCGGAGATCGCGGAGCTGGCCGTTTTCGACGGCGACACCGGGATCTACATCCGCGCCGACGGCATCAACGGCGACGGCGTGTTGATTCAGGACGTCAACGGGAACCTCGTTCTGGACCAGTGCGAGGACCTCAGCCGGGCGACGACGAAGACGTGGAGCGGCGAGCGCACCCGTTCGGTTCGCGGCGAGCGACGCTAGCTCATCCCCCGCTCCGAACCCCAAGACAATGGGCCCCGGACGTGACGTCCGGGGCCCGATGTCGTCCCCTGAGCGCGAAGCTCCCGATCAGAGACCGAGTGCCTTCTTCACCGCGTCCACGCGGTCGGTGCGCTCCCAGGTGAAGGCGTCGTCACTGCCCGGACGGCCGAAGTGACCATAGGCCGACGTGCGGCGGTAGAGCGCGCGGCGCAGGTTCAGGCTGGTGATGATGCCGTTCGGGGTGAGGTCCCAGATCTCACGCACGCAGGCGTTGATCTTCGTCTCGTCGATCGTGTTGGTGCCGAAGGTGTCCACGCGGACCGAGACGGGCTCGGCCACACCGATCGCGTAGGCCAGCTGCACTTCGATCTTCTTCGCGGCCCCGGCGGCCACGAGGTTCTTCGCGACGTGGCGCGCGGCGTAGGTGGCCGAACGATCGACCTTGCTCGGATCCTTGCCACTGAAGGCACCACCACCGTGACGGCCCATGCCGCCGTAGGTGTCGACGATGATCTTGCGACCGGTCAGACCGGCATCGGCCTGCGGTCCACCGAGCACGAATCGCCCGGTCGGGTTGATGAAGAACTTGGTCGCGTCCATCGAGTACTCGAGCCCGCTCTCGTCGAGCACTGGCCGGATGACGCTGGTGACCATGTCCTCGCGGATCTGACCGAGCTTGGCCGCCTCGTCGTGCTGGGTCGACAGGACGACGGCGTCGCAGCGCACGGCGCGGTCTCCGTCGTACTCGACCGTGACCTGGGTCTTCCCGTCCGGGCGTAGGTAGGCGAACTTGCCGTCCTTGCGAACCTCGGCCAGGCGCTGGGCCATACGATGCGCCAGATGGATCGGCATCGGCATGAGCACGTCCGTCTCGTCGGTCGCGAAACCGAACATCAGGCCCTGGTCACCAGCGCCCTGCGCCTCGGGGCTGTCGCGATCGACACCCTGGGCGATGTCGCCACTCTGCTCGTCGATCGAGGTCAGGATGGCACAGGTCTCGTAGTCGAAGCCGTAGGAAGCGTCCGTGTAGCCGATCGACTTGATGGTGCCGCGGACCAACTTGGGGATGTCGACGTAGGTGTTCGTCGAGATCTCACCGGCCAGCAGGGCCATGCCCGTGGTGACCATGGTCTCGCAGGCGACGCGCCCGTTGGGGTCGGCATCGAGGATTGCATCGACGACGGTATCGGAAATCGCGTCGGCGACCTTGTCGGGGTGACCCTCGGTCACCGACTCCGACGTGAAGAGCTGCTTCTCGGACATGCTTCCTCCTGGTCCGGGCGCGGTTCGCCCGGGAACTCGGGTCTACGTCGCGATCTGGCGGAGCAAGGTACCACCGGACCCCGGGACTGGCAATTTTCGCGCGTGCGGACGGAGCGACGAGGATCAGCGTGGATCGTCGAGGAATTCCCGGAGATGCTCGTGCGCACGGGCTCGCAGGTAGCGATCGACCTCGCCGAGGGTTGCCATGTGGGTGACGGCCTCCGCCCAGGTCCGCACGCGATCGAAGGACATCGTCCGGATCGCCTTTTTGATCACCGGAACCGCCGCGGCGTGCGTACTGATCTCGTCGATCCCCATGCCGACGAGCAGCAGGGCATGGATCGGATGGGCGCTCATCTCGCCACAGCAGCCCACCCAGATCTCGGCCTCGTGCGCGGCGCGGACGGTGGCCGCAATCGCGCGGAGAACGGCCGGGTGCTGGGGCTTCGCCAGGTGCGCGACCTGGGCATTCGTCCGGTCCACCGCGAGCAGGTACTGCGTGAGGTCGTTGGTTCCGAGGCTGAAGAAGTCGCACCGCTGCGCCAGTTCGGGCGCGAGCAGGACCGCGGACGGCGTCTCGATCATCACCCCGAGCTCGAGGTCGGCGTCGAAGCTCTCGCCCTCGTGCGCCAGGACGTCGCGCACGGCGGCGGCCTCGGAACGGAAGGCCTCCATCTCGTCGAGATCACACACCATCGGAAACATGATCTTCATGTTCCCGAAGGCGCTCGCGCGGTAGAGAGCGCGGAGCTGCGTGTGGAGGATCTCGGGATGGGCGAGCAGAAAGCGCGCACCTCGCAGTCCGAGGAAGGGATTGTACTCGCGCCCTCCTCCGAACGCGGCCAACAGCTTGTCGCCGCCCACGTCGAGGACGCGGAAGATCACCGGATCGTCCGGGCCGACGCGCTCGAGTAGATCGCGGTAGGCGGCGATCTGTTCATCTTCGGTCGGCAGTTTCGAAGCGGTCAGGAAGAAGTACTCGGTCCGCACCAGGCCCACGCCCCGCGCGCCGTTGGCGAGAGCCAGGTCGAGCTCCTGGGGCAGCTCGATGTTCGCGGAGAGATCGACGCGGTGGCCGTCAGTCGTCTCGGCCGCGACGTCGCGGATCTTGAGCAGACGTTCTTCCGCGCGCCGGCGACGGCGAATCCGCACACCGAAGCGGTGGCGTGTCTCATCGTCCGGATCCATGACGACGAGCCCCTGGGTACCGTCGAGGGCGAGGTCGGCGCCGTCCTCGATCGAAGCACAGGCATTGCGGAGCCCGACCACGGCGGGCACGCCCAGGCTGCGCGCGATGATCGCCGTGTGGCCGGTATGCCCCCCCTCGTCCACGCAGAACCCGCGGACGAGCGACAAGTCCAGCGCGGCCGTCTCGCTCGGCGTGAGCTGTGATGCGACCAGGATGCTGGGGCCGTCGAGCTCGGGCACGGGATCACTGCCGCCGGTCAGGGCGCGGACGACCCGCTGCTCGACGTCGCGGAAGTCCGTCATGCGTTCCCGGAAGAGACCGTCCCCACGCAAGTCCAGGGGGATCAGGGCCTCGGCCATGGAGCGTGTGAACGCGGCCTCGGCCGACAGTCCGCCGTCCCGGATGCCGTGATGGACCTTCTGGAGAAAGTCCTCGTCCTCGAGGATCAGGATCTGGGCATCGAGGATCTGAGCCTGTTCCTGGCCGAGCTGTTGTTCGAGTTGTGCACGCAGGGCTTCGAGTTCGGCCCGCGTCATTTCGAGCGCGCGCTCGAGGCGACTGATCTCGTGGTCGGCGTCACCACTCGGGGGTGTACGCCAATCGACGCGTAGCGCTGCACGGCGCCACACGCGGGCCGGGGCCACGACGAGCCCCGGAGAAGCACTGATCCCCCGCCAACGCTTCAGCTCAGGCCTCCTGGGCGAGTTCGACTTCGATGAGATGCACGAGGACCTCGAGTGCCTCGGCCGCGTCCGGTCCCTCGGCGATCACGTCGAGGGGATCCTGGTGTCGTGCCACGAGGGAAGCCAGTCCCAGAATGCTCTTCGCGTTCGTCTCGACGCCGTCGTATGCGATGCGGATGTCGCTTTCGTACTTCTTGGCGACCTGGACGATTCGACTCGCTGCGCGTAGGTGCAACCCCACTGGATCGCCGATTCGTGCCGTTCTCGTTGCCATCCGACGATTCCTCCCGGGGTGCGGCGCAAGCGGCCGTCCGATGCGCGCCCCCTGTCCTTCGTCATCCCACCGTGCCCACCGCGACCGAGGCCACGACCAGCGCGGCCAGTACCGACCAGAAGGGGTCGGCCCGTCGCCACACGAGCACACTCCCAGCGACGAGTGCACCGACTGCCGCCGGCCCTGCCGCCATGAGGCTTTCCGTGCTCGGCCATTCGAGCACCGTCGCGATCGTCGCGAAGCCGACCGCGAATGCACCGATTCCGCGCGCGCGATCGGCGATCGCATGCAGCGGGAGTCGGTTGATCTCCCCCGCCACGGCCGCCCCGTGGCGTCGCGCCCAGGTGAAGGTCCAGTCGCGAAACCAGCCCTGAGCGACCGCGAAGACCACCCAGGCGCCCACCGCAGCAGCCGGTCCACTCCAAGGGGCGAGTGCAGCCGCGACCGCGACGGCCGCCGGCCGCACGCCGGTCCAGATCAGGCGGTCACCGATCGCGCCGAGCGTACTCGGCAGCACCTCGGTGATCGTTCGAGCCAGCTCGGGCGCGTCGGCGTGCCCGCTTTCCTCGATTCCGAGCCGCGCCCCGACGAGCACGCCGAAAAGGTGCGGATTCGTGTTCAGCGCGCGCGGCTCGGCATCGACCCAGCTGCGATCGTCATCGGACCGGGTCCCGTCGAGAGCGACGATCCAACCCAGCCACTGCCGCGCGTCTGGCGCGAAGCTCCCCTGCACGGACCAGAGCCGCCACCAGCTCGGACTCTTGCGGCCCGACGTCACGCTCCACCTCGCAGGACGAGACCCAGAACCAGAGCGGACACGGCACCGCCGACCATCCAACCCCAGGGAGCACGTGATCGACCCAGGTCGCCGTGAGCGCGCCAGAGTAAGGGCAACAAGGCCCAGGGCGCCAGTGCCCAGGTCACTCCCATGATTTCGCCGAGGAAGGTACCCGGAGTCGTCAGATCCAATGCGACGAGACCGCGACCGATCACGATCGCGAGCGCGGTCAACATGGCGCCACGGAGCGCGTGGAGTGACGTGAGCCCGAGATGGAGTGCCGCCGGATCCCCACGACCGATGACCGGACGGGATCGCCAACCTTCGATGGACCGCCGTGCGACGTCTCGAATTCCCCGGATCGCCGCACCGCCCACGAGAGCGACGACCAGCGTGGACAGGAACACGAGCCCGCGCGCGGCATCGGGCGCGGTATCGGGCACGCACCAGGGGAGAACGACCGCCGCGGTCGTCCAGTCCCGGATCCGTGTCTCACCGACGGGAACGCGACCGGCCGAGAGCATCCAGAAAAGGACTCCGGCCCGCAATCCGGTGTCCGGAGACCCCGCAATCCAGCCCGACACGTTCGCGGCGACGAAGGGATGCGCGAGCAGGGTCTGCCCGAAGGCCGTCCGGTCCAACCCAGCGACGGCGCCGAGCACGACCCCGGCGATCACGAGGCGTCGGCCCCGAGAATCGGGGCCGCATCGACGACCGGCGACCCGGGCACCGGCTGGAAACACACCGATACACCGCGTCCGATCATCGTCCGCAGCGCGACGCGATCGGCTCGGGTCAAGAAATAGCCGTCGGTGATCTCCGTGGTCTCGGGTCCGTCATGGGCTCCTCCGATCACGACGTGCTCGAGCACCGCACCCGCTTCGACGAGTCGACCCATCGTGTGTGCGTCACGCGTGAGAAGGATCGTGTCGTGGGCGGCGTCGTCGCGGGCAGCCTGGACTCTGTCCAACGCGTGCTCGGGATCGACGAACTCGATTTCGATCTCGGGAGGAGCCGCGGCAGTGAACAGGGAGCGGCGCAGGGCATCGGCGGCGACGGTGGTGTCGCACACGAGAAGGCGATCGGCATCGAGCGGCTCGCAGCAGCCCACGATCACCTGACCGTGCACGAGTCGATCGTCGATGCGTGCCATGACCAGTGCCACGTGCGTCGTCCCTCCGTCGATCTCAGCGGGAGGGCGTCGCGTCGAGAACCGCGATCGCGTTGTGGGCGCGATCGAGCATTTTCGCGACCAGGTCTTCGGCGCCGAGTTGCCCGTGATGGCTCAGATAGGTCAAGACCATCGGAAGATTGGCACCGCCCAGGACCCATGTCCGTGGACGGTCCGCCGCGGCGAGTCGCGCGGCGACGCCACAGCTCCCTCCCCCTACGTCGACCATCATCAGGGCGTCCCCGTCGTCGCGCGAGAGCCACGCTTCGACGTGGGCCGAGAGGGACTCGAGACCGTGCTCGTCGTTGCTGACGATCTCGATCGGTGCGTCGACGGCGTAGATGCGCCGCGCCCCGTCGAGCATCGAGCGTCCCAGGTCACCGTGCGTGATCAGGAGTGCGCGCATGATCGCCGGTCAGAGGGGGAGAGTTGTCGTCGCCTCACTCGGGGTCGTGTTCGAGGTAACGCGTGGTGTGACCCTTGTCGCTCATCGTCTCGATGAGCTTGCGATTGAAGTCCTCGGCGGTGTCGATCCCGTAGGTCTTGAGCATGAAATCTAACGCAATGACCTCCGCGATCACAGTGTTGTTCTTCCCGGGGAAGATCGGCGCCGTGACCCGTGGAATCCTCACGCCCAGGATCTCGCTGTACTCGCGATCGAGACCATGGCGGTCGTAGTCCTTCGACTCGTCCCATTCCTCGAGCGCGAGCTCGACCTCGATGCGCTTCTGCATGCGGAGCGCGCGCACACCGAAGAGCGGGAAGACGTCGATCACGCCCAGCCCCCGGATCTCCATGAGGTGCTCGACGTTCTGCCGGCTCCGGCCCATGAGGACGTCACGGCCGATCTTGCGGACCACGACGATGTCGTCCGCGACGAGTCGATGGCCACGCTCGACGAGGTCGAGGGCGGTCTCGCTCTTGCCGATCCCACTCGCGCCGGTGACCAGCAGGCCTACGCCGTAGACGTCGACCAGGGTCGCATGACGTGTCGTCTCGGGAGAGAAGTAGCGCGCGAGGACGTCGCGTACCGCATGGCTGAGCTCGTCGGTCCGCAGATCGACGGTGGCCAGGGGCACCTTGTGATCACGCGCTGCTCGGACGAGCCCGGAGTCGGCCAGAACGCCCTTGGTCACGAAGATGCCGGGCAGGTCGAGCGCGAAGACACGCGCCAGGGCCGAGGCTTCGTCAGCGCCGTCCAAGCTGGCCAGGTAGCCGATCTCGGTTTCACCGAAGACCTGGATCCGCTCGCGATGGAAGCCCTCGACGTAGCCCATCAGCGCCATGCCGGGCCGATGGATGTCGAGATGCGAGACCCGCGGTGTATCGGGTCCGGCCTCGGTGAGCACCTCCACCTCCGCTTGGCGACGGAGGCGCTCCACGATCTCCGAAAAGGGAACGCTGCGATCCTTTTCGGCCGCATGGTTCCGAGCATCTACCAAGGCGTCAGGCCTTCTCGTCGTCTTCGTTCGTGAGCGATGCCTCGAGCGCTGCGGCCGAGTTCAACCCGGACGCATCGGGGGCCGTGCGCTGGTCGTCGCGCTTGCCCTTGTAGCGTCGCAGTTGCTTCTCGAGCGCGGCACTGGCCTGATCCACGGCATTCAGCATGTCGTCGTCCGACCCCTTCGCGTGGAAGTCCTTCCCCATGACGTGCACGTGGATTTCACAGATCGAGTCGTGATTCTCCTCGGCGAGCGTGTAGCGTACCCGGCCGACCTCTGCGTATTTCAGCAGCTTCTGCGACTTGTCGTCGATCGACTCGCGAACGCGGGCGGTGAGCTTGTAGTTACGGGGTTGGATGTCCAACTGCACCGGAATCCCTCCTGGGGAAGAGCGCGACGGGGGGACGTCCTCGAGGACGGGGTCGCGCCGCTTCGGGCTCGGGTGGTGGTGACGCGACCTTAACGCGCCCCCGACCGCGACGCCAGCCCATTCGACGCCGAGGTCACGATTGCACAAGCGCGCCGACCGCGTGTCGAATCAATAGGTCTTTCGCATGCGGGCGGGCAGGATGTTGAGCTGCTCGCGGTACTTCGCGACCGTACGCCGGGCGATGTTCAGGCCCTCGACCTTGAGCATGTCCACGATCTTCTGGTCGCTCATGGGCTTCGCCTTGTCCTCCCGGTCGATGATCTCGCGAATGCGCGTCTTCGCCGCTTTCGAAGACATGCTGTCACCGTCGTCGGTGTCGAGCGAGGAACTGAAGAAGTACTTCAGCTCGAAGACGCCGCGCGGGGTCTGGACGTACTTGTTCGTGGTCACGCGACTGACGGTCGACTCGTGCATGCCGATGCGCGTGGCGACCTGCTGCAGCGTGAGTGGCTTGAGCGCCACGGGCCCCTTGTCGAAGAAGTCACGCTGCTCCTCGACGATGCTCTGCATCACCTTGACGATGGTGCGACGTCGCTGCTCGATCGTCTGGATCAACCAGCGCGCGCTGTTGAGCTTCTCGATGATGAACTTTCGGGTCTCGCCGTCGCCGGCGCCGGCGCTGTTCCGTCCGCGACTGAGCTCGTCCGCGTAGGCCTTGCTCACGCGAAGGCGCGGGATGTTCGAGTCGTTCAAATAGACGACGTACTCGCCTTCGACCTTTTCGACCACGAGATCGGGCGTCACGTAGCGCGCGTCGTCACCGAAGGTCGACAGTCCGGGACGCGGATCGAGGTGACCGATCTCTTCGGCGATCTCCTGGACTTCCTTCGGGCTCACGCGGAGCTCCTTGGCGATCTCCGCGAACTTTCGATTCTTCAATGCGTCGAAGTGGTGCGTCACGACGGCACCGGCCAGGCTGTCCTCGCGTCCTTGCGCCCGGAGTTGCAGCAACAGGGATTCCTGGAGGTTGCGCGCACCGATCCCCGGCGGGTCGAAGTCCTGGATGACCTCGAGCACGCGCTCGACACGTGCGGGCTCGACTTCGAAGACCCGGGCGACCTCCTCGACCTCGACGCTCAGAAAGCCGTCGTTGTCGAGGCTGCCGACGAGATACTCGCCGATCTCGAGTTCCACCGCATCGTCGACGTTCAACTTGAGTTGGTTGATGAGCTTTTCCACGCCGCTCTCGGGCGCGACTGCGACGCGTTCGAAGCGCTCGTCGATGTCTTCCTGCTCGGGCTCCCAGCCCTGCAACTTGAACGCATCGTCGAAGTAGTCGTCCAGATCGAAGTCTTCGTCCTTCGGCGCCTCTTCGTCTTCCTTCTTCTCCGCTTCGGCTTCGGCCTCGATCTCGTCGTCAGCGGACTCCTCGGTCGACTCCTCTTCCTCGTCACCGACGTCGACCTCTTCGAGCATCGGGTTCTGCATCATCTCCTGCTTGAGAATCTGCTCGAGTTCGAGTGTCGGAACCTGCAGAAGCTTGAGCGCCTGTTGAAGCTTGGGCGTCATCACGAGACGCTGCCCCATCTTCAACGACGTTCCGATCTTCATCTCCATGGATCAAGCCCTCTCGGCCGGGATCAGGCGCGTTCGAGACGGAACTGCTCGCCGAGGTAGATGCGCCGAGCACCTTCGTCGGCAACGATTTCTTCCGGCGTACCCGACACGGCAATGCGACCCTCGTGGAGGATGTAGGCGCGGTCGGTGATGCTCAGGGTCTCGTGCACGTTGTGATCGGTGATGAGTACGCCCAGGCCTCGGTCCTTGAGGCCGCGGACGATCGTCTGGATGTCTTGCACTGCGATCGGATCGATCCCTGCGAAGGGCTCGTCCAACAGGATGAACGAAGGCTCGGTGGCCAGCGCGCGCGCGATCTCGACGCGACGCCTTTCGCCTCCGGAGAGCTGGAATCCACGGCTCTGTCGGATGTGGGTCACCCCGAGTTCGTCGAGCAGACGATCGCAGCGTTCTTGCTGCTCACGCTTCGAAAGAGGCATCGTCTGCAGAATGGCTCGCACGTTGTCCTCGACGGTCATGCGGCGAAAGATCGAGGCTTCTTGCGGGAGATATCCGATCCCGCGGCGAGCCCGTTGGTACATCGGCAAGCGGGTGATCTCGAGGTCGTCCAGGTAGACCTTCCCCGAGGCCGGCTTGATGAATCCCACGAGCATGTAGAAAGTCGTGGTCTTGCCCGCTCCGTTCGGTCCCAGCAATCCGACGACCTCGCCCGTCTCCACGTTGAGACTGACGCCGTCGACGACCCGCCGTTTCCGGTAGACCTTCGCGAGCATGTCGCAGGACAGCGACTTCCGTGCCATGGGACCTTCTTACCGCTTTTCGTTCCCCGGGGTGGCGGATTCGTCCCGCGTCGCCCCTTGAACGTCTCTCAGGATCATCACGTTGGTCAGGTCCGGATCGGTTTCCAGACCGTAGCCGGTCAGCACCTGGTCACCCTCGGTGAAGCGCACGAACTCTTCGGTGTGGATCAGCTCACGCTCGGGATCCCAGTGCAGCTCTTCACTCTCGAGACGGCGCCCGTCCTCGGTGACCACGACCACGTTTCCACGCGCGACGGTGGCCTCGGTCTCTTCGTGGATCTGACCCGTGTCCGAGGTGAGCACCGCATCTTCCTCACCGTCGCGGTAGAAGACCATGCGCACGCCGTTCAGGTGCATGACCTCGTCGCCGTCGAACTTCTGGGCCACGTCGCCGAACAACTCCCAGACCGGGACCGCGTCGCGGGAGTGCCGCGTGACGTAGTCGGTCGTCAACTGGCTCGGAAAGTTGCTCTCGGACTCCGGATTCGGCGTGGCCGGCTCACGCTCGCAGCCGGCGACACCGAGTGCGACGGCGAAGGCTGCCGCGGCGAATGCCAAACGACGTCGGCTCACCGGCTGTCGCTTCGGGCGTGCAACCACGTCCACTCCTCGGGTTGATGTCGGATCATTTCCTCCAGGGCCTCGTTGCAACGCGCGACGTCCCGGTGGAGATCCCCCGTGGGCTCGAATCCCTCTCCGACGACCAGACGGTGACCGTTCCCGATCCGTTCCACCGCCACCGGGAGGATGCGAGCGCGCGCGATCCGAGCCATTCGTCCCGGTCCGGTCGTTGTCGGCACCTCGACCCCGAACCATGAGCCCAGGACCGACGCCCCCCGCGGTCGATGGTCGGCCAGGACCGCCAAGGTCCCTCCGCGGCGCAGGAACCGGGTGGCCGCCGCCGCATCCGCATCCCGATCGAAGACGTGCACGCCGCGGGCGGCGCGCTCGGACTGGAGCCACCGGTCGACGCGCGGGTTGTGAGGGTTGGCGGTCAGGGCGCCGAACGGTGCCGCGTGACGCGCCAGAGCGT
>JGI12109J20283_10928103_pt1 | contig 17254 bp, 18 predicted proteins | sample ElkSlonscriptome_12_FD_20283 | JGI IMG/M metagenome (IMG submission 20283)
GGCCAGCGCTTCCGTCTGGGTGCGGATCTCGGCGATCATCGCCTCGGACAGGGAATGGGGCGGCAGCGAACAGGCGCTGTCGCCCGAATGCACGCCCGCCTCTTCGATGTGCTGCATGATGCCCGCGACATGGGTGTTCTGCCCGTCGGACAGGCAGTCCACATCGACCTCGACCGCGCCCGAGAGATAGCTGTCGAGCAACACCGGGCTGTCGCCGGACACCACGACGGCGTCCGAGATATAGCGTTCCAGATGCGCCCGGTCGCGGACGATCTCCATCGCGCGGCCGCCCAGGACGTAAGAGGGGCGGATCACCAGCGGGAAGCCGATGTCCTCGGCGATCATCAGCGCCTCGGCATCGGAATGGGCGATGCCGTTGCGGGGTTGTTTGAGGCCGAGACGGTTGACGAGGTCCTGGAACCGCTCGCGGTCTTCGGCGAGGTCGATCGCGTCGGGCGTCGTGCCGAGGATCGGAATACCGGCGTCGTGCAGCGCATTGGCCAGTTTCAGCGGGGTCTGGCCGCCGAATTGCACGATGACGCCATGCAGCGTGCCCCGTTCCTGTTCGACCGTCAGGATTTCCATGACGTGTTCGAAGGTCAGCGGTTCGAAATAGAGGCGGTCCGAGGTGTCGTAGTCGGTGCTGACCGTCTCGGGGTTGCAGTTGATCATGATGGTTTCATAGCCCTGATCGGTCAGGGCGAAACAGGCGTGACAGCAGCAGTAGTCGAATTCGATCCCCTGGCCGATCCTGTTGGGGCCACCGCCGAGGATGACGACCTTCTTGCGATCGGTGGGGCGGGCCTCGCATTCGGCCTCGCCCATCACCGGCGTTTCGTAGGTGGAATACATGTAGGGGGTCTGCGCCTCGAACTCGGCGGCGCAGGTGTCGATGCGTTTGAACACCGCGTGCACGCCGAGGTTGCGGCGCGCGCGGCGGACCTGGTCCTCGTCGCGGCCCGTGAGTTTGGCGAGGCGGGCATCGGTGAAGCCCAGCATCTTGACGCGGCGCAGGCCTTCCTCGGAGACCGGCAGACCGTTGACGCTGATGTCCGCCTCGGCCTGGATGATCTCGCGGATGCGGGCGAGGAACCACGGGTCGAACTTGGTGACGGCGAAGATATCGTCATCCGACAGCCCGTGCCGCATGGCCTGCGCGATGACGCGGATGCGGTCGGGGGTCTGCTTGGCCAGCGCCTTGGTGACGGCGGCCGTGTCGGGCGCGCCGGGGATGTCGATTTCGTCGAAACCGGTCAGCCCGGTTTCCATCGAGGCCAGCGCCTTTTGCATCGATTCCTGGAAGGTCCGGCCGATGGCCATGGCTTCGCCCACGGATTTCATCGCGGTGGTCAGATGCGGCTCGGAGCCTGCGAATTTCTCGAAGGCGAAGCGGGGGATCTTGGTGACGACATAGTCGATGGTCGGTTCGAAAGACGCAGGCGTGACGCCGGTGATGTCGTTGTCGAGTTCGTCCAGCGTATAACCCACGGCCAGTTTCGCCGCGATCTTGGCGATGGGAAAACCGGTCGCCTTGGACGCCAGTGCGGATGACCGCGAGACGCGCGGGTTCATTTCGATCACGACCATGCGGCCATCGTCGGGGTTCACGGCCCATTGCACGTTGGAGCCGCCGGTCTCGACGCCGATCTCGCGCAGCACGTTGATGCTGTGCGTGCGCATGATCTGGTATTCCTTGTCGGTCAGTGTCAGCGCGGGGGCGACGGTGATGCTGTCGCCGGTATGGACGCCCATCGGGTCCACGTTTTCGATAGAGCAGACGATGATGGCATTGTCGGCCTTGTCGCGCACGACCTCCATCTCGAATTCCTTCCAGCCCAGAAGGGATTCGTCGACGAGGATCTGCCCCACGGGCGAGGCATCCATGCCGGACCGACAGTAGTATTCGTATTCCGCACGGTTGTAGGCCACGCCGCCGCCGGTGCCGCCGAGGGTAAAGGCGGGGCGGATGATCGCGGGCAGGCCGATGTCTTCCAGCGCGTCCATCGCCAGCGCCACGCCTGCGGCCAGATCTGTCTTGCCGCCATTCTTTGGTGCGGTGACGATGGTGGCCTTGGGGTTCTCGATGCCGAGCCTGTCCATCGCCTCGCGGAAGAGCTTGCGGTCTTCGGCCATTTCGATGGCCTCGCGCTTGGCGCCGATCATCTCGACGCCGAATTTTTCAAGCACACCCATATCGGCCAGCGCCAGCGAGGTGTTCAGGCCGGTCTGCCCGCCCATGGTGGGCAACAACGCATCGGGGCGTTCCTTTTCGATGATCTTGGCGACCACTTCGGGGGTGATCGGCTCGATATAGGTGGCATCGGCCAGACCGGGGTCGGTCATGATGGTGGCGGGGTTGGAGTTCACGAGGATGACGCGATAGCCTTCCTCGCGCAGGGCCTTGCAGGCCTGTGCGCCCGAGTAGTCGAACTCGCAGGCTTGTCCGATGACAATGGGCCCCGCGCCGATGATCATAATCGACTTGATGTCGGTACGCTTTGGCATGGCAGTGCCCCCGGATTTTGCAAATTCTCGTGGGTTATAGGGATGGCGCGGCGCAGCGCAAGGGGCGCAATGCGCCGCTTGCCTCCTGCGGGGTTGAAAAATCAAATCGTTTCGCCGGGTGGATTTGATTCATGTCAAGTCAGGATGACATCGCATTGTGTAAACCTGAATTTACATAGACAGGAGTCTCCCATGCGTATTTTGTTCGTGCACCCCAATTACCGCTCTGGCGGGGCGGAAATCGCAGGCAACTGGCCGCCGGCCTGGGTCGCCTATCTGTCGGGGTCGCTCAGGCGCGCGGGCTTCGATGACATCCATTTCATCGATGCGATGACAAACGACTACGATGACGCCGCCGTATCAGAGAAGATCGCGGCGCTCCAACCCGATGTGGTCGGCGTCACTGCCATCACCCCGTCGATCTACAAGGCAGAAGAGGTGTTGCGGCTGGCCAAGGAGGTCGCGCCGGATGCGCTGCGGGTCCTGGGCGGGGTGCACGCCACCTTCATGTACAAGCAGGTCCTGTCCGAAGCGCCCTGGATCGACGTGATCGTGCGCGGCGAGGGCGAAGAGATCGTGACCGAACTGATGGGTGCTGTCCGCGACGGCCGCTGGCCCGCCGACAAGCGCAAGATCCACGGGCTCGCCTTTATCGACGGAGACGAGATCGTGGCGACGCAGGCCGCCAGCACGGTCAAGGATCTCGACGGGATCGACCCCGACTGGACCATTCTGGAGTGGGAGAAATACATCTACATCCCGCTGAACACCCGTGTCGCGATCCCGAACATGGCGCGGGGCTGTCCCTTTACCTGTTCGTTCTGCAGCCAGTGGAAATTCTGGCGCGACTACCGTGTGCGCGACCCCAAGAAGGTCGTGGACGAGATCGAGCGTCTGGTGAATGAACAGGGTGTCGGGTTCTTCATCCTCGCTGACGAGGAACCCACCATCAACCGCAAGAAATTCGTCCAGTTCTGCGAAGAGCTGATCGCCCGTGACCTGCCCGATCGCGTGAAATGGGGCATCAATACCCGCGTCACGGATATCTACCGCGACCGCGAGTTGCTGAAATTCTATCGCAAGGCCGGGCTGGTGCATGTGAGCCTCGGGACCGAGGCCGCCGCGCAGATGAAGCTGGACCAGTTCAACAAGGAAACCAAGGTCGAGGAAAACAAGGAAGCCATCCGGCTTTTGCGCGAGGCCGATATCCTGGTCGAGGCGCAGTTCATCGTGGGCCTTGATAACGAGACACCCGAGACGCTGAACGAGACCTACAAGATGGCGTGGGACTGGCAGCCCGATCTGGCAAACTGGGCGATGTATACGCCCTGGCCGTTCACGCCGCTGTTTCAGGAACTGAAAGACAAGGTCGAGGTCTTCGACTTCAGCCGCTACAACTTCGTCACCCCGATCATGAAGCCCAAGGCGATGGAGCGGGGCGAATTGCTGGACGGCGTGATGAACAACTACCGGCGGTTCTACATGAAGAAGGCGCTGTTCCATTATCCGTGGCGCGGAACGGGGTTCCGCAGGCGCTATCTGCTGGGATGCCTCAAGGCCTTCATGAAGGCCGGTTTCGCCCGTACCTTCTACGATCTGGGCAAGGTGGGTTACACCGGGCCGCAATCGAAGAACAACCTCGATTTCCAGTTCGACCAGACCCGCACCATCGCCGAGGCGCAGATGGACGACTGGGAGGCCAGCGCCGACAAGGCCGCCCGCGCCGCCGAGCGTCGTGCCGCCGTCCGTGCGCAGGGCAAGGAGCGCGCGGTGCAGCGCAACGCGGCCTTCAAGATGCCCAACGGGGCCGAGGTAAAGGCCTGTGGCGGTGGCTCGCAACAGATGGAGGATGTCTGAGGATGCCCAGCGCCAGCCCGGACTGATCGGGCCGAACGCCATCCTGCAACTTCTGCCGGTGCTCGAACAGGCGGGTGGCGCGGATTTCCGCGATCGGGTCATGGCGGCGGCAGGGCTCTTTGCGCCGCCGTCGGACGCCGGCATGATGCCCGAGGCGCCCGCCGCACGCATGCACCAGGCGCTGCGCGATCTGGAGCCGGAACTGGCGCCCTCGCTTGCGTGGGAGGCTGGTGTGCGCACGGGCCGCTATATCATGCGCTACCGGATACCCGCGCCCGCCGTCAGAATTCTGAAGCTGCTGCCGGCGGCGATATCGGGCCCGCTCTTGTCGCGGGCGATCGCGAAACATGCATGGACATTCGCGGGCTCGGGCCGGTTTTCGGTCGCGGGACCGCTGGCCTTCGAGATCGCCGACAATCCGATCGTACGCGGCGAGGCCAGTGAGACACCGCTCTGCCACTGGCATCGCGCGGTGTTCGAGACGCTTTTCACGACGCTGGTGGATCCCCGCCTGCGCTGCATCGAGACGGCGTGCTGTGCCACCGGGGATTCCGTCTGCCGCTTCGAACTGGTCCGTGATCCGGCCTGAGCGACGTATCGGGGCAGGGGCCGGAACCAAACTGCGGTTCGTGCGTTACGCGTGAGTGCAATTCAGTGGCGGAGGCGGATCATGCCCGTACAGGCGGTACTTTTCGGGTCCATCGGGACCCTTGTCGAAACGTCGGAGATCCAGCGGCGTGCGTTCAACCTGGCGTTCGCCGCGCATGGTCTTGATTGGGAATGGGATCAGACGCTTTATGCCCGGATGCTGCAAAGCTCGGGAGGTGCGGCGCGGATCGCCGCCCATGCCCAAGAGGTCGGCGCGGATGTGGATGCCGACATGCTGCACGCGACCAAGGTCGCGCTCTTCACCAAAGCGCTGGGCATGAAGGGCCTGTCGCCGCGTGACGGCGTGGTCGAGGTGATGTCCGCCGCGACATCGGCCGGTATTCCGGTGGGGTTGGCGTCATCCACGGGGTCCGCGCAATCGGCGGCCGTGATTGACGCGACGGGTGGTGCGATCTCGGCGCAGGACTTCGCCTTCATCGGCGACAGCGGAATGGTGGAAAGTGGCAAGCCGGCCCCCGACATCTACCACGCGGCGCTTGACGCCCTGGGCGTTGCGGCCGCGGATGTCATCGCGATCGAGGATTCGCCCACCAGTGCGGCTGCGGCGCTGGCGGCCGGGGTGACCACCTTTGCGACCCCGGGCGCCCTGCATGCGGGCCACGCGTTTCCCGATGGTGCGATCATGATCGAGGCCCTGACGCCCGATATCCTTGGCGGGCGGATGGAGGCTGCGCAATAAGCCCCTGGGCGCTTGACTTCATGAGGTGAACAGGGTGTAGGAGGGCGGATCGAAACCGACCAAGGACCCCGCCATGCACGCCTACCGCAGCCACACTTGCGCAGACCTGACCGCCGCCGATGTCGGCCAGACCGTTCGTCTGTCGGGCTGGGTCAATCGCGTGCGCGATCACGGCGGCATCCTGTTCATCGACCTGCGCGACCATTACGGCATCACACAGGTGCTCTGCGATCCCGATTCGGCCGCTTTTGCAGAGGTCGAAAAGGTCCGGTCCGAGTGGTGTATCCGCATCGACGGCGAGGTGAAGGCGCGTGACCCCGAACTGGTGAACCCCAAGATCCCGACCGGCGAGGTCGAGGTGTTCATCCGCGATATCGAGGTGCTGGGCGCATCGAAAGAACTGCCGCTGATGGTTTTCGGCGATCAGGAATACCCCGAAGAGACACGGCTGAAATACCGCTACCTCGACCTGCGCCGCGAGGCGATGCAGGAGAACATGAAGCTGCGGTCCGATGTCGTGGCGTCGCTGCGCAAGCGGATGTGGGACAGGGATTTCCGCGAATACCAGACGCCGATCATCACCGCCTCAAGCCCCGAAGGTGCGCGTGACTTCCTTGTGCCGTCGCGCCTGCATCCGGGCAAGTTCTATGCGCTGCCGCAGGCGCCGCAGCAGTTCAAGCAGCTCATCATGGTCTCGGGCTATGACAAGTATTTCCAGATCGCGCCCTGCTTCCGCGACGAGGATCCGCGCGCCGACCGCTCGCCCACCGATTTCTACCAGCTGGATATGGAGATGTCGTTCGTCACCCAGCAGGATGTGTTCGACACGATCAGCCCTGTGATCGCCGGTGTCTTCGCGGACTTCGGCGGGGGCCGCAAGGTGGATGACCCTGCCGCGTGGCCGCAGATTTCCTATCGTGATGCGGCCATGTGGTATGGCACCGACAAGCCCGACCTGCGCAACCCGATCAGGATGCAGGATGTGTCCGCGCATTTCCGCGGGTCCGGGTTCGCGATTTTCGCCAAACTGCTGGAACAGGACGGCACCGAGATCCGCGCGATCCCCGCGCCGAAAGGTGGCAGCCGCAAGTTCTGCGACCGGATGAACGCCTTTGCCCAGAAAGAGGGTTTGCCCGGGATGGGCTATATCTTCTGGCGCGACCAGGGCGAGGGCATGGAAGCCGCAGGCCCGCTGGCCAAGAACATCGGGCCCGAGCGGACCGAGGCGATCCGCCAGCAGTTGGGCCTTGGTGTCGGCGATGCGGCGTTCTTCCTTGGTGGCAAGCCATCCGCGTTCCAGACCGTTGCGGGCAAGGCGCGCACGGTCATCGGCGACGAGCTTGGCCTGACCGACAAGGACCGTTTCGCCTTTGCCTGGATCGTCGATTTTCCGATCTACGAAAAGGACGACGAGACCGGCAGGATCGACTTCGAACACAACCCCTTCTCGATGCCGCAGGGCGGGATGGAGGCGCTGTCGGGTGATCCGCTGGAGGTCAAGGGGTTCCAGTATGACCTGGCCTGCAACGGCTATGAGCTGGTGTCCGGTGCGATCCGGAACCACCGCCCCGAAATCATGTTCAAGGCCTTCGAGATTGCCGGTTACGGCGAGGACGAGGTGAAAAAGCGCTTTGGCGGGATGGTCAACGCGTTCCAGTATGGCGCCCCGCCACATGGTGGCTGTGCGGCCGGGATCGACCGGATCGTGATGCTGCTGGCCGACGAGGCCAACATCCGCGAGGTCATCATGTTCCCGATGAACCAGCGCGCCGAGGACCTGATGATGGATGCGCCGTCCGAGCCGATGAACGAGCAGTTGCGCGAATTGCGCCTGCGCGTGCTGCCGCCCGAAAGCTGATCCGTCAGATCGGGCCGGCGGCGGCGAGCCGTTCGTGCACCATATCCGACAATGCGGCGACGCTTGGTGCGGGATCACCGCCCCGGTCGCGCGTGACAGTCAGCCGTGTGACGGCCGCGTCGAGATCGTGATCACGGGCGCTGCGGGCGATACCGCCGAGGAACTGTGTGACATAGTCAAGCGTCCGGTCCCCGTCGGCCCCGCGCAGCACCTGCGCGATATGGTTGAGATCATCGTGATAGGCGACCGGGTCGGGGTTGATCACATCATCGGCCACAAGGCGCGGCGCGGGAGGTTGCCTTTCGGCGGGCAAATGGCGGAGGATTTCGGTCTGGAAGGCCAGCAGGCTGTCGACCGGTTTGGCAATGAACCCGTCGGCCCCCGCCGCCAGAACCCTGTCACCCATGTCATCATCGCCGCTTGTGCCGAGGATGACGTCGATGCGCGGGCTTGTCCCGGTAAGCGCGGCGATCAGGTCGAGGCCCGAGCCGTCGGGCAAACCCAGATCGACCAGCAGCACCGTCGGCCGGTAGATCGCAAGGTGCCGCCGTGCCGCCTCGATACTGTCGGCCCGTCTGATGCGGGCGCCCGAGCGCAGGCACATCAGGCGTACCGCCTCGCTGGCATAGCGACTGTCTTCGACGACCAGCACGGTCAGCCCCAGAAGCGGGCGCAGTGCGGTCGGTGTTTGCCTGAGCAGCGTATCGTGTCCGTCCATGGCGATTCTTCCCCTTGAATGATGACCCCTCAACAAGAGCAGGACAGAGTGAACAGAACCTTAACGGCTGCCGCCGTTGCCCTCTTTTCGCGGCTGCGGCATAAACGGGCGAACAAAGGAGTATTGCCATGATCGGTCGCCTGAACCATGTCGCCATCGCCGTCCCCGACCTCGCGGCTGCAAGCGCGCAGTATCGCACCATGCTGGGGGCCGATGTGGGCGCGCCGCAGGATGAACCCGATCACGGCGTGACGGTGGTTTTCATCACCCTGCCCAACACCAAGATCGAACTGCTGTATCCACTGGGCGATAGCTCGCCCATTCAGGGGTTTCTCGACAAGAACCCTGCGGGCGGCATCCATCATGTCTGCTACGAGGTCGAGGATATCCTTGCCGCGCGTGACCATCTTCTCAAGGAGGGCGCGCGCGTTCTGGGGGGTGGCGAGCCGAAGATCGGTGCCCATGGCAAACCCGTCCTGTTCCTGCATCCCAAGGATTTCAACGGCTGTCTGGTCGAACTGGAACAGGTCTGACCCCTTGCCGCGCGGCCCCCAAGGTGTATCTGCAGTGGGGCATGCAAGTCTGAAAGGAATATCCCTTGGGTCCGGTCTCTGGTCTGGTACTTTTCGCCGTCATCTGGACGGTCGTGTTCTTTATCGTGCTGCCCTTGCGTCTGGAAACGCAGGGCGACAAGGGCGAGATCGTGCCGGGCACGCATGCCTCGTCCCCGGCCGATTTCAGCTTCAAGAAAAAGGCCAAGCTCACGACGTGGTTCGCGCTGCCGATCTGGGCGGTGGTTGCTGGCGTGATCCTGACAGGGGCGGTCAGCGTGCGCGATTTCGACTGGTTCGACCGGATGTCGACGCCCGAGGTCAGTCGCGATTGAGCGCGTGATAGAGATGGGTGAACGTCGCAGCCCCCAGGATCGGGATGATCAGGTTGATCACCGGAAACGATAGCGGCACCGCCATCAGGCAGCCCGCGATCCAGATCGTGCCCCGGTGTGCTTTCCACATCGCCCGTGCGCCTGCCCGGCCAAGGCGGCGTGTCGCGGCAAGCTGGAAATACTCGCGCCCCAGCAGATAGCCGTTCAGCCCGTAAAAGATCAGCGGTGCCGCGAAGGGGAAGATCAGGTAGAGGATGATCGCCCCGAGGTTCGCGGCGATCAACAGCCCCAGAAAGCCCGCCGAATCGATCAGCCCGTCGATAAAGCCCGCATCCCGCACAACGGGCAGATGCGGATAATGCTGTTCCTCGACCGCGTCCGCGACCTCATCGAGAAAGACCGAAGTGATGGCCGAGGCGACCGGCACCATCAAGAAGACCGACAGCACCAGCACCAGCCCCAGCGACCCCCAGCCGAGCGCGTTGTCGATCCATGTGACTTCACCGAAGAACGGCAGCGTCACAGGGTCGGAGGCAAAGAGACCGATCAGCCACAGAAGCAGCAGGTAGAAACCCACCAGCAGGGCAATCGTCAGACCGATCCCGCGCCACAGAACGCTGCGAAAGCGTGGATCGGGCAGTTGCGACAGCGCCGCTCCGAATGCCGTCAGGATCATTCGGTGACCCATGTGGTGATCGCCGCCAGATCGGGGCGCGGACGTTCGGGCGGCGTGCCGGTTTCGGTGCCGATGTGGATGAAGCCGGCGACACTCTCGCCTTCGCCAAGGCCCAGCCCTGCGGTCACGAAGCCCGCGTCATGGCTGGGCCAACCCGTAAGCCAGTTCGCCCCCCAGCCAGCGGCGAGTGCTGCATTCAGCAGCGCAAGACAGACCGCGCCGGCCGAGTAGACCTGCTCGATCTGCGGGATCTTGTCGGAAGGTTTGGGGCTGCTGACCACGGCGACCGCAAGGTCGGCATCGGCGAACTGCGCATGGGCCTTGGCGATCTTGTCTTCGGCGATCTTCAGGGCCGCGCCGCGGGTCGGCACCAGGTCGGCAAGCCGCGTCAGCGCGGCCTTTTCCAGCACGACGAACCGCCACGGTTCGAGCTTGCCGTGATCGGGCGTGCGCGCCGCGGCAGTCAGAAGGGTATGCAGTGCCTCGCGCCCCGGAACGGGGGTCGTCAGCGTCTTGGCAGGGCGCGACCGGCGGGTGAGCAGGAAATCCAGGGCGGCGGGGTTTTCGGCGGGCATGGCGGTCCTCGTGTTTCGATGATGCAGATATGACCTTCCCTCATGGGTCGCAAGTCACGCCGGGTCACCGCCTTGACGTTGTGCGAAGAGGTATCCCTTTTGCTGCAACGCGATGTTCCAATCGGCATCGTCATCCGACAGGATGGTCGCGAATTGCGGAATATGGTGCGGTTCGTCCGCGATCATTACCCATCCGTTCGGTTCGACGGACCCGATCAGCCTGCGCAAGACCATGGCACGGTCGTTCTGGTCAAGCATGTGCAGCGTCCGGTCAAGCAGCACGACATCGAAATGCCCATCGGGGGTGAACGACCTGATGTCCGCAACGATCCCGCGGATATCCAGACCTTCATCCTCGGCCGCGGCATCGATGGCTGCGATACCGCTGGGCGACAGATCGACGCCTGTTACATGGTATCCGCGCCGCGCCAGAAAGAGGGTGTCACGGCCCTGACCGCATCCCACGTCAAGAATCCTTGCGCCCGAAAGGTCCAGTCCGTCAAAGAAGTCGACGATGATGTCGGTCGGCTTTCCAAGGGCGTTGGGGAATTGCGCGTAGAGTGCATCGTAATCATAGGACATGGCGTATCTGCGCGTCAGAGCGCGCTCTCCATTTGTGCCAACCAGTCCTCCACGAATGCGTCGAACCGTGCATCCGGTTGGCGCAGGGGGAAAACCTCGGCGAAAGGATCGGGGGCGGTGATGTCGCTGCCCGACATCTCTTGCAACACCGCGTGGCCGCAGAAGGGGACGTAGGTTTCCGAATAGCCGCCCTCGTGCACCATCACCAGCTTGCCGCCGCAGACATCGGCCGCAAGGTCCATGACCTGTCGGGTCATCATCCGGAACGTCTCGGACGTCGCCAGCATCCGGCCCAGGGGATCGTTGGCGGCGGCATCGAAGCCGCAGGCGATGATGAGGACGTCAGGCGCGAAATCACGGATCGCGGGCAGGGCCAGACGCTCCATTGCCGAAAGGTATCCCTGATGGCCGGTGCCGGGTGGCAGGGGAATATTGAGGTTGAAGCCCGTCCCGTCGCCTGTCCCGCGATCGGCAAAGGCCCCTGTGTCCATGGGATAGTTGCGTTCCTGATGCAAGGACACGGTCAGAACATCGGCGCGGTCATAGAAAACCGCCTCGGTCCCGTTGCCGTGGTGCACATCCCAGTCCAGCACCGCAAACCTTTCGGCAAGGCCCGACGCGCGCGCCGCCTCGATCGCGATGCCGATGTTGTTGAGCAGACAGAACCCGTTGGGATAATCGGGCAGACAATGATGACCGGGGGGGCGCGACAGGGAATAGGCGTTGGCCAGATCACCCGCCAGCACCGAGGCCAGCGCGGTCTTGGCAAGACCGGCCGATTGCGCGGCGATCCCGTAGCCGCCGGGACCGAAGGGCGTGCGCCTGCCCAGCTCTCCCCCGCCTGCATCCGACAGTCGCTTGAAATCGTCGAGATAGTGCGCCGGATGCACACGCAGGAGATCCTCCCGCGTCGCCGGTGACGCCCCGCGCATCGACAATTGTCCTGCCAGTCCCGTCACGTCGATCAGGTTTTTCAGCCGGCGCTTGCTTTCGGGGCTTTCAGGCAGGCCACCATCCAGCGGCTGCACCAGCCCGCCCACCGGCAGCATGCCCGCATAATTGCCGCCACCATGCCAGAAGCATGTCTCGTCCCAGAAAAAACCCGTCGCCATTGCGCCCTCAACTTCTCATGTTCTCAAAAACTTCGGGGCCCGTCATTCCCTGCGCAGCCGGTAGACACCCTCGGGCAGGTCCAGCGCCGCCTCGAGATCGCGCAACTGCGTCAGTGACAGGGTGACCTGCACCATCTTGTCGGCACGTGCATCGAACTGCGAAACGGTCACGCAATCCTCGAAGGCATTGATGATGATGTCCTCGCGCAGGGGCGTTTCCCCCTCGTCCACCAGAGTGACGACGGTGGCATCGTAGTCGTGTTCGATTGTAAACATGAGCCGAGCCTAGCGACGGTGCGCAGGGCGCGCAATCGTGACTGGCGGGTCATGGCGAAAATGATATTTTTGCCGCGATTGTCCCATGCCGAGGTTCACCGTGCGCCGTATTGCCGTTCTGCTTGTGCTTCTTGCCGCTGCCTGTGCGCCGGTCATGCCCACGGCGCCCGCGCCGGCACAGGTACCAGCCGCCGGTGCGTCCGCGCCGCAGCTTGCCACCGCGCTTGCCACGCGCAACTTCGAGATTGCCGTCGCACAGGTCGCACCGGTCGCGGAACGCATCTGCCGCGTCCGGCGTCCCGGTGACAATTGCGATTTCCTGATCGTCGTGGACGAACGGCGCGGTGTTCCGGCCAATGCGTTCCAGACACTCGATCGCACGGGACGCCCGGTGCTTGGTTTCACCGCCGCCCTGATCGCCGACGCCCGTAATGTCGATGAGATCGGTTTCGTCATCGCCCATGAGGCCGCACATCACATCGCAGGTCATATCCCCCGCGCACAGAACAACGCGCGGCTTGGCGCGGTGCTGGGCGGGTCGGTCGCGGCGGCGATGGGGATCACGGATCCCGAGGGCATCAACACGGCCCTTCGGCTTGGGGCCTCGGTCGGGGCGCGGTCCTATTCAAAGGAGTTCGAGCTGGAGGCCGATGCGCTGGGTACGCGGATTGCGGCTGCGGCGGGGCTCGATCCGCTTCGCGGTGCGCTGTTCTTCAACCGGGTGCCTGATCCCGGTGACCGGTTCCTCGGCACCCATCCGCCCAATGCAGACCGGATGCGCACGGTCGCGCGTGTCGCAGGCGAAATGCAGGGCGAATGACCATCCCGCGCAGGCACCGCCGCGCATGTGACATATCAGGCGAGGGCGGCGCTGCCGATCCAGATCGCGGCGAAGAAACAGGCCGATGCCGTCAGCACGAAGCCGTGCCAGATGGCCGTCGAATACTTCATGCTTTGCGATGCGTAGAACGGCACACCCCCGGTGTAGAGCAGCCCGCCAACGGCGATGAGGATCATCGCCGACGCCGGCACCAGCGGCCAGAGCGACCAGATCAGTGCAAGGCTGAGCCAGCCCATGCCAAGATAGAGCAGCGGGCCGGAACGCCCCGGCGCGCGCCAGAAAAAAAGTTTCAGCACGACGCCGATCACTGCAAGCGTCCAGACGACGGCCAACACAAGGTAGGCAAAGCCACTGCCGATCATCACCACCAGCGGTGTATAGGTCCCCGCGATCTTGAGATAGATCGCCGCGTGATCGCAGCGCCGCAGGATCGGACGCGCCGCTTCCCATGGTGTCATGTGATAAAGCGCCGAGGCCGCGAAAGTCGCGATCAGCGTCCCGCCGTAAATGGCGATCGCCGTCATTTGCGCGCCCGTGGCGTTGAAGACCGACCAGATGATCAGCATCACCGCGCCGGACAGGGCCCCCAGCACGCCGATCGCATGCACTGTGCCATCTGCGATCCGTTCGGATAGCGCATCGGTCGGGTAAAGGCTGGTTCGCTTCGGCTTCATATCTTCAAAGGTATCCCTTCGCGGGTCCCGGTCAATTGTTTCCTAGGGTCATCGGGGCTTGGCGCCTGCCGCTTCTTGGCAGAGACTTGTAAAGGCTGCGTGAACGAGAAGGGGATCGACGATGCTGATGCAACAGATCATGCGGGTCAGACAGCGGGCCATCTGGTCGTGGGAGGGCTTCGTGCATGTCTACCGCACCGAAGGGTCGCTTAGGCAATGGCTGGTTGCCAATGCGGTCTTCGCGGCACTCGCGTTTCTTCTGCCGCTCGGCGCTGGCGAACGGGGCTTTCTTTTGATGGGCGGCGTTTTGGTGGTCGCGATGGAATGCCTGAACACCGCCATCGAACGCGTCGTCGACGACATCGGCACCGAGCGCCGCGCGGCGGCGAAGCAGGCCAAGGACTGCGGATCGGCCGCGGTCGCGGTCTGTGCCGTGGGTGTGGGTGTCGGGTGGCTTTGCGTGCTTTTGGGGCTGATCCTGTAGCAGGCGATCAACTGTTTTCCGAACGCGGGTTTGATTCAGCGCAAAGTCGGCTGCCTGCAGGGTTGCTAGACAGGGCGCAACCGATACGGAGGAAAACCGATGCAGACACTTGGCAACGCACGTGACCATTTCTGGCGGGTGATCAAGATGGCGAAAGCCAATCGTGTGGACCTGTCCGATGCCCTTGACCAGGGCGCGATCACGGCCGGCGAATATGCCGATATGATCACCGGCTGTCGTGGCTGCGAAAAGGTGGGCAACTGCGACAAGTTGCTGGGTGAAATGCCCCGCCTGACCGAGGCGCCCGATTACTGCGTCAACCGCGACACCTTCGCCGCCCTCAAGGCGCGCTGAGGCCGCACCCGGAACACCGGACACCCGGTCGTCACGGGCGCTGCCACATGCAGCGCCCGTTTGCGTTTCAGCCCTTTACGTGCCGTGTGTCGGGATGCAGCGCCGTCCCGAGGATGTGCCCCGCACGGTGCAGCACTGTCGTGGCGCTGTTGACGATCTCGGGTTCGGGCGGCAGGGCGATGGCCGTATCCTTGCCGGGATAGTCGAGCGTCGACAGAAAGTGGCGCATGCAGTTGAGCCGCGCGCGCTTCTTGTCGTTCGACTTGACCACTGTCCAGGGGGCATCCTTGGTGTCGGTGTAAAAGAACATCGCTTCCTTCGCCTCGGTATAGTCATCCCATTTGTCGAGGCTGGCCTTGTCGATCGGTGACAGCTTCCATTGCTTGAGCGGGTCGGTCGCCCGGCTGTCGAAGCGGCGCTTTTGTTCCGGCTTGGTGACCGAAAACCAGTACTTGTAAAGCCGGATACCGGACCTTGTCAGCATCCGCTCCAGATCGGGCGTCTGGCGCATGAATTCGAGGTATTCGCCCGGTTCGCAGAAGCCCATCACCCGCTCCACTCCGGCACGGTTGTACCAGCTGCGATCATAGAGCACCATTTCACCCGCCGTCGGCAGGTGGTCGATATAGCGCTGGAAATACCATTGGCCGCGTTCTGCATCGGTAGGCTTGTTGAGCGCGACGACCCGTGCGGCGCGCGGGTTGAGGTGCTCGGTAAAGCGTTTGATCGTGCCGCCCTTGCCCGCAGCATCCCGCCCTTCGAAAAGCAGAACGAACCGCTGTCCTGTCTCCTGCGCCCAGAGCTGAACTTTCAGCAATTCGGCCTGCAGTTGCGCTTTTTCCGCCTCGTAGGGCCTGCGGGCCATCTTGCGGCTGCGGCGTTTCCGGGGCGTTGCGGCGGTTGTCTGATTGGCTGTCGGTACGTCGGGGACGGTGTCTTTCATGCGGATCTCCATCTATTCCGATGGCAATGTTAGCAGCTGCAGAAATCCGCGCCTTGATATGGCGCAACCCCCTGCGACCAAGTGCCGTTTGAAAAATCCGGCCAGCAAGCTAACCTTACGTCATCTGCAATACCAGGAGGACCCCATGCGTCTTACAGTACTTGCCTTTGTTCTATTGCCTGTTGCGGCGCAGGCCCAGGAGACCACGATCACCATCCCGACCGAACCGGTGGCCCAGACCCAGACCTGCCCCGATGGACTTGCTTGGGATGCGACCGCCAATGCCTGCGCAGCACCAGCCCAGGCCCAGACAATGCCGGCCGGTGGCCACAGCTGCGGCGGCGGAATGGCGGCACGGGACGTGACGTCCTAGGCCAGGGGCCAGACCGAAGGTTGACGCACATTCAGGTGGCCGTGGCTGGTATGGCGCGGTCGCAAAATCTTGGTATCGCTAGGCCCCGAACGGGGACACCTTTCTAGAACCCGAACCTGCGGCTTACACGCAGAGCGTTTTGCCCGAACCGCCGGATCCTGTTCTGAAGGATCCGCTTCCGTTTCGCGACCGACGAACGAAGAGACAACTCCAGTGGGCTGGGGAAACTGGACAGAAGGTCTTGATATCTTTTCTCATCGATCGGGCACAAGTCCCTGGTCGAGACCAGACTCTCTGGCGATGTTCCGGCGATCGCAGGTTCCATGGCCGGGCGATCGAAGCTGATCCCGAAGGTGTCTTCGACCCAGCCAAGGTCCTGGCTTTGGTTTTGAATGATATGCGCAATGCCCGGCTTCAATCGCGCCGGACGGAATTGGGGAACCGCGGCATCAATCAGCGGAAGCCTGCCCGTCAGCGTTCTCGGGAATCCATGATGCGGGCGCAGTCTTGGGTGTGCGGCACCCGCGAGGATATCTTCGCAAACCGCCATCATTTCCGCCGAAAGCGCAGTATTCAATTCATTGCTACCGGGTACGAGGTCCGCGCCCATGCCGGGGGGCAGATATCTCGTGGCGAAGTCTTGCACGACGTCGTTCCCGATCAACTGGTTCCGGTCGAATTTGTGGACTTCCAGCGTGACCCCATCAATACCGAGGAACGGCTCCAGTGCTGTTCTCATCCTTGTATTGGGGCCGGGCGGCGGATCGACATGCGCCGTTTTCAAATTTTGCTGTTTCAGCGAAAGATAGACAGAAGCCGGCTCGCGCAGGTAACAGACAACAGTGATATCCTGTGCCAACCGCTTTGTCTTTTCGAGCAGGGGCGTAACCGCGTCGACATTTCCAAAGTCGAAAAAGGTCTCGGAACTCAGGATGATCGTGTCGGGATTATGTGTCGAGACTTCTTCGACAATCCGCTGCCACATGTCGCCGCTGAATGCGTACAACGCGTCGTTATCACCCTCGAACCGCGAAATCGCGTAACGCGGCGTAAAGCGTCGGTCACTCAGGTGATAGACAGCGCCCGTGTGGTTGTGACCATTCGCGTTGGACGGATAGAGTATTCCATGCCGCAACAAGCGATGCCGAGATCGCCAAAGCGTAGACTGCAAGGTCGTCGTCCCCGTCTTCGG
>JGI12109J20283_10461512_pt1 | contig 17250 bp, 12 predicted proteins | sample ElkSlonscriptome_12_FD_20283 | JGI IMG/M metagenome (IMG submission 20283)
CGGCGACCCTCTGGCGGACCCGCCTGCGTGAACAGGGCCACAGCTTCTTTGCCGATGACGGCCCCCTCTGGCGACTCGCCCTGCCGGCCGCGACACCGCCGCTCGACCTACCCGGGGAGTGGCTGATCGAATGGGGCGGGGCCCAGCGCTGGCTGCGCAGTCCGACGCCGGCCAGCCGGATCCGTGACGCGGCCGCATCGGCGCAGGGGCATGCGGCGCTGTTTCGCGGCGGCGATCGCGAGGGTGCGGTTTTCCAACCACTGCAACCGGCCCTGCTGACCCTGCACCGCCGCGTCAAGCAGGCCTTCGACCCCGCCAGTGTCTTCAATCCCGGGCGCCTCTACGCCGAGCTTTAGCCGTGCAGACGCAGATCACCGCCGAGCTGCTCAAGACACCGGCCGGGCAGGAAGCCGATGCCATCCTGCGCGCCTGCGTCCACTGCGGCTTCTGCACGGCAACCTGCCCGACCTATCAGCTCCTCGGCGACGAGCTCGATGGGCCACGCGGGCGCATCTACCTGATCAAGCAGGTGCTCGAGGGGCAGGAACCCACCCGGATCACGCAGACCCATTTGGACCGCTGCCTGACCTGCCGGGCCTGCGAGACGACCTGCCCGTCCGGCGTACGCTACGCGCGGCTCGCCGAGATCGGTCGCGGTCTGGTCGAGGAGCGCGTGCGCCGGCCGCTTGGCGAACGCCTGCTCAGACGCACCCTCCTCTCTCTGGTACCCTACCCCAAGCGATTTCGCCCGGTGCTCGGCGCCGCTCGCCTCGCGGCGCCCGTCCTGCCGCCGCGGCTGCGCACCAAGCTGCCGCCGCGGGTCCCTGCGGGTCCTCGTCCGGCTCCCAGGGGGCGCCGGCGCATGCTGGCGCTGGGCGGCTGCGTCCAGTCGGTCGCCACACCCCGGACCAATGCGGCGGCCGCGCGGGTGCTGGCGCGGCTCGACATCGACCTGCACGAGGCCCCGGCCGCGGGCTGCTGCGGTGCCATGGCCTACCATTTGAGCGATGAAGAAACCGCCCGCGTTGCGATGCGGCGCAATATCGACGCCTGGTGGCCGGCGATCGAGGCCGGCAGCGAGGCGATCCTCGTCAATGCGAGCGCCTGCGCGGCGTTCGTCAAGCAATATGGCGAAGTACTGGCGCACGACCCGGACTACGCGGACAAGGCGCAGCGCGTCTCGAAACTCGCCCGCGACCCGGTCGAGGTATTGGCCGCGGAGGATCTCGCCCGCCTCGGACGGCCGGGGCGTGGCCGGCGCGTGGCCTTCCACTGCCCGTGCAGCCTGCAGCATGGGCAAGGGCTGCACCAGGCTGTCGAAACCCTGCTCGGCAATCTCGGCTTCGCTCTGGCCGAGGTTGCCGATGCCCACCTCTGCTGTGGTTCGGCCGGGACCTATTCGCTGACCCAGCCAAAGCTCGCGAACCAACTCCGCGAGAACAAGCTGGCGGCCCTGCTCGCCGACGCCCCCGAGATCATCGCCACCGCCAATATCGGTTGCCAGCTCCACCTCGGAACCGGCGCCGAGACACCACCCGTCCATTGGCTCGAACTGCTAGACACCGATTGAGCGAGCCGGCGGCGGATGGCCCAAGGGCCGGGCGGGACGCAAGAACGGCTTGCCATGGCTTCTCAAACGGTAACCGCTGATATATCCTCGGCTCGCCTAACCGCGATGAGCCGAGCACCGAGCGCAACTGACCATCCCGACGACTGCCACGCTCGGCGTGCCTGGCCCAGCCCCCCTGACGCGCACCCACCCGCGATCTCAGCCAAGCCCCTGGCGCACGGCGGCGCGACAGCGATCCACGCAGCCGTTGCTTGAGCAAGATGGGCTGAGGGTAATCGATACCTGGTCATCTGCTATGGCCTCAGGCAAAATCGAGCCTGACCGTCGGCAGTTCTTGGGTGGCGGTGTGTGATACGGCGACGCATGGCGCAGTACGGATAAGCAGACAGTCGGGCCGGTCTGAGAATCAGGCCGACCGCCAACGCTCGTTTAATTGGTGCATTGATTAATCGACCGTTTCTCGTTATGACAATGCACAACTCGCAATAGAGATCGACGAGATGAATATCTACGTAGGAAACCTGGCGTACGGCGTCACTGAGGACGAACTGCGCGATGCCTTCGCCCCATATGGCGAGATCAGCAGCGTCAGCGTGATCACGGACAAGTTCACCGGCCAGTCGAAGGGGTTCGGCTTTGTCGAAATGCCGAACAATGGCGAGGCCGATGCCGCCATCAAGGGCCTCAACGAGTTCTCGCTGAAGGGCCGTAACATAAAGGTCAACCAGGCGCGCCCGCGTACCGATCGCCCGGCCCGCGGCGGCGCTGGCGGCGGTCGCCGCTTCTGATCGTCGGCGGCGGGATTCCCCTAGCGGGGATCCCGCGTTTGCCCGTTCTCGGTTCCACCCCCGCCCATAACCGGCAAGGTTTTGCTTATCACCGCCGACTCCAGCATGCGCGCATCCCAGTTCACGCTCCAGACGGTCAAAGAGACCCCGGCCGACGCCGAGATCATCAGTCACCAACTCATGCTCCGCGCCGGGCTCATTCGTCGGCTTGCGGCAGGCCTCTACACCTGGCTGCCGTTGGGCCTGCGCGTGCTGCGCAAGGTCGAGCACATCGTGCGCGAGGAGATGAACAGGTCCGGGGCGCTCGAGGTCCTGATGCCCGCAGTGCAACCGGCCGAGCTCTGGCAGGAATCGGGTCGTTGGGACGAATATGGCCCGGAATTACTGCGCCTGCGCGACCGCCACAAGCGCGAGTTTTGCTTCGGGCCTACCCACGAGGAGATCATCACCGAGCTCGCCCGCAACGAGCTACGCAGCTACAAACAGCTGCCCGTCAATTTCTACCAGATCCAGACCAAGTTCCGCGACGAGATCCGGCCGCGCTTCGGCGTGATGCGGGCCCGCGAGTTTCTGATGAAGGACGCCTACTCCTTCCACCTCGACGATGACTCGCTCGCCGAGACCTACCAGGTCATGCACGACACCTACTGCCGCATCTTTCAGCGCTGCGGCCTGGACTTCCGCGCCGTGCAGGCCGACACCGGCAGCATCGGCGGACACAGCTCCCACGAGTTCCACGTCTTGGCCGCCTCTGGCGAGGACGCCATCGCCTTTTCCAGCAGCGGCGATTACGCCGCCAACGTCGAGCTGGCCGAGGCGGTCGCGCCTGAGGAGGCCGCCTCCCCACCAAGCGAACCCTTGCGCCTCGTCGACACCCCCGAAGCACGCACCATCGCCGATCTGGTCGAAGGATACGGCCAGCCGATCGAACGGACCGTCAAGACCTTGATCGTCGCCGCCTCGGACACCGTCGACGATGACCTCATCGCACTGTTGGTTCGCGGGGATCACGAGCTGAACCCAGTCAAGGCCGCGCGGCTCCCAGAGGTCGCCACGCCGCTGCGCTTCGCCAGCGAGGCAGAGATCCGCGCCAAGATCGGTGCTGGCCCCGGGTCACTCGGACCACGAGCCCTACCCATGCCGATCGTCGCCGACCGCAAGGTGGCGGCAACGGCCGATTTCAGTGCCGGCGCAAATCAGGACGGTAAGCACTGGTTCGGACTGAACTGGGGGCGCGACATGCCGCTGCCCCGGGTTGCCGACCTGCGCAATGTAGTCGATGGCGACGCCAGCCCCGATGGCTCCGGTTACCTGACGATCGCGCGCGGCATCGAGGTCGGACACATCTTCCAGCTGGGGCGCAAGTACAGCACCGCGATGAAGGCCAACGTCCTCGGCGAAGACGGCAAGGCCGTAACACTGACGATGGGCTGCTACGGCATCGGCGTCTCGCGCGTCGTCGCCGCAGCCATCGAGCAGCATCACGACGAGCGCGGCATCTGCTGGCCTGAGCCCCTAGCCCCCTTCACCGTCGCCCTGCTACCGATGAAGCGCGACAAGTCTTACCGTGTGCGCGAAGCCGCCGAGCAGCTTTACCGTGAGCTCCAGGCAGCCGGTATCGACGTATTGCTCGACGATCGCGACGCCCGCCCCGGCTTCATGTTCGCCGACATGGACTTGATCGGCATCCCGCATCGCATCGTCGTCGGTGACAAGGGACTCGACGGCGGGACCGTCGAGTACAAGGGGCGCCGCGACAGCGAACCCGAGCTCATCCCCCTGCACGAGGTCGTACCCTGGCTGCGCGAACGCCTCGAGCCCAAGGCGACACATTGACCCGGCGAGGCGCCAAGCCCGCTATCCCCGACCCTGACCCGCCCAAGGAAAACCCGCCGATGAGCCGAGAGGAAGCCTTTGACCGTGCCCAATTGCTGCAGTGCGGCTACGGCGAAATGTTCGGACCGGGCAACGCCCAGCTCCCGACGCCGAACATGCTCATGCTGGACCGGATCGTCAGGATTACCGACCAAGGCGGCGCATTCGGCAAAGGCGAGATCCTTGCCGAGCTCGACGTCCGACCCGACCTCTGGTTTTTCGGCTGCCATTTCCCTGGCGACCCGGTGATGCCTGGCTGTCTCGGGTTAGACGCGCTCTGGCAACTGGTTGGTTTCTGGCTCGCCTGGCTCGGCAATCCGGGCCACGGACGCGCCCTCGGCGTCGGTGAGGTCAAGTTCTCCGGGCAGGTCCTACCGAGCGCCAAGACCGTGACCTATAAGGTCGACCTCAAGCGAGTCATCACCCGCAAGCTCGTGCTTGGGCTCGCCGACGGCAGCGTCGAGGTCGACGGCCGCGCCATCTACACGGCCAAAGACCTGCGGGTCGGGTTGTTCATCTCGACGGAGGGTTTCTGAATCACGTCCTGCACCCGCCGCGCGGCCCAAAGACGAGCGCGACTCCGACGGGTATATTGAGGGTTGCAAAAGTCAACGGAGACGGTTCGCTGCGACAGGCTGCATGGACGTCCGTGTCAGCTCGACGGCGGGCTCCCTCCCGCCGACGGTCGCCGCGACCCGCCTCCGATTACTTTCGGGACGATTGATAGCTACCGATTTCGATGGTCTACACTCGTCGGTCTGAAGCGAGGCCTCGCTGGGTCGCATGACGACTTGCCGGTATTGTTCATCCGCAGGCACGCAGGCCCCAGGGTTCCCCTGAAGTGAACGAGATCCCCACCTCGTCCCTGTTCCTGTCGCTGCTGCTGCTGCTCGCCGTCTCGGGGTTCTTCTCTGGCTCGGAGACGGCCCTGATGACGATCAACCGCTATCGCCTGCGCCATCGGGCCGACCAAGGCCACCGCGGCGCGCGGCTCGCCCAAGCCTTGCTCGAGCGGCCCGATCGCCTGATCGGGCTGATCCTGCTCGGCAACAACTTCGTCAACATCCTGGCCTCGTCACTCGCCACCGTGATCGCGCTGCGACTCGGCGGCGACAACGCCATCGCGCTCGCCGCCGGGCTCCTGACACTGGCCATCCTGATCTTCTCCGAGGTCACCCCCAAGACCCTCGCCGCCCTCCATCCGGAGCGGCTGGCCTATCCGGCGGCCTATGTCTACACGCCGCTGATTCGCTTCTTCGCGCCCTTGGTCTGGTCGATCGGTCTGCTGGCGAATGGCCTGCTGCGATTGCTGGGCGTCGAGCCGGCAGGCGGCACTAGTCAGGCCCTCAGCCGCGAAGAGCTGCGCACCGTCGTCAACGAGGCCGGGGCGATGATCCCCGAGCGCAGCCGAGGCATGCTGCTGGCGATCCTGGACCTCGAGCGGGCGACCGTCGAGGACATCATGATCCCACGTCATGAGGTCGAGGGGATCGACCTGCAGGAACCGATCGAAGACATCATCCGCACCATCCGCAACGCGAGCTATACGCGCCTGCCGCTCTTCGATGGCGGCATCGACAATGTCGTCGGCATCCTGCACCTACGCCACCTCCTGAGCTGGGTACGCGAGCGCGACGACCTCTCCAAGGCACAGCTGCGCGACATCTGCCAGCCACCCTACTTCGTCCCCGAGGGGACGCGCCTTTACCAGCAGCTGGTCAATTTCCAGCGCGAGCGTGAACGCATCGCTTTGGTCGTCGACGAGTACGGTGACTTCCTCGGGCTGATCACGCTGACCGACCTGCTCGAGGAGATCGTCGGGGAGTTCACCACCGACCCGGCCGACAGTATCCCCGAGATCGTCCGCCACGACGACGGCAGTCTGCTGATCGACTGCGGGATCGCCGTTCGCGACCTCAACCGAGTCCTACACTGGAACCTGCCGACCCAAGGCCCCAAGACCCTCAACGGGCTCATCCTCGATTACATGGAGACGATCCCCGAGCCCGGAACGAGCCTCAAGCTGCACGGTCACGTCCTCGAGATTATCCAGACCGGAGACAACGCCGTGAAGACAGTCAAGTATCACGACACAGTGCAACGCAAGGCGAAAGGTGCGGCTTAAGAAGACAAACTGATGCTGCGTCGGCCATCCTCAAGGAGAAACCATCCGATGCCGGACGACCTCTACGAAGCCGCCCTCGACTACCATCGCGCACCACGGCCTGGCAAGCTCGAGATCAGGGCAACCAAGCCGCTGGCCAACCAGCGGGATCTTGCACTCGCCTACTCGCCCGGGGTCGCAGCGGCCTGCGGTGAGATCGTCGCCGACCCCGCAGCCGCGTCGGACTATACCCTGCGAGGAAACCTAGTCGCCGTGATCACCAACGGCACCGCCGTGCTCGGCCTCGGCGCCATCGGTGCGCTGGCGGCCAAGCCGGTGATGGAGGGTAAGGCGGTCTTGTTCAAACAGTACGCCGATATCGACGTGTTTGATGTCGAGATCGACGAAAGGGACCCGCAAGCCTTTGTCGAGACCGTTGCCCGGCTCGAGCCCAGCTTCGGCGCGATCAATCTCGAGGACATCAAATCTCCCGATTGCTTCGTCATCGAGCAGGCGCTCAAGGAGCGCCTGCGGATCCCAGTACTCCATGACGATCAGCACGGCACGGCGATCGTCGTCAGCGCTGCGGTACTCAACGCGCTACGCGTGATCGGCAAAGACATCTCCAAGGTCCGCCTCGTCACGGCCGGAGCCGGGGCCGCGGCGATCGCCTGCCTCAATCTGCTCGTGGAGCTGGGGCTACGACCGGAGCACATCACCGTGACCGATATCGCCGGGGTCGTCTATCGGGGCCGAACCGAGGAAATGGACCCTTACAAGGCGCGCTTCGCCCGCGAGATTGACCAACGCACCCTGGCCGAGGCGCTCACCGGNGCGGACATCTTTCTTGGGCTGTCCACGGGCGGCGTCCTACAGCCCGAGTGGCTGCTGTCCATGGCGGCGCAGCCGATCATCCTTGCCCTGGCCAACCCGGTGCCCGAGATCATGCCGGACCAAGCCAAGGCCATGCGAGCAGACGCGATCATCGCCACCGGCAGAACCGATTTTCCGAATCAGGTCAACAATGTACTTTGCTTCCCGTTCATCTTTCGCGGGGCACTCGACTGCGGCGCACGCGAAATCAACAACGCAATGAAGATCGCTTGCGTACGCGCCATCGCCGACCTGGCGCAGGCAGAAACCACCGATGTCGTACGCGCCGCCTATGGCGGCATGAGCCTGCGCTTTGGCCCCGAATACCTGATTCCCAAACCCTTCGACCAGAGGCTGATGGAGTACCTGGCGCCGGCCGTTGCCCGCGCCGCAATGGAGAGCGGGGTGGCAACGCGGCCGATCGGCGACCTCGCCGCCTATCGGCGGAGCCTGCAGAACCGCGTCTACCGCACCGGCATGACGATGAAGACGGTGTTCGACCTGGCGCGCGAGCGGGTGCGCCGCGTCGTCTATGCCGAGGGCGAGCAGGACCGTGTCCTCGAGGCGGCCCAGCAGGCCGTCACCGAGGGGATCGCACGGCCGATCCTCGTCGGCCGCGCCCGGATCATGGCCAAGCGTATCGCCGAGCTGGGGCTGCCCCTGCGTCCGGGGGTTGACGTGGAGTTGGTCGATCCGGGCGACAATCCGCGTTTCGAAGCGCACTGCGCGGCCTTCTACACCTCTGTGAAACGGCAGGGGTACACACCCGAGGAGGCACGCGAGACGGTACGGCGCGACGCCACCGTCCTCGCGGCAACGCTCCTGCGCACGGGAGAGGCCGACGCGCTCATCTGCGGTACGGTCGGCCGCTATCTGCGCAATTTGCGCCTCGTCGAAGAGATCGTCGGTCTGGCGCCCGGTGTGCACCGGCTCACATCGATGAACGCCGTGGTCATGCATGCCGGGGCGCTCTTCATCGCCGACACCTACGTGCAGGAGGACCCGGGTGCCGCCGACTTGGCCGAGATCGCGCGACTTTGCGCACAACAGGTCCGACGCTTCGGTATCGAACCCAAGGTGGCCTTCCTGTCGCACTCGAATTTCGGTAGCCACCATACCCAGTCGGCGGCGAAGATGCGCGAAGCCCTGCGCCTGTTGCGCGAACTCGAGCCGGAGATGGAGGTGGAGGGTGAGATGCACGCCAACCTCGCCCTCGAGGAGGGACTGCGGCTCGCACGCTTCCCAGATTCACGCCTCACCGGACGGGCCAACCTCCTGATTATGCCGAACCAGGACGCCGCCAACATCGCCTTCAACCTGTTGCAGGTCCTCGGTCAGGGGACCGTCATCGGCCCGATGCTCCTGGGTGCCGCGAAGCCGGCGCACATCGTCACCCCGAGTGCCGGCGTCCGCGCCCTGCTCAACATGACCGCCCTCGCCGCAGTCCAACAGCTCAAGGCCGACTAACGACGCCGATCACGCCCACTAAAGCACCGCCGAAGCCAAGCGTGAAGCCGCTGAGCGACAGGGCGATACCCGGATCGAGGACGCGTATCGCCTGGGCCAGCAGGATGGCGAGGCCAATCAGCGCTGTGAGCAAGCCAGCGACGATCAGACGCCAAGCCGCCCCGCCTCGGGTGCGCCCGTCACGCATGGAGCCAGCAGGCGGAGCGCTGGCCGGGCCTGGGCTCGAATAGCGGCGGTTCATCAACGTCGCAGCGGCCGGGCATGACGCGCGGGCAGCGCGGATGAAATCGGCACCCGGCCGGCGGATTGAGGAGGCTCGGGGGCTCGCCGCCGGGGACCTGCCGGGCGCGTCTCGCGTTGTCCGCATCCGGGTCGGCAATGGCCGTGAGCAGGGCCTGCGTGTAGGGGTGCTGCGGCTGATCGAGCAGGTCATCAACACGCGCCTGCTCGACGATGCGCCCGGCATACATGACGAAAATGCGCTCGGCAAAGTGTCGCACGGTCGCCAAATCGTGCGTGATGAACGCAAGGGTGAGCTCGCGCTCCTGTTGGATGCGCCGCAGCAGGCTCAGGATCTCCACGCGCACCGAGGCATCGAGCATCGAGACCGGTTCGTCGGCGATGACCATATGCGGCGCAAGGATCAGGGCGCGCGCAATGACGATCCGTTGCTGCTGACCGCCGCTCAGCATGTGTGGGAATTTGTACAGGAGCTCCTCGGGCGGGGTGAGCCGCACCTCCTCGAGCACGGCACGGATGCGCCGCTCGCGCTCAGCGGGGTCGGTCACACCGTGCACGATCAACGGCTCGGCCAGGAGGCGCCGCACATTCATGAAGGGTGGCAGGGCGCCATAGGGATCTTGCTGCACGTAGCCGACGCGGGCGCGGTAATCCTTGAGCGAGGCCTTCTCGAGTGCCCCCATGTCGCGGCCCTCGAAGACGACCGACCCCGCGGTCGGGCGGTGCAGGGCGAGCAGGGTGCGCGCGAGCGAGCTCTTCCCGCAGCCGCTCTCACCAACGAAGGCGACGGCCTCGCCGCGCACGAGCTCAAAGCTGACACCATCGACGGCCCGCACCCAGCCGACCCGCAGGAAGCCCCATTGACGGAGCTCGAACCAGGTCCGCAGCCCCTCGACGGCGAGCAGCGGATCGTTCGATTGCACATTTGCCACTGCCTGGGTCACGCCTCGCCCTCCCGTTCGTAGAGCCAGCAGCGCACGCGCCGCCGCTCTGACAGCGCGAAGGCCGGCGGGTCCTCGGCACAGCGCTCGAAACGCTCCGGGCAACGCGCGGCGAAACGGCAACCGCTCGGCGGCGTGAGCAGGCTCGGGGGTTGCCCTGGGATATGCTGCGGGCGCTCGCCCTCGCGCAATCGCGGCACGCTCGCCATCAGCATCCGTGCATAGGGGTGGGCTGGGACCGAGAAGAACTCCGCGGCCGAGCTCAGCTCGACGAGTTGCCCGGCATACATCAAGGCGACCCGGTCGGCGATCTCGCTGGAGGTCGCCACGTCGTGAGTGATCAGCAGGAAGCTGGTACCCAGCTCGGTCTTGATACGCTTGAGCACGTTCATGATCCCGGCCTGGGTCAGGACGTCCAGGGCCGAGGTCGGCTCATCGAGGATCACGACCTCGGGCTCGGTGACCAGCGCCATCGCCAGCACGACCCGCTGGCGCATCCCGCCGGAGAGCTCGAAGGGGTAACGCTGCAAGAAATCCGTCGCGACGCCGACCAGCTCGAAGGTCTTCGCGGCCTGTTCCATCGCGTGGACACGTGACCAGCCGCGGTGGGTGCGCAGCGGCTCGGCGACCTGCTCGCCGACGCGCACCACCGGGTTGAGCGCATTCATCGAGGCCTGCATGACCAGGGCGATGCGCACCCAGCGCACCTCGGCACGCAGTCGCTCCTTGGGCAGGGCGAGGAGGTCCTCGCCATCCAAGCGCACCTGCCCGCTGACGCGCTCGACATTGCGCGGCAGGACCCGCAGCAGGGCCTTGGCGAGCGAGCTCTTGCCGCAGCCAGACTCGCCGAGCGCGACCAAGGCCTCGTTGCGCCGCAGATCGAAGCCGACCCCATCGACGGCCTGCACCAGCCCCCGACTGGTGCGGTAGGCAAGGCGCAGGTCTTGCACCTCGAGTAGGGGGCCGTCGGCCACTAGAGGCTCCTCAGGCGTGGGTTGAAGATGCGGTCCAGCGCAAAGCCGAGCATCGCGAACCCGAGGCCGGTCAGCATCAACAGCGCCGCAGGGGCCAGCACCCAATAGTAGTAGCCGTTGTAGAGGGCACTCTCGGCTTGGGCGTCGTTCAGGACCTTGCCCCAGGTAGGCAGGAGCGGATCACCGAGCCCGAGCAGCGCAAGCGAGGCCTCGAGGAAGACGAAGGACGGGATCAGCGTCACGAAGGTCGGGATCAGCACCGGCAGGATCCGCGGGATCATATAGCGCAGGATGATGCGCCCGTGCCCGGCGCCATAGGCGCGCGCCGCCTCGATATAGGCCGACTCGCGGATCGGCAGCAGCATGGCGCGGTACATCTTGATGCCGGCGCTGAAGATGCCCAGCGCGATCACGACCCCGAGCATCGCCCAGATGCTGGTCGAGTAGAGGGTACCGACCATGACCAGGATGGGCAGCATCGGCAGGATCATATTGACCTCGGTCAGACGCTGGATCAGCGCATCGAGCCAGCCGCCGAGCCAGACGCCGGTCGCGGCGATGACGAGCGTCGACAGCGTCGTCCCGACCGCGGCGAGCAATCCGAAGGCGAGCGCCACCGGTGTGCCCCAGAGCAGCGCGACCATCAGGTCGCGGCGGCGGTGGTCGGTACCGGCCAGGCCGTGTACCTGACCGTAGAGCACCAGTTCTGCCGTCAGGCGCTCGTCCGAACGCGCCTCGGCACCGAAGAGGATGGCCTCCAGCAGCAACTGGTAGCGACCGGTCTGGACCTCGGCCGGCGCCTCCGGAGCACCCGGCTCGGCGAGGAGTCCGACGTGGGGGACCCGCCCGAGGCGCTGCTCGAGGCGCCAGTCCTGGGATAGGGAAATCCGCTCCGCCCCGCGGACCCGGTAGCCGCCGAGTGGGATGCGCCGCCCATCCGGCGTCTGCCAGACGAGGCGCACGAAAGACTCCCGCCCGCCGGGGGCCGCAACGAACAGGTTCGCCTCGCTGGGGAAGGCCGCCTCCTGGTAGTCGAAGGCCAGCGGGATCGCGAGCCGCCGCACCGACCCGAGGGCCTCCTCGGCGACCTCGGCGTCGGCACTGCGGACGATCCGGGTGGCCGGCAGGTCCTCGCCGGCGAGCCAGGCGCTCCAGACCGGCCGGGCATTGACCGGATGCTGCTGCCAGGCCTCACCGCCACGCCAGAGCTCCAATGCCCGCGGATAGGGGATCACGATGACCGTGACGACCGAGAGCAGGATCAGGAACAGGATCAGCCCGAGGCCCGCGACCGCCGAGGGGTAATGGCGCAGCGGCGCCAGCTTGGCGAGCCAGGCCATCACCGCGCGCCGCCCTCGAGGCGGACCCGCGGGTCGAGGATCGCGTAGAGGATGTCGAGCAGGAACACCGTCAGGGCGAGCAGGTAGGCGAAGATCACGACCGAGCCGATGATCACCGGCGTGTCGCGAAAGCCGATGGCCTGGAACAGGAGGGTGCCGAGCCCCGGCCAGTTGAAGACCCGCTCGAGGATGATGGCGCCGCTCCAGAGGTTGATCAGCATCAGCGCAAAGCTGGTGATGATCGGCGAAAGGGTCGGGCGCAACACGTAACGGCGCTCGATCAGGCGCGGACTCAGGCCCTTGGCGCGCGCCATCTCGACATAGTCCTCGCTCGAGTGGATCAAAAAGAAGGTCCGCCAGGAGTAGATCGCCATGAAGATCGACGAGAAGAACATGGCCGCGACCGGCAGGACCATGTGTCGCAGCAGACTCGCCGCATAGGCGAGCGCGCCGTCCGGTGGCGGCACTCGGACCATCCCGCCGGGCGGCAGGAGCGGAATCACGAAGGCGAAGACCAGGATCAGGAAGATCCCGTAGAACCAGCCGGGCGCGGCCGAACTCGGCGCCAGCGCAATCACCGCACGGTCGAGTGGACTGCCGTAGCGGCGCGACAGCGACAAGGCAATCCAGACCGAGCTGAAGAAGACCAGCAGGTTGGCGGTGCCGAACAGGAGCAAGGTCGCCGGCAACCGCTCGGCGATGATGCTATAGACCTCGCGGGCGCCACGGTCGCTGTGCATGTGCTCGGCGCGACCGAGGTCCAGGCGCATGGCCCGATCGAGGTAGTCGAAGCTGCGCCAGATGAAGGGCTCATCGAGACGCAGGCGCTCCACTTCCAGGGCCACGCGCCGCTCGATCAGCGCATTGCGCTCTTCGCTCGGCATGTCGAAAAAGGCCGGGTCGGCGCGCACCTGCTCGGCCGCCGTGGTGCGTATTTGCACCAAGCGCAGCTCGTCGACCCGCCCGCCCATGTTGGCGACGACGATGGTCAGGTAGACCCCAATGAGCACGGTGACGAAGAGCGCCAAGAGCCGCCCGCCGGTAAACAGCGTCAGCCGCCGCAGATCGCGCCAGCCGAGCCGCGAGCCCAGGCCTGCGGCGGCCGCCACCGAGGCACTCACGGCGAGGCCCCGGCCGCCGCGGCGCTCGCGGCCCTCGCCGCCTCGGGCGGGACGGTCGCAAACACGTGGGAGACGAACGCCGGCAGCGCGACCCGCTTGGAGGTCACCGCCACCTCCAGGCTGTTCGCACCGATACCGAGTTGCGCGACCTCGTCCGGGCTCAAACGGATCCGCCAGCGCCCCGGCGTGGTCCGCGACGGCCTGCCCTTGAGGGCGAGTTCTCCGGCGCCGTCGAACAGCAGGTACTCGGCCTCCTCGATGTCCTCGGCCGGATAGGGCTCGCCCCCGAAGGTGATGCCAAGGCCCAGCTCCAACCCCTCGCCGACCGCGACGACCAGCGGACCGTCGAGGGCCAGCTCGGGGATCTCTGGCTCGGCAAAACGGAGCCACTTGTCGGCCGGGTCCGGGAAGTCCGCGAAGCGTCGCAGCACGACGCTGCCCTCGACGGGGTGAACCGACTCGAGAAAGAAGGGGCCATCGCCGATCGAGAAGTGCCCATACCGGGCGTACCAATCGGCGAGCGCCTGGTAGCGTCGGGGCGCTTCGCCATCGCCCAGATAGCGTGCCAACAGCCGCTCGTAGGGCAAGTAACCCCGTGCGCGCGCGACGCCGAGGTGTCGCGCGAGGATCGGCAGGCTCGGCCCGGCGACCAAGCTCATCCAGTCGACCTCCTTGCGATCGGCCTTGTCCGACGAGAAGGCGAGCTCCCCGGAGCGCTCGGCACGAATCCCGAGGGCCAGGCTATGCCAGGGCGATAGGGTCGGGGCCCGCGCGGCGACGATCGATTCGGCGTCGGGATAGATCTGGTCGCTGTAGACCTCGACCACCAGCGGCGCCCGCGAGACGATGCGCCAGCCCCGGAAGTGGGTCTCGAAGACCTCGAAGGTCGGCACATAGCTGACGTCGAACAACGGGCTGTCCGCATCGGCCCGGTCGAAGGTCAGGATCCACGGGAGCACCAGGTCGGCCAGGGACACCGCCGAGCCGTCGTGCCAGCGGCGCTCGAGAAAGCCCCGCTCATAGCGCACCCGCGTGCGGGTGCGCGCGGTCAGGCCCTCGGGATACCGCTCGCCGACCGTGACGAAACGCCCGGCATCCCCATCCCAGTCGATCCAGGTATCCGCCGGGACGGCAATCTCGGACTGGGTATCGAGGTCCAGCCAATCGAGCGTGCGCGCGACCGGAACCCCTTCGGCCACGGTCACCTCGGCCCCGGCGAGGCGCTGCGGGCGATAGAGGCCTGTGTAGGGATCCGGCAGCACCGCGGGGTCGGCGAGGGCGCGCACGATCAGTTGGTCGAACAGCCAGTTGCTGCCTGCGACTGGGTTCCAGGGCTCGGTCAGAAGATTGGGCATGCCGAAGACGACCTGCCCGCCGAGGCGCCCGCGAAAGCGCAGCGTGTAGGGCCACAGCCTGGAGCCGGCGACGCCGCCGGCCAGATCGGTGGCGAGCTGCACCGCTTTGGCGCGGGGCGAGACGTTGAGCTGGTCGACGAGCCAGACGCGGACCGAGTCCTGCATCGCGAGCTCGAGGCCGCGCACCATCAGCGCCTGGCGCTCTTCCCAGCTCGCGTAATCGCGCCGCTCGAGACGCTCGGCGATGGTGTCGAGCTCCGGGGCGGGCTCATAGACCTGCCAGAGCGGCTCGGGGCGCCCGCGCGGCGTGTAATAGTAGCTCAGGTTGTCGGCCTCATCGCGATTGACGACCGTGGACACCCAGCCACCGGTGTAGAGATGCCAGTCGCCGGCCTTGGGATCGCCGGCGATCCAGATCCGCGAGGCCTCCTCGGCGGTACGGTAGAGCCGTTCGACGACGAAGCCCTGGTCCTCGAGCAGGTTGGCCAAATAGTCACCGACCTGCTGGCGGGTATCCTCGGTGCGGATGAGGAAGCGGATCCGTACCGGCTCGCCCTCGAAGGACCAGCGCCCATTGTCGTGTTGGGCGCCGAGGGCCCGCATCTCGCGCTCGATCGCCTCCGCAGCGGCGGACGGGTCATAGCGATAACGCAGCTCCAGCGCCCGCGCTTTGTCAGCGAGGCGCGCGTAGTCGACGAAGGCAGTGCTGAGCGGCAGCAGCCGCGGCACCGCGAGACCGCCATAGAGCTCGGTGGCGATGTACTGACGGTCGATGAGCCGGTTGAGGGCCGCGCGGATCGCTGGGACATGAAAGGGGTTAAGGCTGCCGTCGGCAAAGCGTGGCCCTACGGGGTTGATCGTCAGCTCGACCGAGGAGCCGTAGGCCAGGTCATAGGCGGTCGCAGCGCTGGCGCGCAGGCGCCGGAAGACCGTCGTGTTCGTGAGCCCCTGACCGTAGACGTGCAGGTCCCCATTCTTGATCAGAGCCGTAATCTTGCCGAGGTCGGCCTCCTTGGTGAAGACGACCCGGTCGACCAAGGCCCCGCGCCGGGCGGCTAGGTCGCCCTCGGCGAGCGCGACGCCGGGGGCTTTCGAACCCGGCACATCGGGCCGCCCACCCAGAACGATGGCCGCCCCGACCGCGACCAGCACCAGCGCGACTGCCGCGCGCGCGACGCCTGTTCCCATTCTGCCCTGCCGCATCCCGTCTCGCTTAAACTAGGTGCAGAGCATCCCCGGATCCGGCGCCGCGGTCAATGCCTGACGCGGCCGCCATTTCAGAGCGACCGCGAAACGCCTCGCCGTTTCGGCTGCGCCGTGCTAACGCCTGCCCCCTGTCCCGAACTGGGCCTCCTCGGTCGAACCGGTGAGCGCCGTCACCGATGAGGTGCCGCCCTGGATCGTCATCGTGACGTCGTCGAAGTAACCGGCGCCAACCTCCTGCTGGTGCGAGACAAAGGTATAGCCCTTCTCGCGCGCGGCGAACTCCGGCTCCTGGAGCTTCTCGACGTAGTGGCGCATGCCCTCGCCGCGGGCGTAGTCATAGGCGAGATCAAACATGTTGAACCACATGTTGTGGATGCCGCCGAGCGTGATGAACTGGTACTTGAAGCCCATCCCGGCGAGCTCCTCCTGGAATCGGGCGATGGTGGCGTCATCCAGGTTCTTGCGCCAGTTGAACGATGGCGAGCAGTTGTAGGCCAGGAGCTTGTTGGGATTCGCGGCCAGCACGGCCGACGCGAACTCACGCGCGAAGCCGAGATCCGGTGTCGCCGTCTCGCACCAGACGAGATCGGCATAGGGCGCATAGGCCAAACCACGACTGATCGCCTGCTCGAGTCCGTTGTTGACGCGGTAGAAGCCTTCGGCGGTGCGCTCACCGGCCAGGAAGGCCTGGTCATTGGGGTCGACGTCCGACGTCAAGAGATTGGCCGCCTCGGCATCGGTGCGCGCCAGCAGCAGTGTCGGGACGCCAGATACGTCGGCGGCGAGGCGCGCAGCGACCAGTTTCTGGACGGCCTCGTGCGTCGGCACCAGCACCTTGCCACCCATGTGCCCACACTTCTTGACCGCCGCGAGCTGGTCTTCGAAGTGCACGCCGGCAGCACCGGCTGCGATCATGTTCTTCATCAGCTCGAAGGCGTTGAGCACACCGCCGAAGCCGGCCTCGGCATCGGCGACGATCGGCAGGAAGTAGTCGAGGTAACCCGCGTCCTCGGGCCCGACCCCCTTCGACCATTGGATCTCGTCGGCACGTTTGAACGCGTTGTTGATGCGCCGCACCATCGTCGGGACCGAGTCGTAGGCGTAGAGGGATTGGTCGGGGTACATGGTCTCCGAGGTGTTGCCGTCGGCCGCGACCTGCCAACCCGACAGGTAAATCGCCTCGACCCCGGCCTTGGCTTGCTGCACCGCTTGGCCGCCGGTGATCGTCCCTAAGCAATTGACGTAGCCCTTCTGCGATCCCCCGTGCAACAGCTGCCAAAGTCGCTCCGCGCCGCGCTGGGCAAAGGTGTGGCTGGGCTGCAACGAGCCGCGCAGCCGGACCACATCTGCCGCCGTATAGCCTCGTTGGACGTCCCGCCAGCGCGGGTTCTCGGCC
>JGI12109J20283_10567800_pt1 | contig 17250 bp, 12 predicted proteins | sample ElkSlonscriptome_12_FD_20283 | JGI IMG/M metagenome (IMG submission 20283)
TTGTTCACAGACGCTTGCGCAGATCACTTTCGTCGCGAGAATCGCGCGGTCCACCCGACTGAAGGCACAAGTCCGGTCGCACATGCGTGCTCCGGTCGGATGCACCTCAGGGAGCAATCCCGAATGCCGCATGAGCTTCGGCCGCTGCCGCCAGCAGCGTCGCGAACGTGACGTCGTCGATTCCGAGACGCGCTGCCGCAGCCATCGAGGGCATTCGCCCGGTGATTCCGCGATAGATGCTGATGGCCGCCAACGTCGCGCCCAACGGTGAAGGGTGGAAATCATCGGGACCGTAGAGGGCGAGAGACGGTTCCATGGTCCAGGCGGCGCGCCAGGCTTCGCCGGTGGGGAAGAGTCCGATGCCCGCGCTGTCGGCGGCCGCCCGGTAGGATTCGCTGACGGCATCGAAGGCGAAGAGGCGACTCGCGTCGGGCCAGACCATCGCCAAAGCGGCGCGCGTTCCCAGGTGTGTCGCGAGGTCGGCCCAGGTGTTCGTCCACTGGATCAGGTTCTCGCGGCTGGCCGACAGCGACGAAGGTCCTTGTTGGAGGACGACGACGTCCCAAGCGCCCGTGCGTAGAACCTCGTCGGACCCGGTTGCCCAGTGGTCCATCAGCGCGAAGTTCGGACGGCTCAGATCGCGCGTCGCGATCGAGACGTCGTCGTCGGCATCGGCCATGGCCCGAACGCGCGCGGGAACGTCGTAGGTGTAGGTGAGGCTGTTGCCGACGAACAGGACCTGCAGTCCTGAGGGTGGACCTGCCGTGGGCGCCACGGACGTCCGGTCGTCGTTCGATCGACACGCTGGCAACGACGCGAAGAAGGTCGCGACGGTCGTCACCAGGAGCAGGCATCGGATCCGGGATCGCATGGCGCGCCTCCTTGGCGGTCCATGCAACTTCCTCGGCACGAGGGCCGGGCGCAAGGACCGGTCGTCCCGAAGTCTCGCCCAGACTTCGAAACGGCGCGAGCACCGGCGGTGGCGATTCCATGATCCCCCGGGCCGCCGATCTACGTTCCTCCAGACGAGACGTGGGGCGTCCGACGAGCCCGCCCTCGAAAGACCCTCCGACGAAAGCGGACTCCGATGCGTGGACTGATCCTCACCCTGCTCGCGATGTGCTTGGCCGTTCCCGCCGCCGCGGACCAGGTCACGGCCTCCTGGAGTCCGAGCGGAGGCGACCCCTTCGAACTCGATCTCGGCGTTTCGGGTGCCGCGGGCCGGGGCCAGAGCTTTCGTCCCGAGATCGAGGGAATCCTCCGGTCGGTGACGGTGCATCTCGCGCGTCTCGGCGGGGACGGCGCAACCATTCGCGTGGGCGTGCATCGGGTCGACATGCTCGGACTACCGGTGTCGCCCGGTCTGGTCGAACGGACGTTTCCGATCGAGGTCGCGCCGGGCGGCAACGCGACGGTCCCGGTCGAGTTCGACCTGTCGGGATCCGGCGTGCTGCTCGAGACGGACACCAACTACGCGCTGACCGTCTTGGTGACTCCGGTGGCGCCGGACGCCGCGCTGCGGATCGCGGGGGCCCTTTTCGAGAACGCGAACTATCCGCTGGGTATGGCTCTCGGGAGCTCTACCGGCGAGGGATGGGGCACGTCGAGCCACGTCGACTTCGCTTTCGAAGTGCGGATCGGGAATACGGTGGCGCGCGAGAGTCGATCGATCGGGGCGATCAAGCGCATGTTCCAGTAGTCGGAGCGAGCGGAAGTCACGGGCATCCGATGGGCCCGGATTCCGTCAGCTCGGCGGCAGCACGGTCGTCGCCGCGCTCTCGATGTCGGAGTCGATTGCCCGCCCGATCGCTGCCCGGTGCGCGATCCACCACGATTCGGCGTCGGATGCCGTCCATCGCCCCGCATCGGCGCATGCTCGCAACGCCGCCCGCATCGCCGCCGCACTCGCGAAGCGGCCGCGTGGTTGCTTGCGCAGGGAGGTCTCGAGCACCTCGCAGAGATCCCGCGGCACCGACGCCGGCAACCGTGAGAGATCGACGTCGAAAGTCGCGTGTTGATCCAGGACGACGGCCGTGCTGTCGCTGTCGAACAAGCGCTGACCGGTGAGCAGGAACCAGCCGACCACCCCGAGCGAGTAGAGGTCCGAAACGGGCGACGGCGGATCGCCGCGCGCGATCTCGGGCGCCATGGTTTCCGGGGTGCCGGCGATCTCGTGGTTCCCGTGACGCCCGATCTCGCGCACCAGACCGAAGTCGAGCAGTTTGACGACGTCGAACTCGCCACCCTGTTCGCAGAGCATGACGTTTTCGGGTTTGACGTCACGATGCACGAGCTGCAGGCCGTGCGCTTCCTCGAGCGCCGCGCAGACGCGATCGAGTACGTGGATCGTGCGCGCCGCTCCGAAGGGGCCCGTCGTGTCGACGACGTCGCGCAGATGCGACCCATCCAGTCGTTCCATGGCGTAGTAGAAGACGCCGTCGGCCGTCCGGCCGTAGTCGTAGACGATCACCGTGTTCGGATGCCGCAGTCGACTCGTGTTGCGCACTTCGCGTTCGAAGCGGTCGATCGCCGCCTCGCCCGCGCGATCCGGCCGGATCATCTTGATCGCGGTCGGTCGCTTCAGGAGCGCATGGGTTGCTTCGTGGACCTCGCCCATCGCGCCGCGGCCGATCACGCGCTGCAGGTCGTACTGCCCGATCCGTCGCGCGTCGTAGCGATCACGTCGAAGGCTCGCGTTCACGCGCGACGCCACCGTCGCCACCGCGACGGCGCCCCACAGCACGATCTGGTGCTGCACGAGCATGTCGACGTAGTGATTGGACGAGTAGGGCTGATCGGGGAACGCGTAGGTCGCTCCGCGGGCGAGTTGGCTGGCCAGAATCGCAAGGGGAGCGGGCGCCGAGATCAACAGCGTGGACCAGGCGCCCGACGGAACCAGGACCGCTCGCGCCAGGACGAACAGCACGAGAAAGGTGACGGCGATCGGATAGCCGGTGAACGAGTACCACGGCAACAGGTGAAAGATCGCGACACACGGCACGTAGGTCGCGATCGCGAAGCCGGCGTCGATCGCGATCAGTCCGCCCATCGAAGGCGCGGTCCGTCGCAGGACGACGTGCAGCCCCAGCCCCACGACCCAGAGCAAGGTCAACACCACGTGCGGGAAACGGAACAGGAAACGGCCGAGCAACGGCAAAGCCTCGGCGCCACCGACCAGTTGATCGATCAAAAAGACGATCCACAACACCAGACAGACGATGCCAACCACGCCGGTGACCAGCCGCAGCCGGCGCTGCAGGTGCGCACGGGTCTCGTGGTCGAAGGCCGATCCCACCGACGCAGCGCGCTTCGAGGTCGTGGAGGTCATGGCGGGCTCCTGAATCAGGTCGTCGAGAAGTCAGACCCGCGAACGACGTGTCGGGTTGCAAGAGATTTTGGACGGGGCCACAGGGGCAGAGATCGTTCGTCGCCGTGTCCCGGGTCCGGTGGTAGGCTCTTCCGACCGTGCCCATCCGAATCACTCCCCATGGAGGCCCCCATGATCAGACGTGCACTGCTGCTCGTCATTCCGTTCCTCGTACTGAACCTTGCCGCATGCGACGACGAAGACACGTGCAACTGCTTACTGCGAGGCGATCCCACGCCGCGGCTCGACAACGTCTGGCCGCGCGAGGACGGCCGGCAGTGGACCTACGACTTCACCGCGACCTCGTGGATCGACGAGACGACCGCACCCATGGACAGCTTCACGATCGACGACGTCGACTCGCTGCTGATGATCGCGCCCGGCGCGCCGGCCGGCCTGCAGGACGAGGCGGGGCTGTGGCGCTTGCAATTCACCGGGACCGGGACGACCGATTCCGGCGTGGAGGGGCAGCTTCTCGCCGGGACCTACTTCGTCGACGATCGGCCCGTGCGTCGCATCGCTCCGGGCGAGCCCCTCGACTTCGTCCGACGTCTGGTCCCCCCGCAACGCGCGACCGCGAGCGAATTGCTGGCCCGCCGCGTGTACGGACCGGGCGGCCTGCTCATGGCCGGCGACGCGATCTTCGAGTTCGACGACGAGTTCATCGGCACCTACAGCGACGTCGACCAGTCCATCGGGTGGAAGTACCTCGAGGCGAATCTCGAGGTCGGCCACACCTTCACGATGCAGCTCGTCCCCGATCTCGCCGAAGACGTCTTCTTGCACGTGCGCGTGCGGGCCGTGCGCGATCTGGTGACGTCCTACGGAATCTTTCCCAACACGGTCTCGGTCGACTACCTGATCGACCAGGGCATGCAGACCATCACCAACGAGATCGGCCAGGCGATCGGTCAGTCGCGCGCCTACACGCTCGGCCGTATCGAGTACGCCCCCGAGGTCGGGCCTGTGTACTGCATCGAGCGCGCGATCCTGCCGAAGGTCGACGGTGTATCCGAGTCCGGCTACGGCTTCGACTACGAGCACGTGTTGATCGGAGCGGGACTGCTGGAACTCTGACGGGGCCTCCGGGCCGAGTCAGGCGGAAGAGGCCTCCGTGCCGATACTCGAGTCAACGAGTCTCTTGAAATACCGGGACGATCCCGAATCCCCTATCCGTTCTAGATACGATATCTGCGTCTTCCAAGACCAGAACCGCGAACTGCTGCGACGCTTCGGGCACCCGGTCCCGAAGACCGGAGCGGACGTCCTGGCTCTCGCCGGTGCCATCGTCGACTTCTCGATCGATGGCATCGGAACACTCCGCCGGCGAGATGCTTCGGAGCTGACCCCACCCCCGTCGGACCCATCGCATGCAACGCCGTGACTTCCTCGTCGCCCTCGCCCTCGCCGCACTGACCGGCCGCCCGGCCCACGGGCAGCTCACGATGCAGCGCCGCCCCATCCCCTCGAGCGGCGAAGAACTCCCCGTCGTCGGCTTCGGCACCTGGCAATCCTTCGACGTCGATCCCGAGGACGAGGACGCCATGTCCGGGCTGCGGGAAGTGCTCGACATCCTCGCGGCCCACGGTGGATCGGTCGTCGATTCGTCACCGATGTACGGTCGTGCGGAAGAGGTGGTCGGGCGCTTGCTCCGCGACGAACTCTTCCTCGCGACGAAGGTGTGGACTCGCGGACGCAACGCCGGGCGCGAGCAGATCGCGCGATCGCGCCGACTCATGGCTCGCGGCGGAACGCTCGACCTCGTGCAGGTCCACAATCTCGTGGATTGGCGCGTGCAACTCGACGCGCTGCGCGCGATGCGGCGCGACGGGTCGATCCGCTACATCGGACTGACGCACTACACCGATCGGGGCCGGCGTGAACTCATCGACGTGCTCGAGCGGGTCGATGACGTCGACTTCGTCCAGTGCGCCTATTCGCTCGTCGAGCCCGGCGCGGCCGACGACCTGTTGCCGCTGTGTACCGAGAGGGAAATCGCGTTCATCGCGAATCGGCCGTTCGCCGGTGGTGCGGCCTTCAGGCGCACGCGCGACCATGCCGTTCCGGGCTGGGCCCAGGCGCGATTCGACGCCCGCACCTGGGCGCAGTTCTTCCTGAAATTCGTCCTGGCTCACCCGGCGGTGACCTGCGTGATCCCGGGCACGGGACATCCACGCTACGCGCTCGACAACGTGAAGGCGGGCTTCGGCGCGCTGCCGGACGCGAACGATCGTGCGCGGATGATCGAGCTCTGGGACGCGATGCGTTGATCGCGACGGCGTCGACGTCGTCCTCGCAGGTCGCGAGCAGCGTCGCCTCGCCCCGCAGCTCCGGCGACGAGATCGGCAGGACGATCGCGCTGGTTGGGGACCGTCCTGATTCCTGTGGAACCGGCTCGACAACCGGACTTCGACTTCCGATGCGGAACTCCCGTCCTCGGCCTTCGACTTCCGCCGCCAGCCCCGACCAATAGAAGAATCTCGTATAGCGACTCGTCCCGACCATTTCCTACGGATAGTGCTTTTCCTTCCGCACCCCACGCACCTCCAGACCAACCTCACGCCGTACACAGCCATGGCGCCCTTCACCTGGTCTTCTTCTGTCGTGTCCGGATAGAACATGTAGCTCGGAGCACAGATGGCCTCGACGGCGCTGGCTCGGACCTGAATGATGCTGCGGATCGTGAACCGCCCCTTGATGAGGCGCTCCAGTGGTGCCACGAGCTCTCCGTATGTTGGATCTGCAATCTCGACGAGCTCCGCTCGGCCCCGCACTTTGAAGCCTCTCTGCGTGAAGACGTCGATGAAGCTCACGCACGCGCGATCATTGGCTTGCAGATTACGGACACTGCCAGGGGAGGCGATGTTCGCGATGAGTAGGCCGGCGTCCACGTGTCCTAGTAGAGAGACTTGATGGTACCGAACGGAGACGGAGGTGGACGAAGTCTTCCCACGAGTCCGAGGTGAGACCGTCGACGACATCGAAGCGACCGTCGTCGCCCCCGATCCACACCGCGGAATTGCCGGGCCTCCCTGCGACGGCGGCGATGCGTCCTTCCGGTGCGACTTCGAGGTCGACGATCGAGCCATCGGGCAGATGGCCGGTCCGGCGCGCCCCCGCCGGCGTCCACTCGAAGATCTCTCCGTATTCGGTCCCGAGCAGTAGCGCCCCGTCGGGCGTCGTCGTCGCGGCGGTCATCGTGTTGCCCGTCGGCCGCGGCGCCACCCACTCCCAACCGGTGTCGTTGCCGGAGACCTGCGAACCAGAAGGACCGGTCGGGTCGGAGGAGCAGGCGAAGAGGACGACGAGCGCGCACAGTCCAATCGAGGTCGAGGCAGTCGAACGCAGGATCACTGCTTTCGGTCGGTGATCATCGGAGACCCAATGCAATCGACGTCAGTCTACCATCGTGGTCCGTGGAACTCGACCTCGATCCACGGCGTAGGAATCGCCGTCGCCACACCATCCGGAGGTCCGCCGTGTCCCGAACTCCTCTCGCACTGATCGCTCTCATTCTCCTGGCAACGCGCACTCCTGCCGCCGAAGTTCCCTTCGCCCTCGAACACGGCCTGATCACCATCGACGTCGAGCTCGGCGAGGACACGCTGCCCTTGATGCTCGACCTGGGCGACTTCCGCGCGATCTCGCTGAGTTCCGACGTCCTCGACAGCGTGGACGTCGAGTTCACGGGCGAGGTCGACCAGTTCGTGAACTTCGCGGGCGATCCGTTCGAGGCCCGACGTTTCGTCGTCCCGCGCGTCGCACTCGGTCCGGTCGTCCACGTCGGACTGGAGGGGAGCGAAGACGTCTTCGATCCGAGCAACCCGTCGCCGAATCCCTTCGGCGCGATCGGTCGCGCCTTCTTCGATGGGCACGCGCTCACGATCGACTACTCGGACTGGACCCTGTCGCTCGACGCACCGACCAAGAGCGGATGCCTCCCGCTGGACACGACCTCTGGCATGCTCCGCGTCTCGGCGACGATCGACGGAGCAGAGCACGTGTTCCTCGTCGACACGGGTGCCCAGGTTTCGGTGATCGATCCGTCCGTCTTCGACGAGACCACGACGCTCTACGGAGGGCATTCCGCCTACGAAGCGTCGTCGATCCGCATCGACGACCTGGACCTGGGCGGCGCCGGCCTGCTGCGTATGGAACTGGGCGCCGGCGGTTTCGACGGCGTTCTCGGGCAGGACGTGCTGTCGCGATTCCGCGTCACGATCGACATGGTCGAGGGGTGCCTGCGTCTCGACCCCGTCGAACGCTGAGCCGACGGTGATTGAACCAGTCCACCCAGCCGAGCGTCGCGAACTCGAGAGCATCGCCGCTCTTCCACGGCCCCTGGTGATGCACGAGCTCGGTCTTGTACAGGCCGATGATCGTCTCGGCCAGCGCGTTGTCGTAGGAATCCGCGACCGAGCCCACCGAGGGCTTGATGCCGGCTCCGTCGAGCCGCTCGCTGTAGAGAAGCGACAGGTATTGTGGTCCTTGGACGCTGTGGTGGATGAGATCCTCGCCCGGTCGCCGCGCGCAAATCGCTTGCTCGAGTGCATCGAGCACGAAGTCCGTTTCCATGGACCGTGACAGCCGCCAGCCGACGATTCTCCGTGAAAACACACCGAGGATGAAGGCGACGCAAGAGAAGCCCATCCACGTCGACACGTAGGTGAAGTCCGCGACCCACAACTGAAGTCACCCCGGTGGTCGTCGATGAATGACGCCATCATTTCTGTCGGCGATCGAGCACCGCCTGCGCGAAATACGCTGACGCCTTGCGGAGGATCTCGTTCGCCCTCTTCAGCTCACGATTCTCGCGCTCGAGCTCGCGAACACGGGCCTTCTCGTCGCTCGTCACGCCAGCCCGGAGGCCGCTGTCGATCTCCGTACGACGCACCCACGTGCGAAGTGTCTCGGGCGCGCAGCCGATCTTTGCCGCGACGGACTGGATCGCTTGCCACTGCGAGGAGTGTTCCTCGCGGTGCTCCAGGACCATCCGGTCCGCCCGTTCTTGGACCTCAGGTGAGAATCTGCTTTTTCGTCCCATGGCTCCATCCTCTCAGGATTTGGAGCCTCCGGCGATCCCGGGGAGATTCACTCCTCTCGTACCTCCTAAACCGCCTGCGGTTGACGAAGGCCGTTCCATATCATTTGAGCAGGATCATGCGCTGCGTCATCACCGCGTCGCCCGCTTCGAGCCGCGCGAAGTACACGCCCGACGCGACGGGTCGTCCCGAACCGTCCAGTCCGTTCCACACCACCTCGTGGCGACCGGACTCGAAGATCTCGGCCCGGATCAGCTCGCGCACGCGCCGACCGTTCGCGGCGTAGAGCGTGAGCTCCACCCGACGACGATCTGCCAGCGAGAAGGCCAGCGTGGTCCGAGGGTTGAAGGGGTTGGGCGTGGGTTCGTGGAACTCGGTCCGCGACCGTTGCGGCACCGCGGGTTCGTCGACTGCGACCACGACGTCCGGACACACCCAGAAGAACTGGTTGCCGGGTATCGCAGCGAAGTCCACGTCGCGGGGTTCGCCGAGGAAGTCCGTCCCCGCCGGAAGCGGGCCCAGGGTCTGGTTCGACACGAAGTCGTGGAGCCGACCGTTGACGAAGGCCGAGACCGCGATGCATCCGTCCGGATTGCCGAGCGCCGCGAGCGGGATACCGAACTCCATACCCGTGGTCACGCCGTTGCCGTCGTCCGGCCCGGTGCCCGCGCCCACTCCGACGAGGTTGGCGTTGTTGATCGCGGCCAACACGGCGAAGGGATTCGGGTCGGTCGCATCGGCTTCGGCTGGACGCTCGCGTTGGAACACCGCGTCGTCGAAGAAGACGGCGCCGCCCGGTCCGCCCGGGAGGAAGTCTCCGGTGATCAGCGTGAAGCGCACGAAGGCTGCGTCGTCCGGGGCCACGCCCCGAATGGTCCGTCGGGTCCACTGTCCGCGGATCGATCCCGCGTCGGTCTCGCCATTGCTCACGAAGGGCTGGATCACCGATTGCGTCGAGCCGTCGGCCTGGAACCACTCGATGGCAACGGAACCGACCTGCCCGTTCTCCAGCGGATCGCCCGATTCGTTCAGCACCCAAGCGCTCCCGGTCCAGGCTTCGCCCGGTTCGGTCGGGAACTCCTGGTAGACGCCGTTGCAGCAGCTCCCGAAGAGCTTGAGCGCCTGCGTGCCGCGGTGCGGTGGCGCGAAGGCCTGGGTGACCGTGAACACCGAACTGCCGTACACCGACCATCCGGTTCCGCCGCCGAAGGCGTCGGCGCCCGTGAGCGCGGGGGATTCGAAGCCCGGGTTCACGAGCAGGTTGCCAGGTGCCGCGGTCCCGTCGCCGCCGCCGTAGAGTCGACCGCGCTGCGCCGCGAAGCTCGAACCCAGGTAGCGACCCTGGACCTCCAGCTCCGTGATCTCCGCCATCTGGACGTCGAACAGGTAGGGTTCGATGGTGCCGTCCAGACCGCGGAGCGCGCCGCTCGCACTCACGTAGAAGTCGGCGTCGAACGACGTGTCGAAGCGCAGTCCGTTGCCCGAGCCGTCGTCGCCCATGCGCGCGAGCGCACCGCTGGGAACGTCACCCCGATCACCGCGCAAGCGATTCATGCCGCCCGTTCGGGTGTCGAAGAAGATCTCGAGGTCGTTGCCGTTCGACTCCAGGTTGCCGGTCAGCATGAGGTAGAGCATGTCGTCGACGATCGTGGCGTAGGCTCCGTCGAGTTCCGATCCGTTGGCGAGATCGAGCCTCGGATCGTCGTTGTCGCCGAAGGCCGTCCCGACCTCCTGCGTGAGGAGGGCGTAGCCGTAGGCGACCGGATCGAGGAAACCGTCGACGCGCACCGCGGCCGGCGCACTCAGTTGCGTCTCGATCTCGAGGCTGTAGAAGGCATCGACGTTGCTGTCGGCCACGGACTGGCGCCAGACCGCGATGCACCAACGACCCTGCTCGCCTTCCCGCACGACGAAGGTCGATGTCTGCCCCTGGCCGGCCGGATTGCCCCAGCCGTTGGGTACCTGGTCGAGAAGCGCGTCCTTGCCGTGGAAGTTCGTCAGGTCTTCGGACAGCGGCGCGTGCACGCTCATGCCCAGATGAATGACGGACTGATTGAACAGGTTCACCGTGTACGCGCCGGGCTCGAGCTCGAACTCGTACAGGTCGAGCAGTTCGCCCGACGACATACGGTAGGTGTCGAGGGTCGTGAAACCGTCGGACAACGTGCCCATGAACTCCGAGCGTGTTCCGTAGGCATCGTAGGGATCGTCGCCGGCCGTGGCGTAGACGCCGAGGTCGAAGGGCCGATCCAGCCCCCCACTCACGAGGACGAACTCCGTTCGCCCGATAGCCCACGACGAGGTCGCCAGCGGCTGGACGAAGGACGCGTTCGGCGGGAGATCCCCTTCGAACAGTCGGAGATCGTAGTCCTGCGCGGTCTTCGGAGAGATGGCCGCTCCGACCCATGTACCCGCGGTCGAGCGCAACAGGCTCGGTTCGAGCCGTAGCCCGTCGCAGTTCGGGGCCCAACGCGTTACGAATTCCATGGGACCCGTCTCACCGTCCGCTCCCTGCGTGGGTCGCATGACCTCGACCGCCGCGTTCGCGTAGATGTCGGGTTCGGGCGGTGCCCCGCGCGTGATCGTCTGCCCGACCACGCTCGGCCCACTCCAGCCGAACTGCACCGCGAACAGATTGTTATGCTCCTCGAATTCCTCGACGAGACCGTTGGGATCGATCTCGACGGCCAGCGTTCGCCGTCCGCCCGGGATGTTCAAGGGCGTCGGGCTGCGGAATTCGACGCGTCCGCCCGGCGGGATCGGTCCGAGATCGATCTGCTCCAGCGCCTCACCCTCGAACAACAGTTCCACGGGCGCGATCGGCGCCACCACGGCGCCCGTGTTGATCAGGGCGAAGTTGACGAAGGTACCCGACACGTCGCCGACCAGCTGGTCGGGGAAGCTCAGCGAGTCGTCCTGCGACGGGCTCGGCAGCGGAATCAGCCCGAAGTCCCAAATAGGATCCTCGGCCGGAAGCACGAGTTCGGGGCGAGGAATACGCTCGAGTTCGATGCGCCCTTCGACGACCAGGTCGTCGATGTTGAAGGCCGGACTCTTCAGGAGGACCAACAGATACTTGCCGGCCTGTGGCACGTCGAGCGTCGCCACGGCGGGCTCGCCCGCGCGCGCGACGAGCGGCGTCGCCTCGCTCGTCGCGAAGGGAATGGGATCTCCGGCCCGGACCCAGTAGCCACGGAGCCGATTGTACTCGGAGTACCGGCTGAACTGCCCCTCGAGCTTCGCGCGCAGGTAGCCGACGGAGGCCGCGTCGACGTCGAATTCGAAGACGATGATGTCGACGTCTTCGCCGAAGGTCGGGTTGAGCACCGTCGTCGCCGTCGCCGCGAGCGAGAAGGGAAACACGTTGGTCGCCTTGACCTCGAAGTCCGCGCAGTCCGGTCTGAATCGACACTCGACGCCGACCTCCACATCGGAACCCGAGAAGGCATCGCGGTCGATCACCATGTGCGTCGAGCCCGCGTCGGTCGACGCGACACGCCCGATCGGGGAGTCGAGCCCGGTGAACGAATCGGTGTGCGGTTCATAGGCCCGAAGGTCGTAGTCCATTCTGCCATCCACACTGCGCGCGGAAATCACCGTGAAGCGAGTGGAAGGCGTGAAGACGACCGCGCTCTGGTTCAAGGGGTCGAAACCCAACTCCGCGACACCGGCATTGGTCAGACCCGGACCGGCCACGGTCACCGGTGCGGGCGCCCCGAGGGGCGCAGGCGTGACACGTCGTGGATCGGCGACCACGACCACGGCGGCCGTATTGTTCGTCTCGTCGGTCTCGGCGATGCGCCCGGACCCGTCGACCCGAGCGACGATCGTGTGCCGGCCTGGCGGAATCGTGAAGGGACCGATGTTCTGCAGTTCGAAGAGCTGTCCCGGGAGAATGCTTCCAGCCGGAATCGTCTCCACGTGCAGCGTTCGGCCGTCGATGCTGAATCTGACTTCGAAGTCCCCGACCGCCGCACTCCCCAAGCTGTCGTTCTTGAAGAGCAGGTTGAAGTACAGGCTGCCGGGGAGCAGGTTGGGCTGCCAGGCCACGGCCCCGGGCAACGCATCGGGCGTGTTCCGCACGATCAGCGGTGCTTCCCAGAACAGGTCGGTGACCGGCGTCAGATCCACGGGCACCGGATCCGACACGGTGAAGGGTCCGTAGCTGATCCAGTCGAGCGACTCGTTGCCTGCCGCGTCGACGGCGCGCACGTTCGCGTACCAGTCGCCCGGCGCAATGATCCGCGGCCAGACCTCGTCGCCCACGCCCAGGTACTCGCCACCGGGAGCCGGTTCACGCGGCGCGCTGTGGATATCGACGTAGTAGCCCTGCACACCCGTCGTCGCGTCGGTCGCGCCGCCGAAGATGAAGCTCGGCTGCGCGCTCGGACTGGGAAAGCCGATCGGATGGCTCGGCGAGGTGACGCTCGTCGGCGCCGTCGGCGCCGTGTCGTCGGTGACGAGGCCGTTGTAGCGAACGGTCGACCAGAAGTCGGCGATCTCGGCCGGGCCGATGCCCGGTGTGACCAGCAACGCCTCGTAGAGGTCCTGCACGTAGTCGGGGGCGTTCGACGCACGCCCGTTCATAGCGACCTCGTAGGGAAAGACCGGCGGCAGCGACATGCGATCGGCAAAGGCGCCGTCGAGACCCAGGCCGTTCTCGTTCTCGAGGTCGACCAGGTCCTGGGCGAGCGCGGAAAGGAACCCGTGGGTCATGGTGGGATCGTCGAAGTCGAGATCGTCCGATCGCCCACAACCGAACACGCGCTCCGCGTTACGGGCGGAGGGTAGCGGCCACCCGTAGGTCTCGTTGTGGTCCTCGGCCAGATGCCACGAGAAGAAGTTCGCGTAGCCTTCGCTCCAGGCGATGTCCGGGTTCTCCTCGCACCACGCGCAATGCCCGCAGCCACCGTTGTCGTCACAAAGACCGTTGCAGTACGAGGGCGGACGCGAGTCGGCTTTCTCGTTGACCCAGTGGTGCCCGTACTCGTGCAGGATCGTCCCCGCGTTGCGCGCGCTCATCGTGCGGATGTGGATTCCCTCGGAACCGGGATTCGTCGAGTAGAAGGACACTCTCCCGCCGTCGTCCGGAAAGTGGATCGAGACGCGCGAGGGCTCGATTCCTTGTCCCGCCAGCCAGCGGTGGGCGCGGGTGATGGTGCTCGTCAGGAAGAGGGGAACGTTCATGCGGGTTCCGAAGCCGAAGTGCCATGTCCCGATGTCGATCAGGTTGCCGGTGAAACCATCGTCCACCCCGCTTGCCCGCCTGTAGGTCGAGAAGAAGGTTCCGTTGCCCACCTTCACCGCGTCGCCGTTCTCCGTCTCGATCCGCACGACGGTTCCGTCGGTATCGTCCACGCGGGCGATGAACGAGAAGTCTCCGTTGGCGTCGGTCACGCCGACGCCATAGACCTCGTCGTCGATGAAGGTCTGGCGCCGAACGAGTTTGACCGTGACCCCGTCCACCCCGCGGGCCTCGATCGGTCCGTCGCGAATGGACTGCACGTCGATCGTGATGCGCCCGGTCACCCGGACGTCGCGTGCACTCCGCGCGAGCGTCGGCGGATCGAGGTCCTCGATGCCGGCGGGGGATGGAGCGTCCAAACCGTCCAGCGAGATCCGTGGCGCCTCGACGATCGGTGTCTCGACCGGTTCGTCGACACGGCCGTCGAAGAGATCGAGCTCGAGCTCGTGCACCACGCCGTCCACGACGGCTTCGATCCGCGGGTTCTTTCCCGCCTTGTGGACGCCTCGTACGATGAATGCGCTTCGCGTCGAACCGTCCAGCGGCGCTGAGACCGCGCGGCTCAGCGAGGCCTCCAGTTGGGCCAGCGGAAGTCCCCTGCCGAGAATCGCGCGGGCGCTCTGCAGCTCGGCGCCGCCGGCGACACGAATTTCAACCGGGATCTCGTAGGCCTGACCGTCTTCGAGGACCGGCGGGTCACCGATCCCGACCAGGGTCACCTCGGGTTCGAGAACCGTGGCGGTCGCGACCGCAGCGAACAGGTGGAGAAAGAGGGCGACGAAGGAACGGATACTACGCATGCTGGCACACCTGACTCGAACGGAATCCGAATTCGAACGGGACGTGATGGCCCATACGAAATCCGCAAGGGAATCCGGAAGTGTATCAGGAATGTTCGTCTCGGATCCCGACGACGAATCGATCGGCCGTCACGCGATCGTTCCGGATCGTGGCTTCCGACGGGGCATGGGTCGTGGCTCTACCGGTGCGCGTCGAGGCCCTCGAGCATCTCCACGAACTGTGCCTTGCCGATCCCACCGACCGCGTAGTCGAGCACGCCGCCCTTGGAGTCCGTGAAGATCGTAATCGGGGTCCCGCGCACCTCGTAGCGCGTGAACACGTCCTTCATGGCGGGGTCACCTTCGTCGAGCATCACGGGCACGACCCTCGCGTGGATCGCGGTCATGACATCCGGATCGGCGAAGACCTCGCGCTTCATGATGCGACACGGCACGCACCATGTGGCCGTGAAGAACATCAAGACGGGCTTGTCGGTCGACGCGGCGAGCTCCTGGGCTGCCGGCAGGTCGGCGGCCCAGGCCACGTCGTTGGGCGGCACGTAGAACGAGTACCAAGCGTAGCCGAGGGAAGCCACGAGGAAGAGCAGCCAGAAGCCCCTCCAGAAGGGACGGAATCTATCTCTGCCGTCCGTCTCGCCGTTCTCGTGCGTGGATCGGGATCGGTGGTCCACAGTGGCTCCAAAGGGTCGGCTGGAGAGTGGTCGTGACGCACGGGTCGGGGTAGCGCACGGATCGTGCAGTATGCGCGGACGCGGCCGTCGGCCTGCAGCTCCATCGCGTCGAAGGCCAGCGGCGCGCGGTCGGTCGGCAGCACGGGCTCGCTCGCGTGGACGTTGAAGCCCGAGTGCTGCCAAGACCGCATCATCTCCGCCGTCTCCGGACGCAGTCCCTTGGCCGCCATCAACTCCGCGAACACGGACTCCTGGAACACCCGCGCCACGGCCGCCACATCCTACCACTGCACCCGGTCGAAGTAGAGCGCCCCTGTCGCTCCCCACGTACTGCCGAGGCGCCCCGAGCGTGTCGGGTTGGCGCCGGTTTCTGCGCGTAGACCGGTGAGTTCACTCTCGTTTCCTGCCCCGGAGGCCCCATGCGACGTCTCGTGATACCAGTGTTCGCCGTTCTCCTGCTCGCGACCGCGTGCGGGGATTCCTCGACGTCCCCGGATCAGGACGGTGGCCCCGGATCGGTCGACACGTTTGCGGTGCAGCCGACGGCCCAGGTCGCGGGTGGTATCGTGCTCCTCGAAGGAGTCGACCTCGACCGGGGTGAGGGCCGCTGGACGGCTCGCGTGGGCGGCATGGACGCCACATTGATCGAGGGCGACGACGGAGCGCTGCGGCTCGCGGTGCCGTCGTTCCACGACGGCGTGGACTTCGCGCCCCCATCGGGTGCGGTCGACGTGGAGATTCTCGACGACGGGATCGTCGTCGCGCGAGCGAAAGGCGCCCTGTCGGTCACGGTGCCTGCACCTGCGCCCGAGGCCTCGCTGCGGATGGCCGATGCCCTGGGCTCGATGTGTCGGGACGTCGCCGACGCGGCTCTCGCCTTGATCGGCGAGCCGGGGACGGAAGAAGGCTTTGCCCTCGCCCTACGAGCGGCCGTCGACAGTCTCGTGTCCGGCCACGACGACTTCTCGCTTCGTGGTCGGCTGGAGACGCTCGACGAAGACGAACGCGAGATCGTCGATCGCCTGGTCGCGGCGAGCGGAGCTCTCGAGGCCGCCGAGCGCGCGGCCGAGCGGGCAGGCGCTCTCGCGCTGGAGATCCGGAGTGCACCACTGGCCCGGACAACCGAGCTCACCGACTCCGAACTCGCCGCGCGCATGCAATTGCAGGTCATGCTGTCCGATCTCGGAACCGACTTCCTGAACGAAGCGAACGGTGACCTGGGGCAGGTCATGCTCGGTCTGACCGGCTTGACCCTGACGACGGGGGTCACCGCGCCCGGTCAAGCGGTCCTGGGCACGGTGGCCACGGTTCTCGGCCTGGTGAACTTTGCCGTGAACAACGTCGTGCTCGGATACCTGCCCGCGCGGGTCGACACCTTCGAGGTCATCGTCGAAGACGCTGTCGTGGCTCCGGGAGAGGTGCCGATCACCGAGGTCCGGGTCGTGGCCTCGAATGCCCCGCCGGCCATCACCGTGCTGGATCTGGTCGACCTCGTCCTCTCGGCGCTCGGAATCGCAGCCGGATCACCCGAGGCGGAAGACGTCGTCGACGTCGTGAATCAGGTTTGGAACAGCGTCCTGAACATCGTCCGGAGTCAACTCGGCGCCTACGCGGCCAGCCATCCCGACGCGGACGTCGCCTTCGACGTGGCGAGCATTCCGCCCATGACCTGGTCGGCCACCGTGACCGACACCCGCTTCGTCGACCCCCTGACGTTCACACCCAATGTGATCGGGCCGGCCGAGAACTCGATTCTCGCGTGGCGCGCGGCGATCGACGGTCGCGGCGAGGGGCGCATCTACGCCCGCATGCGCTCGGGACCGGACGTGACGTCGATTCCGCAGATCCCGGGTGTGACCTACACGTCGGGTGCCTTCGGAGACGAAGTGCTCACCAGCGAGGCGCAGACAGTCATCGTCGCGCCCGAATTCAGGGTGTCCGCCTCGATGGCCTCGGCGATCTCGCCCGGGGGCACGAACGCCCTCGAGGTCGTCGCCGGCTACGCCGACGGCGAGGGTGGAATCGACGGGGAGTCCGGTATCCAGATCCAGCTCGCGGCCACCGGCGGCACCGTCGACGAGAGCAGCGGCATGACCGACGAGGGCGGCTCGTTCGTCACGCTCGC
>JGI12109J20283_10596358_pt1 | contig 17249 bp, 10 predicted proteins | sample ElkSlonscriptome_12_FD_20283 | JGI IMG/M metagenome (IMG submission 20283)
CAATCGGTGGCGGCCCCAGATGGGCCTCGGCCAGCACCAGCAGGCGCTTGGTGAGGGCATCGGTGATGCTGGTGATCACATAGGCCACCTTGTGGGCCACCACCCCGGCGCTCACCAGTTGCGCCAGCAGTTGCGGCACCCGCTGGATCACCCCGGCCAGCGAGGCAATATCCGAGTGCTTGGCGATATCGCTGATCATGTACGCCGCCGACACCGACTGGCGACGGATCAGATTGGTGCGGGTGATGATGCCCACCGCCCGACCGTCCTCGCAGATGGGCAGGTGGCCGATCTTGCGCTCGCCCATGAGCACCATGGCGTCGAACAGAAGCGCGCCGGGGGCCAGCGAGACGGGATTGACGGTCATCACCTCCCGCACCGGGGTGTCGGCGCCGAGACCGGCGACGATCACCTTGCTGGTGAGGTCGCCGGTGGTGAGGATGCCCGCCAGCCGCCCGTCCTCCTCCACCAGCACACAGGAGATATTGCGCTCGCTCATGGTGGCGGCGGCCTGCCGGACGCTCACATCGATGCTCACCGCCACCGGATTGCGGGTCATGAGATCGGCCAGGTTGGCCGAGACCATGCCGTCCTCGGGGGTGGCCACCGGCGTCTGATGGCGCTGGGCCAGTTCCCGGAACCGGTCGAAATAGGCATCGAAGGCCGGATGCTCTTCCAGCAACCGGAAAAACGCCGAGTCCGGCACCGCCAGTGCCGTCACCGCCTCGCTGGCCACCGCCCGGTGGTTGGCGTGGCCGCCGCGCAGTAAGGAGCGGGCACCGAAATTCTCGCCCACCCCGGAGCGGTAGAGGTGCTGGCCCTCGGCGGAGTAGTGGTCCACCGTGCCTTTCTGGACCACGTAGAGCCTGTCGACGATGTCGCCCGGGGCGTAGACGACACCGTCCACGGGAAATTCGGTGGCATCGATTTCGGCGGCCAGTGCTTCCAGGTGTTCCGCGGGCAGGATGTCGAAGGGATGATGCTGGACCAGGAAATTCACCCGCTTTCGTAGCGTCTCGTTCACACTCATCCTCCTGGGCGTGGCGCCACCGTGGATCGAAAAGTCTGATCTTGGAAAATAACGGACCCCGCCGGGGCGGGGTCCGCGTACGCCTTGGTCAACTACCGGACGGGTAGTTTATCAGTGGGCGGTGGCCACCCCGGCACCCCGGGGAACACGCACCGATTCCACCAGATCCTGGATCTCCTGGGGCGTGTCGGCGGTGGCGTTGGACACCAGATAGGCTACCAGGAAGTTGAAGAGCGCGCCGATGGTACCGAACGCCGCCGGGGAGATGCCGAAGATCCAGGCATCCGGCGTGTTGGGCAGCAGGTTGGTGCCCGGCAGGAAGAACATCCCCAGATAGGTGAACACATAGCCCACCGTCACCAGCAGGCCCGTCAGCATCCCGCAGATGGCGCCCCAGTTATTGATCCGCTTGGAGAAGATCCCCATCATCAGGGCCGGGAAGATGGACGAGGCGGCCAGTCCGAAGGCCAGCGCCACGGTCTGGGCGGCGAAGCCCGGTGGGTTCAGACCCAGGTAGGTGGCAAAGGCGATGGCCACCGCCATGGAGATCCGCGCCGCCAGCAACTCGCCCTTCTCCGAGATGTTGGGGTTTATCACGCTCTTGATCAGGTCGTGGGAGATGGCCGAGGAGATCGCCAGCAACAGACCCGCCGCGGTGGACAGCGCCGCTGCCAGGCCCCCGGCGGCCACCAGCGCCACCACCCACATGGGCAGATTGGCGATCTCGGGGTTGGCCAGCACCAGGATATCCCGGTTGATCACCAGTTCGTTACCGGCCCAGCCGTACTGCTCGGCGGTATCGGCGAAGAACTCGGTCTCGTTGTAGTACTGGATGCGGCCGTCGTCGTTCTTGTCCTCGAAGGAGATCAGACCGGTCGTTTCCCAGGTGCGCATCCAGTCCGGGCGTTCCTCGTATTCGATGGCCCGCTGATCCAGGGCGACCTCGCTATCCCCGGGATAGATGGTCTGGATGATGTTCAGCCGGGCCATGGAACCCACCGCCGGGGCCACCAGATACAGCAGGGCGATGAACACCAGCGCCCAGCCGGCGGACCAGCGCGCATCGGCCACCCGCGGCACGGTGAAGAAGCGGATGATCACGTGGGGCAGACCGGCGGTGCCGATCATCAGCGACATGGTGTAGAGGAACATGTTGAGAATGCTGTCGTTGCGCTCGGTGTACTCGCTGAAGCCCAGATCGGTCATCAGCATGTTGAGCTTCTGCAGCAGCGGCACGCCCTCGCCGACGGTGTCGGAGAACAGCCCTAGCGGCGGTATGGGATTGCCGGTGATGTTCAGGGAGATGAAGATCGCCGGAATGGTGTAGGCGGTGATCAGCACGATGTACTGGGCCACCTGGGTGTAGGTGATGCCCTTCATGCCGCCCAGCACCGCGTAAGCGAACACCACCGCCGCGCCGATGAACAGACCGGTGGTATTGCTCACCTCCAGGAATCGGGAGAAGGTCACGCCCACGCCGGTCATCTGGCCGATGACGTAGGTGATGGAGGCCACCAGCAGGCAGATCACCGCGACGATGCGGGCGGTGGAGGAGTAGAAGCGGTCGCCGATGAATTCCGGCACCGTGTACTTGCCGAACTTACGAAGATAAGGCGCGAGCAGCATGGCCAACAGCACATAGCCGCCGGTCCAGCCCATCAGGAAGCGCGAACCGTCGTAGCCCATGAAGGCGATCAGGCCGGCCATGGAGATGAAGGAGGCCGCCGACATCCAGTCCGCCGCAGTGGCCATGCCGTTCATCACCGGGTGAACGCCCCGACCGGCGGCGTAGAACTCACCGGTGGAGCCGGCCCGGGCCCAGATGGCGATGCCGATGTAGAGGGCAAAGGTCGCGCCCACCACGATGTAAATCAGGATCTGTTGGGTATCCATTATTTCTTATGCCTACCGGATTACAGTTCGTCGACGCCGAATTTCTTGTCCAGCGTGTTCATGCGCCATGCATAAAAAAAGATCAGGGCCAGAAAGACCAGGATCGAGCCCTGCTGGGCAAACCAGAAACCGAGGTCGGCGCCGCCGAACTCGATACCGAGCAGCAGGGGCCGGAACAGAATGGCCGCGCCGAAGGAGACCAGCGCCCAGACGATCAGGCAACCTGTTACCAGTCTCAGGTTGGCTTTCCAGTAGGCGGTGCCAGATTCAGTCATTGTCATCGTTGTACATCCTCTTGATTGGTGACGGATCGAATTATTCTCGATACCTCTGATTGCGAGGGCTGCGGTGCGCAAGACGGTTATTCGAGATCGGCGGCCAAGACCCGGGTCAGGCGCTTGCCTGGCCCGCACGTCTCTGTTACCGATCTGACAGTATTTTGTGCTGCCTCGGCCGTCCCAAAGGACGGGGGTGGGGAACTCCGCGGTTGTTGCAGGACTCAATCTTTCTGAAAACCACCAGTGCGAGCGTAGGCAGCAACTGCCCGTGTGCGTCCGCTCCCGGACAGTACAGGAAAAACCGGATGACTTCCACTGGCTTGTGTACGGAATTCGCGCCGAAGTTCCCCTGAGAAAAGTAGGCGAAAATAGCGGTTTTGCAAAGGCCGGAATCACCCCCGCAAGGCGTCGACGGCAGCGGGTTCCGGGTGGTTCCTTCAGAGTATCGGCGCGGAGGCGCTCACCGGGGTGGTGGAGATGTCGCCCGATGCTTCCCGGTCCACCAGGGCGGGTCCTGGGCAACCCAGCGCCGCCATGGCCTCGTCGGTGCTGAGGAACAGCTTCCCCGGCGCCAGATGCGCCAGAAACGGCGTGCGGTGCAGCTTATCGGTGACCGGTCCCTTCACCTCCGCTAGATGCAGGGTCACGCCGCTGCCGCGAAACTCCAGGATCAGGTTCTCCAGGGATTCCAGAGCGCTGGCGTCGATGTAGTTCAGGGCGCTGCAGATCAGTACCACATGCCGCACCTCGGGCTGTTCCGCCACCCCGGCCAGCAAAAAATTTTCCAGGAACCGGGTGTTGGCGAAGTACAGGCTCTCGTCCACCCGCACCGCCAGGATATGCGGGCAGGTATGCACCGGGTGGCGCTCCACGTTGCGAAAATGCTCGCTGTCGCCCACCCGGCCCACCACCGCGATATGCGGACGGCTGGTGCGCCACAGATACAGCGCCAGCGAGGTCAGCACGCCCGCCACGATGCCGGTCTCGATGCCCTCGGTGAGCACCACCACGAAGGTGATGGCCAGCGAGGCGGCGTCGGCCTTATTGTAGTGCCAGACCCGGCGGGGCATCTCGGTGTCGATCAGCGCCGACACCGCGACGATGATGATGGCCGCCAGCACGGTCTGCGGCAGGTAGTAGAAAAACGGCGTGAGGAACACCACCGCCAGGGCGATGAAGCCGGCGGTGACGATGGCGGCGAGCTGGGTGTTGGCACCCGCGCTGTAGTTCACCACCGAGCGGCTGAAGCCGCCGCACACCGGACTGCCGCCGCTGAAGGCCGCGCCCAGGTTGGCCATGCCCAGCCCCACCAGTTCCTGGTCGGGGTCCACCTTCTGACGGCGTTTACTGGCCAGTACCTTGGCCACCGAGACACTCTCCACGAAGCCCACCAGCGCGATCAGCAGTGCCGCCCCGGCCAGTTCTCGCCAGAGCTCGGGCGACAGCGGCGGTATGCCGATGGGCGGCAGGCCGGTGGGAATGCCGCCGACGATGTTCAAGGCCACGCGCTGGTCCAGGGCCAGCAGCCAGGTAACGCCGGTGGCCAGGATCACCAGCACCAGCGGTCCGGTCTTGGTGAGCGGATCGGCCAGTGCCGCCGGCAGGCCCAGCCGGCGCAGATGGGCACCGAGATACTTGCGGCTGTAGACCAGCCCGGCGATGCTCACGAGGCCCAGCCCCAGCGCCACCGGATTGATCCCGCCGAGCCCCGTCAGCAGCGCCGGCCCCACGTGCAGGATATTCTCGGCGCGGGGCAGCGGAATACCCAGCAGATGCTTCAACTGGCTGACGATGATCATAATGGCGGCGGCGCTGGTGAAGCCCGACATCACCGGATGACTGAGGAAATTCGCCACGAAACCGGCCCGCGCCACCCCGAGGATCAACAGAATCAATCCGGTCATCAGCGCCAGCAGCAGCGCCGCCGCATAGTACTCGGGACTGCCCGGCGCGGCGATATCGCCGAGGCTCGCCGCCACCAGCAGCGATGCCACCGCCACCGGCCCCACCGCCAGCGTGCGACTCGACCCGAACAGGGCGTAAACCAGCGGTGGCGCGATACTGGCGTAGAGACCCACCTCCGGTGGCAGCCCCGCCAGCAGCGAGTAGGCCATGGCCTGGGGTACCAGCAGGATGGCGGTGATGGTGCCGGCCAGCAGATCGCCGGAGAGATCCTCCCGGCGGTAGCGGGGCAGCCAGGCCAGGATGGGCATCCACTGGGCGAGGGTGGCTTGAAGCGAGGCGGATGATTTCATGGTGTATTGGGGCTTGTTGTGGTGATATACATTATGGTTATAATGATATGCAATTAAATTATATATCTCAAGCGCGCCCGGCGCTGCAGGAGGATTCCATGAAACCCGACGTCCGCGAGTTTTTCCATCCGGCCACCTATACCTATTCCTATGTGGTGACCGAGCCCGAGGGCAACCACTGCGTGATCATCGACTCGGTGATGGACTACGACCCCAAATCCGGCCGGCTCGGCACCCAGGCCGCCGATGAATTGATCCAGCATGTCCAGGAACGCGGCCTCAGCGTGGACTGGATCCTGGAAACCCATGTCCATGCCGACCACGTCACCGCCGCCCCCTACCTGCGGGACAAGCTCGGCGGTAAGATCGCCATCGGCGTGCACATCAGCGATGTGCAGGCGATCTTCAAGAAGCTGTTCAACGCCGAACCGGATTTTCGCACCGACGGTTCCCAGTTCGATAAGCTGTTGCAGGACGGCGACGAACTCCACGCGGGCAGCCTCAGCATCCGCGCCATGCACACCCCCGGACACACTCCGGCCTGTATGACCTACGTGATCGGCGACGCCGCCTTCGTGGGCGACACGATTTTCATGCCGGATTTCGGCACCGCCCGGGCGGATTTTCCCGGTGGCGATGCCGCCACGCTGTACCGCTCCACCCAGAAGGTGCTGTCGCTGCCCGCCGAGACCCGGCTGTTCATGTGCCACGACTACGCCCCGGGCGGGCGCGACTACGCCTTCCAGACCACCGTGGCTGAGGAGCGGGCGAAGAATATCCATGTCCACGAGGGCGTCTCGGAGGCGGATTTCGTGAAGATGCGCAGCGAGCGCGACGCCACCCTGGACACCCCGGTGCTGCTGCTACCCTCCATCCAGATCAACATGCGGGCCGGCCATCTGCCGCCCGCCGAGGACAACGGCGTACGTTATATCAAGGTGCCGCTGAATCAGCTGTAGCACCCCATAACCGACAATGATTCCCAGGAGGAGCCTCATGCCCAGTTCATCCCCCCGGACCCATCACCAGGTACTGGTCATCGGTGGTGGTACCGCCGGTATCAACGTCGCCGCCAACCTGCGCCGCAAGCGCCCCGGGTTGTCGGTGGCCATCGTCGAGCCGTCGCAGACCCACTACTACCAGCCCGCCTGGACGTTGGTGGGGGGCGGGGCTTTCGATCTCGACGCCACCGCCCGGCCCATGGCCGGACAGATTCCGAAGGGCGTGACCTGGATCCAGGACGCCGTGACCGAATTCCAGCCGGACGATAATCGCGTCGTGCTGAAAAGCGGCCAGCAGGTGGACTACGAGCAGATGGTGGTGTGCCCGGGACTGCAACTGGACTGGCATAAAGTCCAGGGGCTACAGGAGACCCTGGGCCGGAACGGGGTGTGCAGTAACTATTCCTTCGAGACCACCCGCTACACCTGGGAGTGCATCCAGGGTTTCCACGAGGGTCCGGCGCTGTTCACCCAGCCCGCCATGCCCATCAAGTGCGCGGGCGCCCCCCAGAAGATCATGTACATGGCCTGCGATCAGTTCCGAAGAGCGGGTGTGCTGGACCGGGCCGATGTGCAGTTCTTCCTGCCCGGCGAGGCCATGTTCGGGGTGAAGGAGTTCGTGCCGCCATTGGAGCGGGTGGTGGCCCGCTACGGCATCACCGTGAACTACAAGACCAACCTCGTCGCGGTGGACGGGGAGAAGAAGATCGCCACCTTCCAGCGGGTGGGCGGCGAGGGCGAGGTGGAGACCTTCACCCGGGCGTTCGGGATGATCCACGTCACGCCCCCCCAGAGTGCCCCGGACGTGGTCAAGCAAAGCCCGCTGGCGGCGGCCTCCGGCTGGCTGGATCTGGACAAATTCAGCCTTCAGCACCTGCGCTACCCGAATGTGTTCGGGCTGGGCGACGTGGGTTCCATGCCCAACGCCAAGACGGCGGCGGCGGTGCGCATGCAGACCCCGGTGGTGGTGGACAACCTGCTGGCATTGCGGGACAGCCGGGCGCTGGCCGGGGCCTACGACGGCTACGGCTCCTGCCCGCTGATCACCGAGCGGGGCAAGGTGATCCTGGCGGAGTTTCTCTACGACGGCAAGCTTGCCCCCACCTTTCCGCTGGATCCCACCCGGGAGCGCTGGCTGGGCTGGTTCCTGAAGGCGGATTTCCTGCCCTGGATGTACTGGCGCTGGCCCAAGAGCTGGCCGGATTTCGTGGTGGTGGGGCGTAACCTGCTGGCCCGCAAGAAGGGCGAGACGCCCATGTCCACCCGGGCGGCCTGAAGGCACCACCCGGGCCGGTGATCATGCCAACCGTTCCCAGGCGAAACCCACCACGTTCCGTGCCTCCGGGCTGAAGGCCACGCCGATCAGGGTGATGGGCCGGCCCGTGTACTTGCGGGCATAGCCGCGTTCCCTGATCTGCGAGATTGCCTGCCGCGCCACGTCCGAGTCCGATACCTTGAACTCGATCAACCAGACCCGGCCCGGAAGACGCACGGTGAGGTCGATCCGGCCGTGGCTGGTGGCGTCCTCGGCGATCAACTCCACCCCGAGCGCGGCGAAGTAGCAATAGACGATGGAGGCGTAGTAGCCCTCGAAGTCCGCCAGCCGGTTGTTGCGGTACCAGTCGTGGGGAATGGCGGCGAAAAACGCCTGGAACAGCCCCTCCAGCGCCGCCGGGTCGTCCGCTTCCAGCGCCCGGTACAGGGCCAGCTTGTTCTCGTCCTGCCGGGATCCGGCCCGCGACAGCGCCCCCAGATAGTGATCGCTGAGGGACTGGCGTACTTCCTGGTTGGGGAAACCCAGCCGGTAGGCTTCCAGGCCCGCCAGGGTGTGTTCCTCCAGGATGGTGAGATAACCGGTCTGGAACAGCAGCGTCTCGGGTTCGATGCGGTCCACATCGAAGCTGCCGAGGAGGCGCTCGGTGGCCTCCAGGTTTTCAAGACGCGGTGCCGGGAAACCGCGTCGGCGCATCAGTTCCACCAGGAAGGTGGGGGTGCCGGTCTCGAACCAGTAGTTGCGAAAGCGGCGGTTGTCCAGATACAGCAGCACGTCGTAGGGGTTGTAGACCCGCTCGCCAAGGAAGTTGTAGCCGTTGTACCAGTGGCGGAGCATCGCCATGTCCACTCCGACCAGATGCGCCGCGAAGACGCTTTCCAGTTCCGCCTGGGTATAGCCGCAGAGGGTGGCGAAGCGCGGATCCAGGGTGATGTCCTTGAGGTTGTTCAAACCCGAAAACAGCGATACCTTGGAGAACTTGCTCACCCCAGTGAGCAAACAGAAGTGCAGATGGGCGTCCTGGGCCTTGATCACCGAGTAGAGATTGCGCAGCCCGTCGCGCATCTCCACCGCCCGCCCGGCATGTTCCAGATTGTCCAGGATGGGCTTGTCGTACTCATCCACCAGCACCACCACCCGTTGTCCGTGCTGGCGGTGCAGCTTGTGGATCAGTTCCTCCAAGGCATCGGCGGGATACTCGCTGTCGAGACGCTCTCCGTGGACTCCGGCTTCCATGCCGAGAATGCGAAGTAGCCGCTCATCCAGCCGCTCGCGGCTCTGGATGACCCCCTGACCGAGATCCAGGCGGATCACCGGATGGCGCCGCGCCCAGTCCCAGTGATCGGCCAGATACAGCCCCTCGAACAACGCCCGGTTGCCGGCAAACGCCTCGGCCAGCGTGGTCACCAGCAGACTTTTGCCGAAGCGGCGCGGGCGCGACAGAAAATAATAGCGCCCCTCCTCGGCCAGCCGGGCGATCAGCGGCGTCTTGTCCACATAGCAGTAGCCCTCCTCCCGTAGCAGGGAGAAGGTCTGGATGCCGATGGGGAGCTTTTTCATGGGGCTCGGCGCACGAGCCAGGCATCAGGCCTGGGTGCCGCCCACCGTCAACCCGTCCACCCGCAGGGTGGGTTGACCCACCCCCACCGGCACGCTCTGGCCGTCTTTGCCGCAGGTGCCGATGCCGCTGTCCAGTTGCAGATCGTTGCCCACCATGCTCACCCGGGTCATCACCTCCGGGCCGTTGCCGATGAGGGTGGCCCCCTTCACCGGGCGGGTGATTTTGCCGTTCTCGATGAGGTAGGCCTCGCTGGCGGAGAACACGAACTTGCCCGAGGTGATATCCACCGAGCCGCCGCCGAAGTTCACCGCGTACAGTCCCTTATCCACCGAGGCGATGATCTCGGCCGGGTCGTGGGCGCCGGCCAGCATGTAGGTGTTGGTCATGCGCGGCATGGGCAGATGGGCATAGCTCTGACGGCGGCCGTTGCCGGTGGGGGCAAACCCCGTCAGCCGGGCGTTCATCTTGTCCTGCATATAGCCCTTCAAGATCCCGTTCTCGATCAACACCGTGTACTCGGTGGGGGTGCCCTCATCGTCCACGCTCAAGGATCCCCGTCGGTCCGGCATGGTGCCGTCGTCCACCACCGTGCAGAGCGGCGAGGCCACCTGCTCGCCCACCCGGCCGGCGAACGCCGAGGTCTTCTTGCGGTTGAAATCCCCCTCCAACCCGTGGCCCACCGCCTCGTGCAGCAGCACTCCCGGCCAGCCCGGCCCCAGCACCACGGTCATGGTGCCGGCGGGGGCGGCCACCGCGTCCAGCTTCACCAGCGCCTGGCGCACCGCCTCGCGGGCGTAGCCAAGGGCCCGGTCCTCGTCCAGAAAATACCCATACGCCACCCGGCCGCCGCCGCCGCTGCTGCCCTGCTCGCGGCGCCCCTGGTGCTCGACGATTACCGACACGTTCAAGCGCACCAGCGGGCGCACGTCGCCACTCAGGGTGCCGTCGGCGGCGGCCACCAGCACCACGTCGTGGACCCCAGCGAGGCTCACCATCACTTGACTGACCCGGGGATCCTGGCGCCGCGCCTCCTGGTCGATGCGCTCCAGCAGCCGCACTTTCTCGTCCGCCTCCAGGGTCTCCACCGGATCGATATGGCGATACAGGCTGGGCGCCCTGCCGCCGTGCCAGGCCTGCACCCGGCCCTCGCCGCCGGCGCGGGCGATGGCCCGGGCGGTGCCGGAGGCCTCCAGCAGGGCCGGCAGCTGGATCTCGTCGGAATAGGCGAAGCCCACTTTCTCGCCGCTGATGGCGCGCACCCCCACGCCCTGGTTGATGCTGTGGCTGGCGTTACGCACCTCGCCGTCCTCCAGCGACCAGGCTTCCTGGCGGCGCAGTTGAAAATACAGATCGCCGCCGTCCACCGCATGCCCCAGCAACCGGTCCAGAGCCTGTTGCAGATCGTTCTCGCCGAGGCCGGTGGGGGCCAGCAGTTGCTGGCGGGCGATGTCGAGGGCATTGGTGGTCATGGGCTTGTCTCCTGATGGTAATGTTCCCTTGGGACAGCGACGGGGGAGGGCGGTTTCCCGTCCAATCCGGCGCGCCGGTTCAGCGGTTGGTGATGGTGCCGAGGGGGTCCACCGGAGCCTGCGGGGGCAGGGTAGTGATGCGCTGGATTTGCGGATCCTGCCAGGAGCCGGTGATGCGGTAGGCCAGCTGCGTCACCTGTCCCACGCCGCCGGGTAGCAGGGTATCGGCGGCCAGCACCGCCGCGCCCACCACCGGCCCGCCCACCAGCGTGCCGGCCAGCCCCAGCGAGGTGCCGATGCGCGGCACCACGGTGACGGTCTGATCCAGAGTATGTTCCAGCAGGCCCACCTTCCCCTCCAGATGGACCCGGGCGGCCGGGCTGGTGAGCAGCAGATTGTCCGAGCGGGCCATGCCGTTGCCGAGTCGCACGCTGCCGCGAATGGCGTCGAAGCCCAGCCCCTCGGCATTCACATCGCTGAAGTCCAGGCTGAGGCGCCGCTCCAGTCCGTACAAGCTGATCAGCCCCAGCAGCCGGCCCAGGCTGCCGGGCTCCAGGGACAGGAAACGCCCGGCGCCGATGTCCAGATCCAGCTGGCCGCTGAGACGCGGCAGGCTCGGCCGGAACAGCGCGTCGGTCCAGGCCAGGCTGAGCAGTGCCGAGGCCGGTGCGCCTGACAGCCCCGGCTCCAGGCCGAGCTTGCGCAGGGTATCGCCCAGCGCCTGGCTTTGCAGATTCAGTTGCAGCCGGGTGAGTTGACCCTGGGGGGTGCGCCGCCAGTCGCCGTTGCCGGCCAGCCGCTGGGCGCGGTTACCCAGCACGATGGGGTCCAGGCGCCATCCCCCGGCGAAGTGCTCGGCCTGGAGCTCCAGCGCGCCCCAGGCCTCGCCGGCGATCTGCAACTGTGCCACGCTCAGGTGCAGGGCCGGCAGCCGCCCGGGATCGCCACCCGCCGGGGTGGTGGGGGTAGCGCTGGTCTCCATCCCGGCGGGGGCCGGGAGTCGCAGCCAGTGCAACTCGGCCCGCAGCGGGGCGGTGCCGTCCAGGGGGAGTTGCAGACGCCCCGCGGCGGTCTCGCCGCTGACGCTGCCCTGGAGCGAGGTGGCGCTGGCGCGGTGCAGCTTCAGGTGCAGATCCGGCAGTCGGTGCCGGCCCAGCGCCAGGGTCTCCACCGCCAGATCCAGGGAACGGAACCAGTCCGGCAGGGTGCTGGGCAGTTCACCTCCGGTTCCGCCGTCGCCGCCCAGGGTCAGGGTCTCCAGGCGGCCGATCAGGGCCACCCCGGGTTCATCGGGTAGTTCTGCCTCGCCGGCCCGCCAGCGCACCTCGCCGCGGCTCAGGCGCGGCGTCGAATTCCCTGCCCAGCGCAGCCGGGCGCTCAAGTCCGGCGCCATGCCGAGCGCCACATCCACCTGACCGGGCGACATGTCCGCCTCCAGGGTCAGGGGGCGGGATTCACCGGTGGGTTTGCCGAGGGGGTCGGGCAGGCGAATCCGGGTGCCGGCGAGATCCGATTGCAATCGCAGCCGAAAACCTTCGGCACCCGCCGGGGTGACCTCGGCGCGCCAGCGGCTGCGGCCCTGGAACCGTTCCAGCAGCGGCGCGGAGCCAGGGAACAGCCGCGCCAGATCGGGCTCGCCTGCCAGCACGAAGCGGCTACGGCGGGCGCCGTCGGCCAGGGTCTCGGTGTCCACATCCAGGCTGGCGGGCCGACCGTGCAGTTGCAGGGCCAGTCCCTCGCCATGCAGTCCAGCGGGGCCGAAGCCAAGATCGCCCCGCACCTCCCGCAGCGCCAGCCGGTGGCGGGGCAGACGGATATCGCTCCCTTCCAGCGCCACACTGCCGGAGACCACCGGGGGCTGTTGGCGGAAGGGAAACAGCAGATTCACCGTCAATTGCGGCTGGCCGTCCATTTCGATCCGGGCCAACTGGCGCTTGACCGGCGCCGGTGCGTTACTTTGCCGGACCGCCCGCAGAAAGCTGTCCGCCGGTCCCCGGGCGGTGGCATTGATGGTCATGGGCGGCTGGCCCAGGCGGGCGATACGCGCGGTGGCGTGCAGCAGTTCGGTGTCCAGCAAGCGCCCGCCTGCCACCGACACGGTGAATTCCCGGTTGCGGAGACGCACCTCGCCATGGCCCGCCTCCAGGGCCGGCCAGTCAGGGGCGTATTGCAGCTTCACCTGTTCCACCGGCAGGCGCAATTCGAAGGTGCCGTTGCCGTCGGCAAAGGGAAAATTCGCCAGTCGGCCCTGCAACAGACCTACCCCATCCCGTACCCGCCCGGCCATTAGCGCCTGGCGCAGCCAGTTCACCAGGCGCGGTTTCATGAGGGTCGCCGGCAGGTAGCGGGGCAGCCGCTGTAGCGCCAGCCGCTCCACGCCCAGCCGCAGATCCGCCCAGCGGTCCTCGCCGAGCCGCAGGCTGCCGTCCAGGGTGGCGCTGATATCGGCGTTGTCCAGGCGGATCTCTCGCAGGGTCAGCGCCACCCCGTCGCCATGCCGCTGCCAGTTCAACGCCCCCTCCAGGGACAGTTCCACGGGGGCGGCCAGCGGCGCGCCGGAGACACTGAGAAAATGGCTGGCCAGGGTCAGGCTGCCACCGCGCCGGTCCCAGCGCAGGCTACCGTCCAGTCCATCCAGGGTGGGAATATCGCCCGCGCCACGGATGGAGAGATCCTCGAAGCGGCTCTGCACGGTGAACTCGTGCAGATCCGCGGAGAGTTGAAAGTGGGCATCGGTGAACCGGCCGCTGGGCTCCAGCCGGGCCAGTTGCCGTTCCAGGTGTGGAGCCAGCCAGGGTGCGGCCAACGCCCCCAGCAGGCCCACCGGCAGTTGCCGGAACTCCCCCTGCAAGGGTGCCTCCGCGTGGACCCGGTGCAGATTCAGGGTGGTGTCCCAGTGGCGTCTGGCATTCTCATCCTGCCCCTGTAGCTGGATCTGTCCGCGCCAGCCGGTGTCCTGTCGATGCCAGCTCAACTCGCTCCGCACCACCGCCAGCTCGTTCAGTAGATGCCCCAGTTGCGGGTGCTGTCCGCCGCCGGGCGGGACGGGATCGCTGATCGCCAGCCGGCCCCGGAGTCGCTCCAGGGTGCCGTTCCACTGCCCCCGCAGGTCCACATCCAGCTCGCCACCGAGGCTACCCAGCAGCGGGCTGTAGGGTTGCAGGGCGATGCCGTCACCGCGCAGAAAAAAGCGTGCCTCCCGGAGCCGGAAATCCCGGTCGGTGTCCATATCCACACGGCCCCACAGGCGCCGCCGCGCCTCCCCCGGCGGCGTGACCCACAGGCGCAGCCGGCGCTCCCAGCCGTTCACCGACAGGGCCAGCCGTAGATCCTCGAACACCAGCATCTCCGGCGGTCGGTCGCCCAGCGCCAATCGCAGGCTATCCAGTTCCAACGTGAGGCTTCGCATCCCCAGCAGCAGGCTCTCCAGGGCCGCCAGGTCCAGCCGCTCGCCGGTTTGCGCCACATCGTCGCCCGGCAGCAGGTGCCAGCCCTGGGTGCTGCGGGCCAGCGTCAGCTCACCCCCTTGCAGGATCAGCTTGCGCAGCACCAATCGCCGCTCCCAGAGGCTGGCGGGCAGATCCAGCACCGCCTCGGCGCGGCGAAATTGCAGGAGCCGGGCGCCGCTGTCGGGGTGGTGCAGGGCAAAGCCACGGATCTCCACCGAGGGGTGAATGCCCTGCCAGCGGCCCACCAGCCGGGTGATGGCCACCGGCGCGCGCAGATGCTCGCCCAGCGCCCGGGCCAGTTCGTCATGGAAATGCCGGGCCTGGGGCAGCAAGATCCACAGCGTGCCGATGCCGAGCAGCGCCAGTAGCACCCCCAGCAGGGTCAGGCGCAGGCTCCAGCGCCAGGTGTGGCGGGCCACATGCAGAACGATCCTCATGTCGGATTCAGACCATCAACACCACGTCGAACTGCTCCTGGGTGTAGAGCACCTCGGCTTGCAGGCGGATGGGCACGCCGATGAATGCCTCCAGTTCGGCGACGCCGTCGGATTCCTCGTCCAGCATCAGATCCACCACATCCTGGGAGGCCAGCACCAGAAATTGACGGGCGGCCTCGTACTGGCGGGCCTCGCGGATGATCTCCCGGAAGATCTCGTAGCAGACGGTCTCGGTGGATTTGATGGTGCCGCGCCCGGCGCAGGTGGGGCAGGGCTCGCAGAGGATATGCTCCAGGCTCTCGCGGGTGCGCTTGCGGGTCATCTCCACAAGGCCCAGGCTGGATACCTCGCAGATGTTGTTCTTGGCCCGGTCCTTCTCCAGGTGACGTTCCAGGGAGCGCAGGATCTGCTGGCGGTGCTCCTCGCTGCTCATGTCGATGAAGTCGATGATGATGATGCCGCCCAGGTTGCGCAGCCGCAGTTGCCGGGCGATGGCCTGGCTGGCCTCCAGATTGGTCTTGAAGATGGTCTCTTCCAGGTTGCGGTGTCCCACGTAGGCGCCGGTATTGACGTCGATCGTGGTCATGGCCTCGGTCTGGTCGATGATCAGGTAACCCCCCGATTTCAGTTGCACCTTGCGCTCCAGGCACTTCTGGATCTCGTCCTCCACCCCGTAGAGGTCAAACACCGGGCGCTCGCCGGGATAGTGCTCGATGCGCGGTAGCATCTCCGGCACGAACTGCTCGGCAAACCGCTTGATGCGATCGGCGCTCTCCCGGGAGTCGATGCGCACCCGCTCCACCTCGTCGCCCACGAAATCCCGCAGGACGCGCAGCACCAGCGGCAGATCCTCGTAGACCACCTCGCCGCAGCGGCAATGTCGGGCCTTTTCCTGGATGGACTCCCAGAGTCGTTGCAGGAACTGCATATCGGCCCTGAGCGCCCAGGACTCGGTGCCCTCGGCGGCGGTGCGCACGATGTAGCCGCCGCCGAACTCGGCGCGAAAGGTGTTCACCACGTCGCGTAGCCGCGCCCGCTCGGTCTCGTCGTCGATCTTGATGGAGACCCCGGTGGAATCCGAGTTGGACAGCAGCACCAGATAGCGGGACGGAATGGTGATATGGGTGGTGAGCCGCGCGCCTTTGGTGCCGATGGCATCCTTCACCACCTGTACCAGCACCTCCTGCCCGGGGCGCAGCAGATCGCTGATCTGCTGGGGCCGGGCTGGCTCCAGATCGGCCTCCTCCAGGCTTGGCGTGGTCTGGATGTCCGACACATGCAGGAACGCCGCCCGCTCCAGTCCCACGTCCACGAAGGCCGCCTCCATGCCCGGCAGCACCCGCGACACCCGCCCCTTGTAGATATTGCCCACCAGCCCGCGTTTGCGCTGGCGTTCGATGAATACCTCCTGCAACACCCCGTTCTCCACCACCGCGACCCGGGTCTCGCGGGGTGTGACATTGATCAGGATTTCCTGGGTCATGGGTCGTTGCTCACCTGTGATGGGGGAGGGGGCGCCGGGCGGCGGTCGGGCTACAAGGTCTGGATACCAAAGTTTGCCAGTAATTCGGCCGTCTCGAACAGGGGCAGGCCCATCACCCCGGAGTAGCTGCCGCGCAGATCGCTGACGAACACCGCGCCGAGACCCTGGATGGCGTAGCCGCCGGCCTTGTCCGCCGGCTCGCCGCTGGCCCAGTAGCGCTCCATCTCGGCGGCGCCGAGGCTGCGAAAGCGGACCCGGCTTGCCTGCACCCGGCAATCCGCCTGCTGGCCATCATGAAGCGCCACCGCGCTCAGCACCTGGTGTTCGCGCCCCGAGAGTCTCTCCAGCATGGCGAGCCCCTCGGCGCGGTCCCGGGGCTTGCCGAGAATGCACCCGTCCACCACCACGCTGGTGTCGGCCCCCAGCACCACGGCGCTCCGGACAGCCTCCGCAGGCAGTGCCTCGAAGCCGGCGCGGGCCTTGGCCAGTGCCAGCCGGCGCACATAATCCGCGGCCGTCTCGCCAGGCCGGGGCGTCTCGTCCACGTCCGCCGATACCTGCGCCGGATGCAGGCCCAACTGGGCCAGCAGTTCCCGGCGCCGGGGGGAACGGGAGGCGAGATACAGGGTGGTGGCCGTCATGGTGGCGAGGCGTCCTCAGGCACGGTGGTAGGGATGCTGGTTCAGCAACGACCAGGCGCGGTACAGGGCCTCGGCCACCACCACCCGCACCAGCGGATGGGGCAGGGTCAGCGGCGACAGCGACCAGCGGGTCTCAGCGCGGGCCTTGCAAGCGGGCGAGAGCCCGTCGGGGCCGCCCACCAGCAATGCCAGATCGCGCCCGTCCTGCAGCCAGCCCGCCAGTTGCCGGGCCAGTTCCCCGGTGTTCCAGGCCCGGCCCGTCTCGTCCAGCGCGATCACCCGGGCATCCCGGGGCACGGCGGCCAGCAGCCGTTCGCCCTCGGCGTCGAGAATCCGCGCCAAGTCCGGATTCCTGGGGCGGCGGATCAGCCCCACCTCCAGCAGATGCAGGCTACACTCCCGGGGCAGCCGCCCGGCGTAGTCCTGGTAGGCGGTGCTCACCCACGCCGGCATGCGCTGGCCCACCGCCAGCAGATGCA
>JGI12109J20283_10926734_pt1 | contig 17234 bp, 16 predicted proteins | sample ElkSlonscriptome_12_FD_20283 | JGI IMG/M metagenome (IMG submission 20283)
TCGCGAAATTCGATCCCGGGGAAGTTTCCGGCCAGATTGCCGCCGAACTGCGGCCAACCCAGTGTTTTCGTCAATTGTTCTAGTGACAGCGTTTCAATTCGAGCATCGAGGGTCAAGTCAGGCCCATCATCAATGGCTTCGGAGTCTGGATTCAAAGCCAGCCGATCCAACACAACCGCCCCATCGAGCAAAGGCATGCGCAGCGGTTCGGTCAAGCGCCAGTCACCAGCGTTCTCGCTGGCGCGGACTTGGGTTGGGCCAAACGGCAGACCATAAAGGGCGATGCCTTCTAGTTCCAACGCTAGATTCAGTCCACCTTCAGCAGTAAAAATGCGCCCGCTGGTGGGTGCAAGGGTCAGGCGTTGTTTTGGGTCGGTCAGTTCGATGCCATTCAAATTCAGATCCAGCGCGTCGAGCTGTCCGGCCGATAAACGAGCGCTGGCCGATACCTCGCCGCTGGCCTGCATGCCGGAAAAACCGAAGGATGCAGCGAGTCCGTCGACCCAGCGCGGCCAGGCGTGCTGGAGGTCGGCATTGAGTTGAGTTAAATGGACGTCACTCAGACTCCAAGTCGAATTCTGCCCTGACACTACGGCGCTAGCCTGAAGTTCAACCACACCAGGATTAACGTATGAGATGCTATCAAACCGAATCAATGCATCGCTCCGGACAAGTTCAATGCTGACTTCGATAGGCTGCTCCGGGCTTGGCAAATATAGCGGCCCCACCAGTAACTCTCCGGCGCTCTGCGTAAGCGAGACGGCGATCGATTGTTGGTTCTCGCTTATTTCGCCAGACACAGCCAGATCCACAGTCAAACCATCGCCTGCGAGTTGGCCCCGGTTGCCATCGAACCCGGCCGAGTCGAGCGCAAACTGACCTGTGAGCCGCTGAGCGTCGATTTCAAGCTGGCCGCTGAGGAGGCCGTAAAAAGCGTCCATATCGATCCACGGCGCCAGCAATGGTCGAAGCCCGCCCAGCTCAAATGCATCCAGAGTGACGAGCACCCGTCCCAGCGCGCGTTCACTGAACGACCAACGGCCCTCAAGGCTCGCGCCATCCATTGTCAATGTTGCAACCAAATCAGCACCTTGGTGGGTCAACGAAAAACCGGCTTGGCGCGATTGATTTTCCGGTGTTCGCCAGACCACGAAACCATTTTCGCAGCCAGGCACTGGCTTGTGCGCCGGCCCAAAATCCGCGCGTTTTGGATCAGGACATTCGATCAGCAGCTGATCCAGCAAAAACTCTGAACCCGGCTCGGAGTCTGCGCCCTGCCCCAGCTGAATACGCAAACCCGCAAGCTCGGCCCGCCAGCCAGCCTTCTCGTTGCTGGCCGCTCGGTAGCGAACTTCAACCGAGCGCCAACTCAATGGTCCGGCTTGACCCGGACCACTGATTACGCTCAGCTCTGCCGAACTGAGTGACGGTGCCAGCAGAATCAGCAGCAATAGAAGGCTTATTTGGCTAGCGCCATAAATCGCGTTATATTGCTTGCGTGAATCAATCATCCAATCAAAATTCGTTTGAATCGCTACGTGTTCTGGTCGTTGATGACCATGTGATTAATCGAGAATTCCTGCGCTCGGCGCTGGAGTACGAATCCGCAACAGTGGATGTTGCCAGCTCTGGGATGCGAGCGGTCGAGCACTGCCAGGAATGCGAGTATGACTTGATCCTGCTGGATCTGCACATGCCTGAGCAAGATGGCCTGGAAACAGCGCGCGCGATACAAAACCTGAGTCCACAGGCCGCAGCAGGCAACATCGTTTTTCTGACCGCTGACAATCGCGAAAACATTCATCAAAAGCTGCACGCGGACGGATTCAACCGAATCCTGAACAAACCCATTGGTGTCAAAGCGCTTTTCAGCAAGCTCAGGCGCTGGCTTGCTGTCGACATCAACAGCGACGATCCGTTCGATCAATCAGCCGATGATAATCTTTTGATCGATGAGCAAGCCGCACTTCAGACCTGCCATGATCAACCGGAATTGGTGGCAAAGATGATGCACCTGTTCGCAGATGATCTCGACTCACGTTTGCCAAAACTGGATCGACACTTCAAGCGCGGTGACATTTCAGCCGTCTCAGCGATTCTCCATCAGTGGCGCGGGGCGACCGGTTTTGCCGGCGCAGGCGGCCTGGCCCGTCAGATCGATTCATTGAGCCCTGCATTAGCCAACCGTATTACCGTTGATGGCCAAAACATTTCACAAGACGATTCGAAAATGGCCGACGCCTATTTCAAGTTCTTGCGCTGCGCCGATGCAACCCAAACCGCGCTTCGTCAATTATCAGACTGACCTGGCGCGAGACTGATCCATCAGACGTTTCATCTCCTGAACCGCCGCACTCAAACCAACCATCACCGATCGCGACACGATTGAGTGGCCGATATTGAGCTCGGCAATCTGACCCAGCTCGGCAACCGCCTGAACATTGCGGTAATTCAGCCCGTGACCGGCATTGATCACCAGGCCCTGATCGACGCCATACTCCATTGCCTGAACAATTCGCGCCAGCTCTTGCGGCTTTTCTGATTCAGCAACCTCGGCATAGCGGCCAGTATGAAGCTCAACCACCGGGGCACCGCAGTCGACCGCGGCGGAGAGCTGATCAATGTCTGGATCAATAAACAGACTGGTCCTGATGTCAGCATCACTCAGACGCTGACACGCTGACTTCACTCGAGCGCGCGCGTCGACAACATCCAGGCCACCCTCGGTGGTCAGTTCCTCACGGCGCTCAGGCACCAGGCACACATCACTGGGCCGAATGCGTTCGGCAAAGGCAATCATTTCGTTGGTGACCGCAAGTTCAAGATTCATTCGCGTGGTAATCAACTCTGCCAACAGCTCAACATCCCGATCTTGAATGTGTCGACGATCTTCGCGCAAATGAATGGTGATGGCATCGGCTCCAGCCTGTTCAGCCAACGCGGCGGCTTGAATAACCGATGGCTCGCGACCCAGCCTGGCCTGTCGCAAGGTCGCAACGTGGTCGATATTGACACCCAAGAGAAGTCTGTTCATTTTCCTGTTCCATTCTTTTGACGCGCTCTTGTGCGCGCATTGGACTTTACGAAAAGCTCACGCGTTTTCAGCGCTCGACCGCCAAGCTGGTGATCAATCAAGCAGCGCGTCAACAGCCGTGCTTCACGCCGTGTTTGCTCGTCGATTTGTGAGTCAACGGACTGTTTTTCAACCATTGGCTCGCAATGAGCCGCGAGAAACAGGGCTGCGCGTCCGTGGACTACATTGCGACCCGGTGCGTTGACCTCAACCAGGCCCGACTCTGGTTGCACATGATACAAGGCGTCGACCAGAATGGGATCACCGCTAGTGGCCGCCTGAGTCAAATCTGGCAGCACGCCCAAGGTCGACAACATCGCCATCTCAATTTGTCGTAAAGCGATTGCTTGAGAGGATTTGTCGACCACCGCAGGCAGACTTGCTGCGTACACATCAAACAGTTCAGGTAGTGGGTCATCGCGTCCGAACAGGGTCAACATCAACTCATTGACATAGAGCCCGCACCAGAGCGCCTGGCCTCGTAGCGGCAATTTTGCGGACGATGCTTCCAGGCCAGTCATCGTGCCCAGTTCAGAGCGTCGACTCCAGGAACAGCGTAGCGGAACAAACGGCTCGGTCAGCCCGCGCGACGAAGACTTCGCACCACGCGCGCCACGCGCGACTAACCCAAGCCGACCGTAATCGCGGCTGAAAACCTCCAGCAGCAGGCTGGACTCACGCCAGGGCCGTCTGTGGAGTATCCAGCAGGGCTGTTGATCGACTCGCATCAGCGCGCATAACCAAGCTCGTCGAGCAGCGCCTCGTCGTCAATCCAGCCCTTGCGCGTGCGCACGTGCAGATTCAAGTGAACTCGCTCGTCGAGCAGTTCAGCAATGCTCGAGCGCGCGCGCGTACCAACCCGCTTGAGGACCTGACCCTGGCGTCCAATCACCATGCCTTTGTGACGTTCCTCCGCCACAACAATCAACGCATCGATTTCAATCCGGCGGCCGGTACGCTCAAAACGCTCTACGATCACACTCAGGCCATAGGGAATCTCCTGATGCAGCATTAACATCAACTGCTCGCGCACCAGCTCGGCCGCCAGAAAACGCTCTGAGCGATCGGTAAATTGATCGCTACTGTAGACAGGCTCGCCTTCGGGCAGGGCTTTAAATACCTCGGTCAGCAAATCATCAATGCCGTTGTTGCGCAGCGCTGATACGTAGACCACGGCTTCAAATTGAGCGCGCTCAGTCCACTTCTCTGTCAACTTGAGCAAGTCGCCCCGGTCTTTAAGCAGATCAATTTTATTGATCACCAGCAGGCTGGGGCCGTCATGCTGGCTGATTTGAGCCAAGGCCAAATCATCCTCATCAGTCTGATGACTGGCATCGATTACCAGGCCCAGCACATCTACCCCACGGCTGGTATCAGCAGCAATTCGATTAAGCCGGCGATTCAAGGCATGATCACGCCGGCGGTGCAGACCCGGTGTGTCCACAAACGCTGCCTGACCGCGTTGATCGTTATACATGCCCATAATTCGATGACGCGTGGTCTGCGGCTTGTGGGTAACAATCGCAACCGGCGCTTCGACGAGCCGATTTAAAAGCGTTGATTTTCCCACGTTAGGTCTACCGATCAAGGCAACGTGGCCAAATTTTGCACTCATGTTTGTAGAGTCACCATGACGATGTCATTTATCGTTGCGCTTAGCGTCGAAAACAGGATCTGATTCAAGTCCAAACTGCTCATTCAGTTGAGCATTCATTAATTTTGCCGCCGCCTGTTCTGCCTTGCGTCGACTGCCGGCCTCGGCCTGAACCGGATCGGCCAATGTCCCGACCCGGCACTCCACTTCAAAGCGTTTGATGTGATCGGCACCGCTCTCGGAAAGCACGTGATAGTTCGGCAGTTCGTGACCGCGCCCCTGTAGTAGTTCTTGCAGGCGCGTTTTGGGGTCTTTTAAATCATCGACGTCTGGCAGCGAGCGTTCGCGTGCATCAAGCAATTCACGCACAACCCGTCGAGCTTCATCGAAACCGCCGTCCAAAAGAATGGCGCCAAAGATCGCCTCGACGACATCGGCCAGGATTGACTCTCTAAGGTAGCCGCCGCTTTTTTTCTCGCCGCCACCCAATCGCAGATACTGACCCAGCTCGAGTTCTTTGGCTAATTGGGCCAACGTTCGATCACGAACGAGGCGCGATCTCAGTCGACTCAAATCGCCCTCAGGAGCATGCAGACGACGCTCGAACAGCAGCTCAGCCACAACAAAATTCAACAGGCTATCGCCAAGAAACTCCAGTCGCTCGTAGTGCCCGGGGCCAACGCTGCGATGCGTCAAGGCACGTCGCAGAAGATCGGAGTCGGAGAAACGATAGTTGATGCCGGAAATGTGGTTGAGGACGCTCACCTTTTAAAGCATACCCCCATCCGAGTCGGAGAACGGTGGGCGAAACTGCTCGTCTTGATGTGTGTTTTTCTGCTTGTCGAGTTTTTAATTCGCCCGCAGCGGCTCTTCTGCTCTGAACGACAACACGGCATCAATATTGGCGATCAAGTGTGTTTCAACCTGATATTCGACGACCAGTAACATTTCGCGACCGCGTTCAATAGAGATATGCTCAGCTTCCACATGGTCGACATAGCTCAAATGCAAGCGCGAGGTGAGATTGCGGCGAATCGTATTCGGCGGCGTGTTAGCAGCACCCGGTTCCTGCGCAATTGCCTTGACCTCACTGGCAACCGACATATGATTAAGATAAATCGGCACCAGCTTGATGCCGATGTAGACAAAAAACAGCACGAAAATCAGGATGAATATAAACCCGATCAGCGTCATCCCCTGCTGTAATTTGCCAGTGTCTGAAATTTGATGCTTCATCATTTGGTCAACTCTCCCATAAAACCAGTCTTACCCGGGCCGTGAACTTGACGGAAAACCGCAATGTGCCGGTTCAAAATTTTACTCGATTTTATCACCGATCCGTTCAAATACCACACAGCCCTGGCTGCAGTCCCAATGCATCCAGATCCGTGATGCGCGACCAACCAGATTTTCCTCCGGAACAAAACCCCAGGACCGTGAGTCCTGCGACATATCTCGATTGTCGCCCATCACGAAATAGTGGCCTTCAGGCACTTCCCAGCTTTGTGAACGCTGCCGAGGACGGGCTGTGTTGATCAGGATATCGTGTTCGACATCGGCCAGCTCTTCGCTTCGACGCAGCATTTGAGTGCCGGGACGATTGCGATTAATGCCTTCGCCGGTGTAGCGACCGATATTTTCCTGAACAACGGGCTCGCCGTTAATAAAAAGCGTTTTGCTGCGATAAGCAATTTGATCGCCGGGCAAACCGATAACGCGTTTGATGTAGTTCGTTCGTCCATCAACCGGGTAACGGAACACCACTACATCACCGCGCTCAGGGTCACCTAACTCGAGAAACCGATTGTTCAGCACCGGCAAACGCAATCCATAGGCAAACTTGTTGACCACAATAAAATCCCCAATCAACAAAGTCGGGACCATTGACGATGATGGGATCTTAAAAGGCTCGAAAAAAAACGATCGAAAGACCAGCACCAGAAGAAAAATCGGGAAAAAAGACCCAAACATTTCAACGGGTTTGCCGAAACCTTCCGGCGGGTGGTCTTTGGGCTTGTTGCGTCGTAACACAAATCGATCAATGACCCATAGCACGCCGGTTACAAGCGTCAGCAGAGTCAGAATCAGTGCGTAGTCAATATTCATGTTGTGGCCATTGTTAGTGGTCGCTATTGTTATTTTTTAAGTACTCAATTTTCATTTTTCGTGATCAGTTCGGAGGACCGCGAGAAAGGCTTCTTGAGGGATCTCGATGCGTCCAACCTGTTTCATCCGGCGTTTTCCGGCCTTTTGCTTCTCAAGCAGCTTACGTTTGCGGGTAACGTCACCGCCGTAGCATTTTGCGGTGACATTTTTACGGAACGCCTTGACCGTTGAACGCGCGATGATGTGCGAACCGATGGCTGCCTGGATGGCAATGTCAAACATCTGTCGCGGGATCAGCTCACGCATGCGCTCGGCCAAGTCACGTCCTCTGCGATCGGCGAAATCTCGATGGACGATGACGCTTAAAGCATCAACGCGCTCGCCGTTGATCATCAAATCCAAACGAACGAAGGGCCCGGCCTGATGCCGATCAAAATCATACTCGAACGAGGCAAATCCCCGACTGCATGATTTCAAGCGGTCGAAAAAGTCCATCACCACTTCAGACATTGGCAATTCATAGGTCAACTGCACCTGTCCACCGAGAAACCGCATGTCTTGCTGCGCGCCACGTTTTTCTTCGCACAATCCAATAACAGCACCGACGTAGTCTTGAGGCACCAGAATATTGGCCGTAATAATTGGCTCCCGAATCTCCGAGATTTTATTGATCGGCGGCATTCCGGCGGGATTATCCAGACGAACCACCTCGCCATCGGTCATTTCCAGCTCATAGACTACGGTCGGTGCGGTCGTAATCAGGTCCAGATTGTATTCACGCTCCAGGCGTTCCTGAACAATTTCCATGTGCAGCATACCCAGGAAACCGCAGCGCAGCCCGAACCCCAGGGCCACCGAGGTCTCCGGCTCGAACTGCAGGGCCGAATCATTGAGCTGGAGCTTGTCCAAGGCTTCGCGCAGATCTGGGTAATCGCTGGAGTCCACAGGAAAAATGCCAGCGAACACGCGCGGCTGGAGCGGCTTAAATCCAGGCAAAGGCGCATCGGCCGGCGCTTTGGCGTTGGTAATCGTGTCACCTACTGGTGCGCCGTGTACTTCCTTGATGCCGGCGGCAATAAAACCGACCTGGCCACAGCCCAAGACCTGACTGGGAGTCCGCTTGGGCGTAAAAATGCCAATCTGATCAGCCCCGTGCTCTTCACCCGATGACATGATCCGAATCTTGTCGCCCTTGCTTAACTGGCCCTGAGTGATGCGCACAAGTGAGTTTACGCCGAGATAATTATCAAACCAGGAGTCAATGATCAACGCCTTCAGCGGGCCATCATTATTGGCTGGCGGCGGAATTCGTTTAACCAGTGACTCGAGCACCTCACGAATGCCAACACCGGTTTTAGCGCTCACGGCAATTGCATCTTGCGCATCAATTCCAATAATGTCTTCAATCTGATGCTTGACGCGGTCAGGATCAGCCGCCGGCAAATCAATTTTATTAATCACGGGGATCACTTCAAGACCTTGCTCGACTGCGGTATAGCAGTTGGCAACACTTTGAGCTTCAACGCCTTGAGCAGCGTCCACCACCAGTAGTGCCCCTTCGCAAGCTGCCAGTGAGCGCGACACTTCGTAAGAGAAATCCACGTGCCCCGGCGTGTCGATAAAATTAAGCTGGTAGGTGTTGCCATCGTCAGCGGTATAGTTCAACGTGACGCTCTGGGCCTTGATCGTGATGCCGCGCTCGCGCTCGATATCCATCGAGTCAAGCACCTGTTCGTTCATCTCCCGATTGCTTAAGCCCCCACACACTTGAATGAAGCGATCAGCCAGCGTGGACTTGCCGTGATCGACGTGGGCAATGATCGAAAAATTTCGAATAAGGCGGGTGTCGGTCATCAAATCAACGCATGTGGTTTAGGGTTGCACGGCGCATAGCCGCAACTCAAGGCAGCGGTGGGAAAAAAAAGCGCCTCTCGTTTGACAGCGCTCGGCTGCGAATCTCGAAGTGGTAGCGAATTATACCGGGCCAACGTGCATGACGTTGGCCCGGTATCCGCCCTGGAGTCTCTAACAACTATTCGTCGGCTGACTCGGGCCGATAGGCAACGAACGTTGTGTTCCCGTTAGGCAAATGCAACAACAGCGCGACGGTTCGAGATTCGTCGATTTCGTCGACGATATCATTGAAATCACTCAAATTATTGACCGGCTGATTATTAATCATCAAGATCACCTGGCCGCTACGAACACCGGCGCGGTAGGCGCTGTCGCTCTCGACCTGGCTGATCAAGACGCCGCCGTCTGGATCGCCGATCCGCCGACGGTAATCGTCGTCAATCAATTCCACGGCAAGTCCCAGTGCGTTTGAAGGCGGTGCCGAATCCGTGTTTTCACCATCCGCGGACGTATCGTCCTCTTCGCGCTCGTCAAGCTCCACGCCGATAGTAATTTCTTCACCCCAGCGGAAAATATCCACGTCGACCTCGCTGCCCGGACGCACCATCCCGACCAAGGGCGGCAAGTCGGTATGGACTTCCAAGGTTTCGCTATTGAACCTCAGAATGACGTCACCGACTTCGATACCAGCACGATCAGCCGGACTGTCGGGCTCTACGCGGGTGACCAATGCACCGGCCGGACGTTCAAGGCCCAGCGCATCCGCCTGGTCGCGAGAAATACTTTGGATATTGACGCCGAGAAACCCGCGAGACACGCGGCCGAATTCAAGCAGCTGCTCAACGGATGAGGCGGCAACTTCAATCGGAATGGAGAACGACAGGCCAATATTGCCGCCGTTTGAGCTTAAGATCCAAGAGTTTATGCCGACAACCGTGCCATCAGAACGAATCAGCGGGCCACCAGAATTTCCTCGGTTAATCGCCACGTCAGACTGAATGAACGGCACATATTGTTGGGTGAACTGCGAGCGACCTTTGGCACTTACAATGCCGGCGGTTACTGACTGCTCATACTGAAACGGTGATCCGATGGCAATGACCCATTCACCGGGACGCAAAGAATCGCTTTCGCCAAAAGTCAGCGTCGGCAGATCACCCTCGGCATCAATACGCAGGACTGCGATATCTGTTTCTTCGTCGGAACCGACCAAGACTGCCTCATACTCGCGACGATCCACCAGACGCACCTGAATTTCATCAGCGCCGTCGATGACGTGATGATTGGTGACAACCAGCCCGTCTTCGGACATGATAAATCCAGAACCGCCGCCCTGGCGATCAGGCTGACCCTGGCCGCGACGCGGTGCGCGGAACAGCTCATCAAAAATATCTGGCAGGCCTTCAGGCATCTGCCGTTGTTGGGGCTCGTCCTGTGTCCGATCCGCACGGGTGCCATAGCGAACCGTCTGGATATTGACCACGGCTGGAATGGACTGCTCGACCACGTCGGTAAAATCCACCGGCGTAGCGGCAATTGACGCTTGCGCGCTGAATAACGAAATCAGAATCAATGCAAAAGCATTACGAAGCATTTTTCTACTCCTCGAAAACAGGGTGGTTGGTGCCGTTTATTTTTAATTGGAATCGACGAGACACGCTTTCAAGCGATAAGTCGCCATCAAATCTCGACCATGGGGTTCAAGACAGTACTTCTACTGCTGGGTTCAATTGACTTCGAATACATCCCAGCCTCAAGAGCTACAGGAGTGCTGAGCTGAGCGCTCTTCTATCGCTTCAATTTTTGGATCAAGCTGATGATTGATGTCACTGTTGCTATTAATTCCACCAATCTTTTGCCTGCGAAGCCATGAGTACCCTGTGATCAATGAGGCAGCAACGATGCCCGCCACTAAGGCAGCCAGGTCTGGCGAGACCGACGGCAGATCGAGCTGCCCCCCTAGAATCGCCCCACCCAAAAAACCAATCAATGGCCAGCCGTAAAGCAGTAGTGAGCCAGACACCAAGCGCTGCGGTGCAAGTCCAACTCGAACCTGCTGACCGACCTGCCAGGTTTCGTTTGATGGCAGGTGCAAAGTGGTGGAGCGATGAGAAAACAATTGCGAAAAAACACCAGCACCACAACCCTCTCCCTGCAGACATCGTTGGCACTGACTGAGTCGATCAAAACGGAGTTGAACCCTCTCTCCGTCGGCTGAAACGACCGTGGCTGGTTGCCAGTACCGCGCCATTTAAGTCGATGTCCTGCTGCGGCGTTTTTTCTCTTGCTTGCTGTTCATCATGTTTTTTTCTTATTTATTTTTCACCGATGCTCGGTGCAGCCATCGGCCGACGTACCGAACCGTTGCCATGGGCACTTCGCCAACCACGGTGATCTGACGTTCGTCGAAGCGTCGGGTGTAGAGGTGAACTGAGCCCAGCGATTCCAGGCGTGATTCTTTCTCCCGATGGGTCGCCTCTTCAATGTAGACCGAAAAGCTGGCTACTCCATCGCTGAAAAGAAGATGATCGAATACTACGCCGTCTTCAGATTCGCCACGACCCCGACGCGCCAGCTGAAAATGGTCAGGCACGCGTATTGGCGCGCCGCCGGTTTCACTTGCATTATCGGGCAGGTTGCCGTTGCCGGGAGCCGGCTTGGCGGGTATTGGCAGGCTTTGATTCAACCGAGTTTCGAGCACAACATCAGGCTTGATTTCCGGCTCCAATTCAGCATCACTGATTCGCACCCCCAGCTCAATATCAACAAACGTGAGCTGTTGCACCCGTTGACCGGACTGATCCAGCAGCGCCGACTGGAGCAGCATGCCGGTTTGCGGCTCCAGCCAGAATCGATGGCCGTATCGAAACGCATCAAGCGGCAGGATCTCAACGATTTGAGCCTGCAGGCCCGCCACACGAGCACGATCACGCAAATGGAACCGATACGCATCCCGCGCAGACTCCAGTCGGCTTAACGGGAGATGAGGCAGCAGTCGAGAGCCAAGCTCACTGTGCACCACGACAGGCTGATCGTCGGCAAGCAGACTGCGGACTTGATCGCCATCGCGCAAGATTTCTCTGGGTTTACCGTTGAGAGAGTACAAACGCTCACGCACGCCAGAGGCGTCGGACCGATGAATGATTCTAAGGGTATCGAGTTGATCGCCGCGCCAGTGCACCAACGTGCCCCGGTAACTTAACGTCTCAACCGCACGCGCCATCCGATCCAGCCAGTGCTCTACCTCAGCGCTGTCATCGGCGGCCAATGGGCTGAAGGGCACCACTATTGCGAGCGCTAAAAGACTGCAAGCGAGATAGTTTGGCGAGGTCATCACTTTGCGCTAAAGTCCACCCAGCCTCTGCTCAGGTCGAATGCCTTAATCGTCTTGGGAGCGCTCTTCAATCGCACTATTTTCGTTGGGGTTCTGGATTTCGCCGACCGGCCCGCCCAGTGATGATTCCACTTCAACGCTTTCACCCTGAGCACCCGACACGACTGGAATGTAGGACACGAAGCCGCTACCACCAGCTGCCTGATTGTGGCGCAGCACGTAGGTATTAGCGCGCTGGCGCTCGGCGGCACTCATTTCACTAAAGCTGACCGGGATAGCCTGGCGCGCGAACGGCTGATCCAGCGTAGACGGTTGAGCTACAAAGCCAGGCTGGTCCAGGGTACTGTTCTGAGTGCGCTGTAAAACACTGGAGTTGATCGCGACGATGGCGAACAGCGCGGCACTGGCGGCAATTGCACCTCCCGCCAGCGGTCGGAACCAGCGAGATACGCCAGGACCTGTCATTGGCTGCTCGTCATCAATAGCGACGCGGACGCGCTCAGCAATACAAACAGGGTGACTCATTTCCTGGTGCAGACAGGCTCTTACCAGGTGGTAGCGGCGCCAGGCCATCGTCATTGAGGTATCGTTGGCGAGTCGGCGAACCATAAAGCGCTGGCCATCTGCCTCAAGCTCGCCATCCATTAAACAGGAAAGGTTTTCGGTCGAATCGGTCATCTATTTTTCTCAAACATTGGGTTTTAAATCGTGATGGCGCGCTGCTCTTGAACAACTTTGCCTATATTTTGTTTGAATATCACTTGTGAATACCATTTGTGAATATTACTTGGCCGGCCTCAACATCACTGGTGCCAGGTGTCGCTGCTGTTAGTCATCATCATTGTCCAACAACGGTCGCAAGCGCTGGTCGATCGCTTCTCTTGCACGGAAAATGCGCGAACGCACGGTGCCAATCGGACACTCCATCGTTGTCGCAATCTCCTCATAACTCATCCCTTCCATCTCGCGCAGCGTAATGGCGACGCGTAGATCATCTGGCAGGTCGGAAATGGCTTGATGAATGGTGTCTTCAATCTCTTCTCTGAGCAACTCATGTTCCGGTGATCCGCGATCTTTCAGGCGCGTATCGATTGAATATTGTTCCGCATCCGAAGCATCGACATCCGACTGCGGCGGTCGGCGTCCCAATGCCACCAGATGGTTCTTGGCGGTATTGATCGCGATGCGATACAACCAGGTGTAAAACGCGCTGTCGCCTCGAAAACGCGGCAACGCCCGATACGCCTTGATGAACGCCTCTTGCGCGACGTCCATCGCTTCAGAGTGGTCAGAAACGTAACGCGTAATCAGGCTGATGATCTTGTGCTGGTACTTTCCAACCAGCACATCAAATGCCTTCTTGTCGCCTTTCTGTACCCGCTCTACCAGCAGTTGATCTACTTCACGTTCGCCCATTCGGGCCGTCCTTTTAAGAGTCTATTGACGACCCGAGCCTGCAACCATGGACAGCACCCCGATCAGTTAGTTTCATTCAGCGCATATTCAGCTTGGCCCAAAAAGAAACCGGAGCCCAATGAAGCACGCGAGAGTTATCGAAAGAATACCACGCGCCCCCTGACCTTCTCCGCCAGTAATGCGATAATAACTGGCTTTGTCGGTCCTCTTGCAGGCATTTATGCTTACCTCAAATATCGGGAGTTGAACATCACCATGACGAACCACCATAAAATTCTTGAACAACTTGGCTTGAAAGATCTGAACCCCGGTGCCTGTTTTGGCCCAGGCCACTGGTCTACGTTACGCGAAGACGCACGTGTCGACTCGATCAACCCAAGTTCAGGCCAGGTCATCGCTCAAGTCAGCGCTGCCAGCCAGGCTGATTATGAAAAAGTGATCAAGACAGCCCAGGAGGCCGCCGAGGCTTGGAAAACCGTGCCTGCGCCCGTTCGTGGCGACGCCGTTCGCCTGGTCACGCAGGCCCTGCGCGATTACAAAGACCCACTGGGCTCGTTGGTCGCTCTGGAGATGGGCAAGATCAAGGCCGAAGGCGATGGCGAAGTACAGGAAATGATCGACATCGGCGATTTTGCGGTCGGTCAATCCAGGATGCTGTACGGCAAAACCATGCATTCTGAGCGCCCCGGTCATCGTATGTACGAGCAATGGCACCCGCTGGGCGTAGTCGGCGTGGTCACGGCCTTCAACTTCCCGGTCGCCGTATGGGCCTGGAATTCGCTGCTGGCGGCGGTCTGTGGCAACGCCTCGATCTGGAAGCCATCGCCGAAAGGCATTCTGTGTTGCGCAGCCGTTCAAAACATCGCCAATGAGGCTTTGGCCGGCACCGATGTACCGCCAATCTTTACCTCGTTCATGGAAGGTGGTCACGAGTTGGCCCAGACCTTCGTTGACGATGAACGGGTTGCGTTAATGTCATTTACCGGTTCATCACAAATCGGTCGACAGGTTGGCGAGAAGGTCGCGGGCCGAATGGGTAAAAGCCTGCTCGAGCTGGGCGGTAATAACGCCATCATCATCGACGAAACCGCCGACATGAAATTGGCCATCCCGGCCGTCGTTTTTGGCGCCGTCGGCACTGCCGGCCAACGCTGCACCAGCACGCGTCGATTGTTTCTGCACGAATCAATCGCAGATTCTGTTATCGAATCCCTGGTCAAAGCCTACGGACAGGTCCGCATTGGCGATCCGCTGGATGAGACCACTCTGATGGGGCCGCTGACTGACGAAAATTCCGTGCAGAGATTCGAACAGGCCATTGCTCGCGCCAAGGACGCTGGCGGCGAAGTCCTGGCTGGCGGTGAACGAATAGAAGGCGTTGGTCACTTCGTTCAGCCGACGATTATCCGAGCGGAGAACCACTGGGACATCGTGCAGGAAGAAACCTTCGCGCCAATTTTGTATGTCATGACCTACAAGACGCTGGAAGACGCCATGGCCATGCACAACAACGTGCGCCAGGGGCTGTCGTCGTCAATTTTCACCACCGACATGCGCAACGCAGAGTTTTTCCTGTCGCACCGCGGCTCAGATTGCGGCATTGCCAACGTCAATATCGGCACGTCCGGCGCTGAAATCGGCGGTGCCTTCGGCGGCGAGAAAGACACCGGTGGCGGGCGCGAGTCTGGCTCGGATTCATGGCAGACCTACATGCGCCGCCAAACCAACACCATCAACTGGTCAACCGAACTGCCGCTGGCTCAGGGCATCAAGTTCGACCTGTAAGCGTAAAAAACAAAACCTAATTCTCTCGCGGAGACGCAGAGGCGCTGAGAAAATGCAAAGGACAAATAATTTTATCTTTGGTTTTCTCTGCGCCTCTGCGCCAGCTTGGTTCAAAAGACAGCGGCGGTTTACCGCAGGCAAGAAGCCGCTGACTGCAGGACAGCTACGCGTGGTAGAGCATGATTTTGATTCAGTGAGCTTGGAATATCTATGTACGGCTGGTTGAGGAAGGGGTTGTTTTTGCTGCCGCCGGAGGCGGCGCATGACGTTGCTCTGGGCGCTTTGGCTAAGGGGCGGCTGCTCGGTTTGCCGAAACTACTCGGCAGCAGTCTCGCCAGCGCGCCGGTGGATTTACTGGGCTTGAGTTTTCCAAATCCCGTTGGACTGGCCGCAGGTCTGGATAAAAACGGCGACTATATCGACGCCATGGGCGATCTGGGTTTTGGCTTTATCGAAGTCGGGACGGTGACGCCAAAACCGCAGTCGGGAAACCCCAAGCCGCGGATGTTTCGGTTAGCGGAACATGAAGGTTTGATCAATCGACTGGGCTTCAACAACAAGGGCGTGGATCATCTGGTCCAGCGATTACAGTCGCGGCGCTTTAAAGGCATTGTAGGGGCGAATATTGGCAAGCAAAAGGAAACGCCGGTTGAGCGAGCCAGCGACGATTACCGAATTTGCCTGGAAAAAGTCTATCCGCACTGTGACTACGTCACGGTCAATATTTCATCGCCTAATACGGCAAACCTGCGCGAGCTGCAAGACACCGGCCCGTTGCGTGAACTATTGGCTGATCTGACCGCCCTTCGAGATGAACTGGCGATCACCTATGGCCAGCTTCGACCAGTGCTGATCAAGATCGCACCGGACTGGGAAGACAGCGCCTTGCAGGCATCGTTAGACGTGATCGCCGAATCCGGCATCGACGGATTGATCGCCACCAATACAACGATTGATCGCGAACTCGTGGCCGACCATCGATACGCAAACGAAAGCGGCGGGCTAAGTGGCGCTCCGGTTCGGGCTCGATCAAATCAGACCCTGGCCAAGGCGCGCAAGCACCTTGATCCCGACTTTCCTATCATTGGCTTAGGCGGTATCACTAGCGGAGAGGACGCGGTTGCGAAACGCCACTTCGGGGCTGATCTGATTCAAATCTACACCGGCTTTATCTATCACGGCCCGGCCTTGATCAAACAGTGCGTCCAGGCCTGGCGCGAATCCAATGCCTGAGACAACTAACGACTTGTCCGCCAATATCCAGTCGCTCTCAACCTTCAGGCTGCCGGCCCGTGCCGCTGAAGTCATTCGTATTGACCATCCCGACCAACTGCCGAAGCTACCGTCTTCTGACCGGCCCGAACTCATCCTCGGCGGCGGATCCAACACCGTTTTTTTAAGCGACTATCCTGGCCGTATTCTGCTTGATCGCCTGCAAGGCTTGCGCTTTGAGGCCCTTCCAGGCGACAAGGTTCGAGTGGTCGCTGCCGCTGGCGAATCCTGGCATGGCTTGGTCAGACGGTGCCTTGACGAGGGTCTTCACGGGATCGAAAATCTGGCCCTGATTCCCGGCACTGTAGGAGCCGCTCCAATCCAGAACATCGGCGCCTACGGCGTGGAGCTCGATCAGGTGTTTGAATCACTCGAAGCCTGGGATCGCGAAGCGCGGCGCTGGGTCACACTCGACCACGACGCTTGCGCCTTTGCCTATCGCGACAGTCGGTTCAAATCACACGAACCCGACCGCTACTTCATCACCGAAGTCCGCTTGAGGCTCTCACGCCAGTTTTCGCCCTGCCTGGACTATGCCAGCCTGGCTGAGGCACTTGAACAAGCAGAAACGCCAGAGCCAACCGCGCGTCAACTGGTCGCAGCCATTTTGCGACTTCGCCGTCATCGCCTGCCAGACCCAAATCGCTTGGCCAACGCCGGCAGTTTTTTCAAAAACCCGATAGTGAACGAATCAAAATTACAGCAGGCCCTGGCGTGCATGCCCGACCTTGCTCACTGGCAGTTGCCCGACGGCCGAATCAAGCTGGCAGCAGGTGCCATGATCGAAAAACTCGGGTTTA
>JGI12109J20283_10146636_pt1 | contig 17229 bp, 14 predicted proteins | sample ElkSlonscriptome_12_FD_20283 | JGI IMG/M metagenome (IMG submission 20283)
TCGTGCTCGCACTACGAGCGCAGCGGGCCACGGATGGGACTTATGGGTAATAGCATGGGCATAACCCCCGCGGGTGCAACTGCCCTCGTCATTCCACAACCGCGTGTTGCAGTCGGCGTGGGCCAGCGTCCCCATACAGCCCAGGTGCTCCATCATGCAGCCGAGGTCAGAGAACTGTTCGGCACTTGCCTTGAACTCGTAGTACTCGTTACGCGGACAACCGTGGTGGACCAACTGATCAGCGAACATTCGCGGGCGGCCGAGCTCGTCCAGGTCCGCGGCCGCCGGATCGCCGAGGGCAAGTGCCATCAGGGGTTCGGTGACCCAGTTCGGATGAGTCGGGCACCCGGCCACGTTGATGACCCTGAGACCGGCGGCGGATCGATAGTCCTCGCCCAGCAATCCGCCCGGATAGGCACCCTCGAACTGCAGACCGCAGGCGTCGGTCGGATTCGGGCCGCCGGATGTGATACCACCAAAGGCAGCACAGGTGCCGACCGCGACGGTAAAGCGCGCCTGGAGCGCCAGCTGGCGTACCCAGTCGATCATTGGTGTGCCGGTACCGGCGAGACAGTGGAAGCGGCCGCTGCCATTCGGCCCGCGCAGCATCGCACCCTCCACGCACAGGATATCGAGCCGCTGCTCGCCTTCCGCCGCCTGGCGTATCAGCTCGACGGCGTCGGCACCGCCGGCCTCGCTGAGAGACGGGTGCCACAGCAGGCGCAGGCCGGCACTCTCGAGCGTCGTCAGCAGGTCTGGCGACTCGGCACAGCGCAGCGACATGGTGCAGCCGCCGCAGCCACCCGATTGCAGCCAGAGTAGGTTCATGACCGCTGCCCCGTTGCGGTGGCATCGCCCCCGGCGCTCGCGCCGGGGGCGATGGGCAGCTCGACGCGGACCCGTACCCCGCCGCCGGGATGATTGTCGATCAGCAACCGACCGCCGTGGTCCTGCACGATGCCGTAGCTGATGGATAGCCCGAGCCCGGTGCCGGTGCTCCTGACAGTAACCGGTTCTGGCTTCTGAGTCCAGCACTATAAGGGTCGGCGAGTGCTGGCTTGAGACCCCGTGAACGGTTACGGTTGGGGAAAGCGAAGCGTGCCCAACATCGGCGGTTCGACTTGCACCATTTGTTTCTCAAACGTTCCTAACCATCGCCAGGCGACCCTGTTTCCAGCGCTTGAGCGTGGTTTTGCTCGCTGAGCCGAAGGCTAATCAGCGATCGACCTTGGGCCGCCCCCGCGGCGCCACGGTTGCATACGCGGCGGCTCCGGGGTCAGACCCGCGAATGACCCACCTTGGCCCAGATAACGGCAGCCTCGTCCACAAACGCGTGATGTCGGATCGGTTGGGAGCTGCGCAGCCAGGTTCCGGCGGAATCGCTGCCGGAGTCGTCCTCGAACTCACCCGATAGCACCAGGACCCCCTCGCCACCGACGGGGGCATGCAGCTGAAAGCGCTCGCCCGCCGGCCACTCGACCAAAACGACGTGCTCACGACGGACGTCGTGCACCGGCTCGGCCCGAGACGAGACGGCAGCGCGCCGCCGGTAGAAGAGGGCGGCTGACTCAACGTAGCGCCGGCAGAGCAGCAGATCGGTCTCGGCCGCGACCAACTTCGATTGCCGGGGTGTGCAGTCGGGTTTATGATCAGACCACCGAGTTGGTCACTTGGAGACTGGGATGTTGTCTGATCTGACCCTGAACCTCGCGCAAGCCAAAGCGCGGCTCAACGAACTGACGCAGCGCGCGCAGGCCGGCGCGAGTCCGTGGTCATCGGCGCGGCAAAGCCGTGGTGCAGCTCATCGGGCTGCAAACCGAGCGCGAGGCGGTCGACCCGAACAGACCACGCGCATTAACGCGACAGCAACCTGCCTAAACCGCGTCAATTGCGGCATGCATTGTCTCGAGTCGTCAGCGAGGCTCGAAGTCCTCCGCGGAACCGGAGTCGGCGCGGTTTAAAGAATCGATTGCATGATGCCGAATCGTTTCGATGCCTTCATTGCGTCTCTCCTAGTTGGACGTGTTCAGGCAATTCATCCGTACCCTCGAGATTCTTCAAGTCTACCTTTTCGGGCATCCGTGGGAGGCTCGAAGGTGAAATCAGTGGCCGCGACCTCGTCACCGGCCTTCCAGTTGCTGACCTGAATGCTGTATTGCGGTTCGCCGTTCATGAACTTGAAGCTGATTACATAGCGGCACGGATAAGGGCGCTCGCCTTGGGCAATCCAATTACGACCTTGGGCGGCCACCAAAGGTGGCCAAACAGGGGGCCAGCGCGAGGGCGGAGCCGCTGGCACGAAGCCTCGGAGCAGCCCAATGGGATGGAAAGCTGTTTTTGGATTCATTCAAGTAGGGTCGCGTCAGGTTAGCCATCTCGGGGGAGACTGAAGCCGTCTCGGGGCCAAGGAAGGGACGGCCATACACCCGGACCGTGGCAGCTTCGGGAATGCTTTGGGATTGGAGTCGAAATCGTGCACTTACCAGCGGAAGGTCGCCCCCACGGTCGGGCCGATCTCGGTGCTGGCAGTGAAATCGCCGAGGTTGGACCCCAGCACGTGGCCGTCGATGGTGCCGTTGGTGTTCGGCAGTTATAGAACGGGCGTCAGCGTGAAGTGCCGGTCACCGTCGTACGGATCGACGTTGTCCGCCGCGGCGGCGATCTTGTCGCACCGGAAGGACCGCAATCGAACGCCTTCCTGGACCAGGTTGCTGCCAATTGCGGCAAGCTCACGATCGGGACCCAGCCGATCGACGATCTGCTGGATGTGAACAGCAACGACGTCTATTTTTTGGACGAGGCGAGCAAGCTCCCTTCTGGAAAATTCGATAAGGCGACCTCCGTCAGCGACATCAATGCCTTTTATCCAACCGGCGGCAATGAACGTGCCCTCAACTGCATCTTCACGCAGCTGCAGGCGCGCATCGGGCGAAGTCGACTCCAAGTCGGCGCACCCACAGCCGGAGCATTCGTGATGCCACGTCATCGGCGTCAGCGCCGCGGCGCCCGCGGAAGAGCCGCGCATCAGCGCCGATGCACCCCCTCGGGACCACGCATGCAGTAGCTCGAGGAGCGCTGGGCGTGGTGTCAACGCGAGCTCAGTGATCGGCACTGTGTCTACTGGTGGGTCGACGGCGTCTACAGCAACGTGCGCCTGGACGAGCGCCGGTGCCTGCTGGTGGTCATCGGCGTCACCGAGCACGGGCGCAAGGAGCTCATCGCCGTGGAGGATGGCCACCGCGAGTCAGAGGCGAGCTGGCATGAGCTGCTCGCCGGGCTGCGCGCGCGGGGCCTGAGGCGGGGGCCGAAGCTGGCCATCGGTGACGGTGCGCTGGGCTTCTGGAAGGCCCTCGGCAAGCTCTACCCCGACACCGTGCACCAGCGCTGCTGGGTGCACCTCCGCACCACCAACCCGATCGAGTCGACCTTCGCAACGGTGCGTCTGCGCACCAAGCGCTCGCGCAACTGCGGCCCGCGCGAAACTACGCTGGCGATGGTCTTCAAGCTGCTGCAGAGCACACAGCGGCGCTGGAAGCGCATCGAGGGATTTCGGAGGCTCGAACTGGTCGTCAACAACGTCCAATTCCGCAACGGAGAGCAAGTTCTCGGTCCGTCCGAGAGGGTCAGCGCCTGAGCCGCTGTACACCATGTCTGACAATAACGCCCGCCGGTGGGTGATCGCGCTTTCTTGGTGAATGGCCGGCCGCTGAGCGGCGACTACCGGCGCGGCACCGCGGCAGATGCTCTGTGATCGCCTGGTCGGTGACCACCGCTCCGTGCGCTGTCCGCCTGCCGCAACGTCGTAGGTTGTCCACATCCACGTGAGACGGCCCAAGTCGCGAGCTTCCGACCCCAGCCCAGAGGCCAGGCGAATCGGCGCGGTGTTAGCGGATGCTCACAGCCACTCGCTGCGGGCTGGCTGGATCATGTTGGGACGAGTCGGTCTTCTGGTACCCGGCCCTCCTCGGCTCTGACGGCCACCTGCCCGAGGACGGCCTCTATTTTGTCCATGCTGAGACCAATCGCGTCATCCGGTTCCTCCGCGGAATATGATCACCCGGGACCAAACACATAGACGTTGCTCTCGCCGCCGGTGGCGGGTGGGACAATAAGTGCTGATGCGCGACGCGAGTAATGCCATTCAGGCCGCGACGGAAGCGCACGCACGAAAGGTTATCAGCACCCGCGTAGGCACTGAAACGCCGGCTGACTACGTACGCAATCTAAGTAATGGTAGGGATAGGATGCGCAGCGCAACGCCGCTAGGCTGAAAATACCGCCGCTGTCCGTGTTCGCGCCAAGCCCTGCCTCATTGACGCAGACCACCAGAATGTACTGCGGTAAGGCCTTGGCTGGAGATGCCGAGGGCGTGAGCGAGGACGTCTTTTGCCGATTCCCGCAAGCCTTCCCCAAACACAGGTTTTACAACGATGATTACGCAGCCTAGCAGGGCGCGATCCCTGCACCGCACCCGAGTAGCCGCGAGCTTCATGACCATGTTTGCACTGAGCGGGGCTGTTGCCGCTGCGCAAACCAGTGATGCCGAAGCCGGCGATGGCGCAAATGGTGAGAAGCCAAACATCCTGTTCATCATGGGCGACGATATCGGCCTCTATAACGTTGGCGTCTATCACCGCACGCTGATGGTGGGCGAGACGCCGAATATCGACCGCATCGCCAATGAAGGAGCGATGTTCACTACTTACTACGCCGAGCAGTCCTGCACCGCGGGTCGGACCGCCTTCGCCACCGGCATGCAACCGTTGCGTGCCGGGATGCTGCTGCCGCAGCTTCCGGGTGCGACCAGCTCGTTGCTTCCGGGTACGCCGGCCATCGGCAAGTTCCTTCGGGACCAGGGTTACAGCACCGCCCAATTCGGCAAGAACCACTTGGGCGACGTGTCCGGCTCACTGCCAACGGCGCACGGGTTCGAGGAATTCTGGGGCTACCTCTATCACCTCGACGCGATGCAGCAGGTGGACTTTCCTGACATCAACTCGGACGAGACTGACCAGGCTGTCGTTCCGCCATGCAAAAACACCCCGGTGAAGGGACTGGACCCGGTTGCGGGCGCCATCGATCCCAGCGAAGGGCTTTGCATGACGCCGCCGCGTCCGGTGCTGCACTGTGTCTCATCGGACGGGACCGAAGCCAACCAGTCTTGTAAAGACCATGGCCCACTCGGATTGGACCGTTCTCGCACGATCGACGAAGAGATCTCGGACAAGCTGATCGACTGGCTGGATCGCGTGGACCCGGACGAGACTGGCAAGCCGTTTTTCGCCTGGTACAACCCGGCCCGGATGCACGTCACCACCATGCTGTCGCCTAAGTACGAAGCCATGCTCGGCGTCAAAGGCGGCAAGGACTGGGGCATCAACGAGGCCGGCATGAAGCAGATGGACGACAACATTGGCTATGTGCTGAAGAAGCTCGAAGAGATGGGTGAGCTCGACAACACGCTGGTTGTCTTCACGACCGACAATGGCGCCGAAACCATCACCTATCCCGATGGTGGCATCACCCCATTCCGCGGCGGCAAGCTCACCACCTGGGAAGGCGGCATGCGCGCACCCATGGTCGCCCGTTGGCCGGGCCATATCGAGGCAGGGCAGGTTAAGGACGGGATCTTCTCAGCACTCGACTGGATGCCGACACTGGTCGAGCTTGCCGGCGGCGAAACGGATGACGGTCTGAAGAAGAAGATCGAGGCCGGCACCTACGACGGCATCAAGAAGACCACCATCGACGGCGTCAACCAGTTCGACTACCTGACCGGCAAGTCGGACGAATCTGCGCGCGACTACCTGTTCTACTATTCCGGCTCGGTTCCCTCGGCCGTCCGCTACAAGAACTGGAAGTTCTATTACGCGATGGCACCCTCCGATGCCACCGGCGGTTTCGCCGGCACGCAGCCCTACCATTGGACGCAGATCACCAACCTCAAGCGCGATCCATTCGAACGCTTCGTGCTGTCGGATCAGAGCGCCTTGGCTGTCGGCGGCGCACTGGCCGCGCCCTCCACGGCCTATATCTACGACTGGAACCTGCTGCCGATCGGTCAGCAGATGTGGCTGAAGGAGCTAGAAACCTACAAGGATTTCCCGCCGCTGCAGGCGCCTGCCAGCTACAACCTGGATGAGGTCGTGGCGCAGATGAAGGATGCCAAGACGGCTGGTCACGCCAGCCACTAAAGCACCTGCGGAGACCCACAGCAGTGGGTCTTCGGCCGATTTTTCTGTCATGGCACGCATGCCCCAGCGCACGCTGTCTCGGCGCATGCGTTCTCCTCGCGGTGCGCACTGCACCAGCGATCAAAACGATCCGGAAAAGCACGATGAATCGTATACCCAAGCCTTTTGTTCGATGGCTGAGCTTGAGGTCGCTTACGGCCCTCGCGCTGTTCGGTCTTGTTTCAACGAGTCTGCTGGCCGCTGACGACACTGGCACCAGTCCTGGCAGGAGTCAGCCCAACCCGCTGCCATCCTGGAACGAGGGGTCCGCCAAACGGGCGATCATCGACTTCGTGGGACAGGTGACCACACCAGGCTCAGATCACTTCGTGCCGCCGGCGGACCGCATTGCGACCTTCGACAACGACGGCACACTCTGGCCAGAGCACCCCATGTACACTCAGCTCGCCTTTGCGCTGGACCGCATCAAGGCGCTGGCGCCACAACACCCGGAGTGGAAGACGAAGGAACCCTTTAAGTCAGTGCTGGCCAACGATATGGACGGCGTTGCGGCGAGCGGAGAAAAGGGCCTTGTTGAGCTGGTTATGGCCACCCACGCGGGCATGAGCACGGCCGTCTTTGAGCAGATCGTAAGCGACTGGTTCAAGACCGCCAAGCATACCAAGCTCGACCGGCGCTACACCGAGCTGGCCTACCAGCCCATGGTCGAGCTACTCGACTACCTGCGCGACCATGGCTTTACCACCTACATCGTCTCCGGCGGTGGCATCGAGTTCATGCGGCCGATGACCATGGAGGTCTACGGCATCCCCTCGCAGCAGGTGATCGGCTCGTCGGTCAAGACCGAGTACCAAATCGTCAACGGCAAGCCGGAACTGGTGCGCAAGCCGGCGGTGAATTTCATTGATGACAAAAAGGGTAAACCCGTGGGCATCAACCAGTTCATCGGTAAGCGCCCCATCGCTGCCTTCGGCAACTCCGATGGCGATCGCGAGATGCTCGAATGGACCGGCGCCGGTTCGGGCGCGCGTTTGATGATGCTGGTCTTCCACAATGATGCGAAACGCGAATACGCCTACGGCCCGGCCGAGGGGCTGCCCGACACCAAGTTCGGCACCTTCAGTCAGGATGTGATGGACGAGGCCAAGGACAAGGACTGGTCGGTCATCAGCATGAAAGACGACTGGGGGCGAATTTTCGCTTCCGATCAATGAGCGATACGAGCTTCAAGCCGCTGACAGGTTATGCTGACCGCACAGCAAGGGGTAACAGAATGAGATCGATTCGATACGGCAACGTGCAAGACTTCAAATCACCGTCTGTTTATTCCGCCGCGCTCGTCGCGATGTTGTCTGCTGCAACCGCAACCGCCGCTGATAGCAGTCTGCGCGACCCGCAAGCTGAATCGCGCCTGAAGGAAATGAGCGACTTCATGGGGCAGCTGAGCGGGTTCAGCGTCGATGCCTTGGTCTCGGACGAGCGGATCATGGCCGATGGCTTTAAGCTCTCGGCGCTGCGCGCTGGCACCTTGAAGATCCAACGTCCCGACAAGTTCTTCTTCGAGCGCGAAGGCCTTGTGCATGACCAGGCGTTCTACTTCGACGGCGAGCAGCTCGGTATGCTGGCGAATCGGCTTGGCCTCGCGGTTGAGCTGCCGGTCTCGGGTGACATCGAGGCGGCGCTCGATACCCTAACGCTCACACTCGGCGCTGAGCTTCCAGCCCGCGACCTGGTGAGCGCCGATCTGTACAAGCCGCTGATGGAGCCAGTGCAAGAGTCGGCTGCACTCGGTGTGGTCGAGATCAACGGTGTCGCCTGCCGCCAGCTGGCATTCCGTACCGATGAGGTCGACTGGCAGATCTGGATCGCTGAAGATGACCAGCCGCTGCCCTGTCGCTACACCATCACCTCGAAGTGGGTCTCCGCGGCCCCTCAGTTCACGGTGACCTTTAGCGACTGGCAGATCAATCCGAGCTTTACCGAGAGGGACTTTCAGATGGCCATTCCAGCAGGCATCGAGACCGTCGACGTTGAAGCGTTTGTCGAGAAACTGAGCCAAGAGGAGGCGCCGGAATGAAGCTCACGTCAATGGTTTTTGCAGGCTCTCTCGCGGCCGTCGGCGGCCTTGGCTTCGTTGGCGGATCGCTCGATACGCAGCGAAGCGGCTGGATCGGGCTGCAGCAGGCGGAGGCGACACCGTATCGGCGCAGCGTCCGGCGCACCGCGCGTCGCACTGCAAGACGGACAAGCGCCCGCTACGACGCCCACCCCTATCGCGGCGGTGCCGTCGCCGTTGGCGCTGCAGCAGCAACCGCCATTGCGATCGGCACGGTGGTCAGATCGCTCCCCGCGTCCTGCACCACGGTGATGGTCGACGGTGTCACCTATCACCGTTGCTCTGGCACCTATTACGCACCTCGGGGCGGTCAGTGGGTGGTGGTCGAAGCGCCTTAGTAACGGTGCAAAAATAACCGATGCACCCGTAGGTTGGGCAAAGCGAAGCGTGCCCAACATCGGCGGTTCGATTTGCACCATTTGTTTCTCAAACGTTCCTTAGCGCTTCGTGTTACTTGGCTTCATCACTGGACCTCAGCGTGGTGCTGATCGCCAGAGCGGCCGGCGGTCGTAACAGATCAAGCTAACGGCATTCGGCACTGCCGGCAGCTCGACGCGTACGCAGGCGCTGGATCAGAATGGGTTGAAGATGTAGTTGAGCAGGCTCTCGGACTGGATCTCGATCATCCGCAGCACCCGCACCAGGTCGATCGCCTTGCTGGTGAAGATGGCTGCAAGTCCGCTGGCACCGAGCTCGAGCGGCGTCTGGCTGAAATCGCCTTCCGGATCGAGCTTGACGAAGAAGGTTCTGCTTGTCCCCAGCTTTTGTTCCGATGGCAGCGGGCCCGTTGCCGTGAGCTGGGCGCGACCCGTAGCCCAGACCACCGAATCGACCTGGGCCTTGAAGAGACGCCCGGGATACATGCTCAGCGCGAAATGGGCCTTGTCTCCGGGGCGAATCCATTGCACCGAGCGCTGATCGACAGTGGCGATCAAGAAGACGTCCTCGGTGCTGACGAAATTGGCCACCGGCTGCTTGAGACGAATGAAACTCCCAGGCCGTAGCACTAAATCAACCAGGTAGCCGTCGGCGGGCGCGACGATGGTGGCGTGCTCCAGGTTGTACCGCGCCTCTTCCACCTCGGCCTTTAGGGTCTCCTGCTTGCTGACTACCCCGGCGATCTGTGCCTTGAGCCCTTCGACGTGATCGCGGCGGATCGGCAATTGCTGGGCGGCCATCATCTTCTGCGGCACCAGCTTCACCGCGTCCTGGAGCCGGCGCTCGGCCTCGGCCAGCTCAGCCTCGATCGATTTCTGCTCCTGGGCTGCGCTGGCCAGCTGCCCGCTCGCCTCGGTCAGTTTGTTCCGCCACGGGGTCGCGTCCATGCTGAAAATGGGCGCCCCCTTGGTGACTCGCGCGTTTGGCTTGGCGTGAACCTTCGTCACCAGGCCCCCAAATTCCGGGGCCAGCTGAATCACATAGCGTTCGACGACCAATTCTTTCGAATACGGCGTGGTTTGGCCGAGGACAACGATTTCCGTGAGGGCTGCGCCGGCGTAGAGGCCGAAGACGACGAAACTCCAGAACAGGTTGAACCGCAACAGATGGAAGCGGAAGAAGACCAGCCAGACAAAACAGAAGTAGGCGATCGTGACTAGCAGTTCCATGCGCTATGCTTGCGTCTCCGTGTTGGCGGGCCGCTCTCGGCTTGCTCAGCCGCGGACACTGCATTCGATTGCAGCGCCGAGTCCGAAGCGGGCGCGGACTCCGGGTCGGATGCGGCGGCGCCACCCTGATTGGCCAGCGCCACTGACAGGGTGAACGGCTTCATGTAGGCCCACACCAGGGCCGCCATCCACAACGGAAAGATCAGCAGCCCGAGCAGGGACAAGATCTCGATCGCCTCGGCCTGGGCACTGCCTCGCTTGCGGGCGATCTTGCCGGGCATTGTGTGCACGAAGATGATAAACAAGATGATGACGATGATGCAGGTCAGAATCAGACCCACGGAGACAGCCATCAGAAGTTGGGGACTATCGACCACGGAAATCTCTACGGGGGTTTGGCTCGGCCGGGCCGGTAAGGATAACTGAGCGGCAGCGTCCGTGTCGATCCGTGTAAGTACGCAGAGCACATCCGTGGTCGGTCCGAGAAACAGCTCCGATTGGCAACGCTCGATTCAGGAAGAGCTTTTTAAAAGACCGCGCGGGTGGCAATGTCAACCTGAGGCGCTTCAATCTTCCGTATACGTACGTGCCCTCAGTTGACGCACCGATAGGCATTTGCGCCCTTATTCCCTACCATCAATAGGGGAGCTCCCCGCATTTTGTTGGGTGGTGCTCTCCCCGCACCCTCACCGACTGGACCTTTCAACAACTGAAGGTGGCGCCGATGACCGATAATCCATACCGTGACCGCGGGCCGATGCCCGCGCCATCCGGGGCTTCGACTGCTCGCTCGCCTCGCTCGATGGCCCGACTTGTCGTCGCATTCTCCTTGAGCTTGGCACTGCCGTTCGCGGCTTTTGCCCAGGGCTCAGGAGAGGGCTCCAATCCGCGTGGCTCGACCACGGGACCGACCGTGGCCAAGGGCTACGACTATCCCGGCCATTTCATTCATCTCAAGCCCGAAAAGCCGGCGGACAACATGTATCCGGTGATCGCCCATCCGGAGCAGGAGCAGGCCGCGCGCGCGAAGTTGTCCAAGCTGGAGAAAAAAACCGGCAAGAAGCCGAATGTGCTGATCTTTCTGCTCGATGATGTGGGTTGGATGGATCCGGGCTTCAATGGTGGCGGCGTGGCCGTGGGCAATGCCACGCCCAACATGGACGAGTTGGCGCAGGACGGGCTGCTGCTGACCTCGGCCTATTCGACCCCGTCCTGCTCGCCGAGTCGCGCAACCATCCACACCGGTCAGAATCCGCTGCATCATGGCATTCTGCGCCCGCCCATGTATGGCGAGCCGGGCGGACTCGACGGCGCCATCACCTTGCCCAAGCTGCTCAAGGCGCAGGGCTATGTCACCCAGGGTGTCGGCAAGTGGCACATGGGCGAGAACCAGGGCTCACTTCCGCAGAATGTCGGCTATGACGACTATGTCGGCTTTCTGGGCGTCTCGGATATGTACACCGAATGGCGCGACATCTATTTCAACCCCGAGGTTGCCCTGGCGCCGGCGCGCTTCAAAATGATGCAGGAGGATGGCTTCGATCACCACGAGGTCCATTGCACGCCTGAGGACACCGAGCAATGCAAGGACGGCAAGCTGATCGACCTCGACTACATCAAGGAGCTCGACACCCACTGGAAGGATGTCAGCCTGGCCTTTCTCGACGAGATGAAGGACAGCGACAAGCCGTTCTTCCTTTATCACGCCACCCGGGGTTGCCATTTCGACAACTACCCGCCGGATGACTACCTGGGTAAATCGGCCGCGAAAACCGTCTTCAGCGATTGCATGGTGCAGATGGATGACATCTTCGGTGCCCTGGTCGACAAGCTGGAGGAAACCGGTCAGCTTGAGAACACCCTGATCCTGCTCACCTCGGATAACGGACCGGAATGCGAGATCCCACCGCATGGGCGCTCGCCCTTCCGCGGCTGCAAGGGATCGAGCTGGGAAGGCGGGGTGCGGGTGCCGACCTTCGCTTATTGGAAAGGCATGATCCCGGCGCGGCGCTCCGATGGGCTGTTCGACTTTGCCGATATTCTGCCCACGGTGATGTCCATGAACGGTGTCTCCGGGGCCGACCTGGCCGCCGAGTTCTCCAGGGACACCTACATCGACGGCGTCGATCAGCTGCCCTTCCTGCTGGCGGATGAGGGGCTGTCGAGCCGGCGCAGTCGTCCCTACACCATCAACCAGTACTTCAGTGCCATGCGCATCGATGAGTTCAAATACGTCTGGACCGGGGAGATCCAGGATGCGGTGGTGCAGAAAGGCGACATTGGCGGCTTCAGCGGGGCGCTGTTTACCGACAGTGGCGGTGCGGTCATGTTCAACCTCTACACCAATCCACAGGAAGATGTCAGCGTCGGTATTCGCCACATTCCGATGATGGTTCCGGTGATGGGTGCTGCTGGTGACTACATGGCCGAGCTGATCAAGTATCCGCCACAGTTCAAGATTGGCTTTGTCAGCAATAACCCGCCCATGTACGACATGTTACCGCAAGAGAAGAAGGTTATCCAAAAGGTGCTTGAGGGACGCGGTCTGGGGCGTTCACCGCACTGATTCCCTTTTTTGGGCCCGCCCCGGCGCATGACGCCGGGGCAACGCAAGTAAAAGGGGAATCACACCATGAGTCCCATCACACGCATATTGCAACTGCCTCTACGCCGGCAACGAGGCGGCATACGACAACTACCAGAAGATATCAGTCAAGGAGCAGATTGCCGAGGAGAACGAAATGGACGCCGACATGATGGACTGGGATGCCTGGAGCGGCTGAGGTCCCTTGTGGTAAAAGCGTGTCGGCAATCAGCGTTTTGAATACAATTCGGCGCTCCAGTCAAGCCATTCGGCATAGGGCACAAGCCCATGCTTCGATTCCTCATTGGATTGATCCTCGCCGCGTCGGCACAAGTCGGGGCGGACGTCGGTCCAAGCCATGTCGGCCCGGCGCATTGCGCGCCCTGCCATGCCGAGGAGATTGCGCGCTGGCGCGGCTCGCATCATGATCTGGCCATGCGGGAGGCGACCGAGGAGGCGGTTCTCGGGGACTTCGCCGACCGTGACTTCGAGCATTTCGGCCTGCGCTCGCGCTTCCGTCGCAAGGGTGGCGCCTACATGGTGCGCACCGACGGTCCGGAATCAGGCCGGCATTACCCGCTCCGACTGTCACGACCCGCTCAGCGCGGACCTGCGCTTGCCCGGCGACCGGGTTTGCTCTCAGTGCCATGCGCATGATCGCTACGCGACCAAGGCGCATCATTTCCACCCCGAGGACTCGACTGGCGCGAGCTGTAGTGAATGCCACATTCCGGCGAAGAACCACATGGTGGTCGACGCTCGTCACGATCACGGCTTCCGCGTGCCGCGCCCCGACCAGTCGGTCGCGCTCGGTACGCCCAACGCCTGCAACAACTGCCACACGGATGAATCCGCGCAATGGGCCGCGGACCAGGTCGTCGCCTGGTATGGCCTGGTGCCCAAGGGCTTGCAAACTTATGCCCCGGCGCTACGGGCCGCGCCCACCGGCCAGCCGGAGGTCGGAGCCTTATTGCAGGCCATTGCGGCAGACAACGGTCAGCGCGGCATCGCGCGCGCCACCGCCGTGCAGGCCCTGAGCGGCTATCCGGGTCGCGGAATGCTGGAGCCGATCAAGCAAGGCCTGGCCGCCAAGGATCCGCTGCGGCGGCTGGGCGCCCTCGCGGCCCTCGACGGATTGGGGATGCGCGAGCGCCTGCTCGCCCTGCCCCTGCTGGGGGATGACCTCAAGGCGGTGCGCACCGAGGCCGCCATGGCCGCCCTGGCGCGCGTCCATCGCCGGCGCCCGGGGGATATCGACATCCTGTCGGCGCTCATCAGTTACCATAGCGGAGCAGGCCAGTTCCGCCAGGCACTCAAACTACGCCCAGCGGCTTCAGCCATGGAACCAAGAGGTCGTGCGCCTGGTCAGGCAACTCCAAGCGGCTGTCCGGTAGTGGCGACGGCATTCCCCAAGTCTTTTCCCTCGCCCTGTTTCGATGCTGGCAAGCGCGCCGAGACACGGCCGCCAGCGCAGTGCAATTGCATCGACCACCGCTGCCATGTGGCCGCATCGGTGCTCTCGAGCACGCGCTCGAAGAGGTAACGCTTGTGCCAACCGGCCTTCTGTCGTTTTTCCCCTCAGCTTGAACCGACATAGAGATGGCCTTGTATTTTTACCAAATGCCGATTTGGAGCGTCGTACTGCTGTTCTTCGGCCTCGTGATGGCCGCGATCGAGATTGGCTATCGCGCCGGGCATCGGACCAAGGAGCACTGGCAGAACGCGGAGGCGGGTGGGGGCAATGTCGTGCTCTCGTCCATGTTGCTTCTGCTTGGGCTGGTTCTGGCGCTGACCTTCGCTACCAGCGTGGGCAATCACCAGGCCCGACAGCAGGCCTTGATCGACGATGCGAATGCGATCGGCAAGGTGTTTTTGCTTGCCGACCTCGTCGCTACCCCGGATGCCGAGAGATTGCAAAAGGCTCTGCTCGCGTATGCACACACGCAGGTCATCGCGCAAGGCGACGCGCTCACCTCCCAGCAACTCCGGGACTTAGTCGACGCATCAACCCATGCGGCTGATGCGATCTGGCGGGTTACACAAGAAATTCTGGACGCGAAAGAGGCTGGGGCCTTCGACGTATCGCTTGGGTTGGCGGTTACCGACCTCTTCAGCTCACACCGGCTTCGCAATTGGAGTGTGTTCTATAGGCTACCGGGTATCGTGCTCACGATCTTGGTGCTGATTGCCACTGTTTCGGTCGCGATTGGCGGTTTTAACGCGGGCATTTCCGGGAAAATCAGCCGGTCGCGGATGACAGCACTCGCCCTCGTTCTATCCGGCGTGATGCTGCTGCTCGTGGACCTCGACCATCCGGTGTCGGGTTTTATCCAGGTGGATCAGAACAGTATCCAGACGCTCATTGCCAACATGCAGAAAGCGCTTGGCACGTGAACTGGCCGGGCGGCGCCCGTGGATACCGACCTGAAACCTCGGACGAGTCATGTCCCATCGGCTAATACTCTCTTTGCGCTGCGTTTGGCGCCGGGAAAAAAAGAGCGATCAGCGCCTTGGTGGAGTGGACCTTGAACTTGCGTAGCACATTGCGGCGATGGACTTCAGCCGTGCGCGGACTGATTTCCAGCGCCCGGGCGATATCCTTGCTTGTGTTGCCGGCCAACATTCGGTCGAAGACGTTAAGCTCGCGAGGTGTCAGCGTGTTGACGCACTGATCGAGGTCGTGCTCCACTTCCCGCATTCTTTGACGGTCGAAATCGAGCGAGAGGGCGGTCTGAATGCGGTCCAGCAATGCTTGCTCGCGGTAGGGCTTCTGAACGAAATCAAAGGCACCAGCCTTCATCGAGTCGACCGCCATCGGCACGTCGCCGTGGCTGGTTAACAGGATCACCGGTATGGGTGCGCCCTGTCCCTGCAACTGTTCAAGGAGCGTCAAGCCGCTCATTCCGGGCATGCGAACGTCGAGCACCAAACAGCAGGGGTGCCTTGGCTCGCAGAGATCAAGAAAAGCCTGTGCCGACGGATAGGTCTCGGCCTGCATTCCGACCGATTCGACCAATTCGGTCATCGAGTCGCGCATCGCGGCGTCGTCATCGACCACGTAGACGATGCAAGGATGTTGTTCAGTCATCAATCGGCTGCTCGCAGCGTGAAACGAAAAACGGCGCCTCCGGACGGGTTAAGCTCGTACCAGATCCTGCCGCCGTGGGCCTCGACGATGGTCCGGGCGATCGAAAGTCCCAAGCCCATCCCACCCCGCTTCTCTGAATAGTAGGGGTCGAAAATAGCCGCGGCCTGCATTAACGGCACCCCGGGGCCGTGGTCGGTCACGCTCACCTCAACGTGACCCTCGCCGCGATTGCGCACGCCAACCAAGACCTGTTTATCGGCGGCATCCGCATCAGCAACGCTCTGCGTCGCGTTCTGCAGCAGATTGACCAGCACGAGTTGCACCTGCAAGGAGTCTGCGACCACTCTGGGCGCCTCACCATTGAGATCGCAAGTGATGAGGCAGCCTCGGCCCTCGACTTCGGGCTCGATCATACGGATCACGGCTTCGACCAGCGGGCAGAGAGCAACGGCCTGAAGCTGCGGTTCGTCGTGGCTCACCAGGGACCTGACACGCTGCGTGATGCCGCCCGCTCGTTCGGCTTGTCCTGAGATCTTCCCAAGCAGCTCGAGGAGCTTCGGCGTGCTGTCGAGCTGGGTCTCCAGTCTACGCTTGGCCGCCTGGACATAATTCTGGATCGCAGTCACGGGCTGATCGACTTCGTGAACAATAGCCGTAGCCATGGTGCCAAGGCTGCGTTCCTTGCTGATGCGTGCCAATCGGCCCCGCAACTGGGTCGCGAGTGTCTCGGCGGTATTACGGTGCCTGCATTCTGCCGCCAGCGCGGTTTGGGTCCGCCGCAGCCGCCGCTGCTTGACCATCAGGGCCAATATCCACCCGGCTTGAGCCAGAATCACCGCAAACGCAAGCAGAATCTGCTGACGATACTGCGCCCAGACGCTGGGCTCCCGGAATCGAACTTCGCAGTCGGCGGGGAGCAGGCCCGGGTTGATGTCCCAGCGGCGCAGTTGCTGCCAATCGGCCATACAGTGGGGGTTGACTGGCGGCTGGATGCCGATTACTTCCGGGCCTTCTCCATCGAGCAGGCGCGCAACGACCTGACCGACCACTCGGCCTTGGGATCCGAAGCTCGCGATCGAGCCGGCGACGATACCGTGCCCCAGGTAACTCCCGAAGACCCCGAAGATTGGCGCCGTAGAAACCGCGCTGATCTGCTCCAAAACGGAGCGCGGGACCTTGGGTTGTCCGTCCTGATCTCGAAAGATGGCCAGGTAGAGCAGGATCGTGTCCGGGGGGAGTGCTTCAACGGCGGCAAGCGTTTCGACGATGCTGAGACCAATGAGATACCGCGTGGTGATGCGACCTTCTCGTTCCAGCGGCGCCAGGGCCTCGCGGGCGAGCTCCAGATAGTCACAACAGGGACGAGTTTCGCCGCCGAGGACTGCAACCGTCTGCGTATTGGGTCTCAAACGCAATGCGAGGTCGAGGGTTTGACTGAACTGAAGCTGGTGCGGAACGCCGATCACATAGGGCGGAAGTTGGTGCCGGTGGAGCAATCGGGACGAGAGGGCAGCGAATACGATCGTTGCACCTGGCCAGATCCGATCTCGGTGCTGCCCTCCAGGCTCAGTCGAGATGTCCGGTCTTTTTTTTCAACCAGTCCACTTCGACCTGCAGCTTGCCAATCTGCTGGTAGAGGC
>JGI12109J20283_10586096_pt1 | contig 17210 bp, 15 predicted proteins | sample ElkSlonscriptome_12_FD_20283 | JGI IMG/M metagenome (IMG submission 20283)
GATCAGGCGCAGCAGCGTGGTCTTACCGCAGCCGGAGGGGCCAAGCAGGGTGAGAAACTCGTTCTCGCGGATGGTCAGGGAGACGTTGATCAGGGCATGAATCGCGTCACTGCCCCGCCCGAAGGTCTTGCTGACGTTACGGATATCCAGGGCCACCGCATCAGCCACGGGGAGTACTCCCGTCCAGGGTCAGGAGCGGCCGGTAGAGATCCGGACGGCGATCGCGGAACACCCCCCAAAGGGTGCGGGCGCGTTGCTGGGCCGCCAGATCGAACTCGGCCAGCAACACCGACTGCTCGGTGCGCCCGGCCGAGGTCAGCATCTCGCCGGTGGGACCGCAGATGAACGAGGAGCCGTAGAAGCTCAACCGGCAACTCTCGCCGATCTCCTCGCCCACCCGATTGGCCGCCACCACCGGCACCAGATTGGCCCCGGCGTGGCCCTGCATCACCCGCTGCCAGTGGCCGCAGGAATCCAGCCCCGGATCCGCCGGCTCGGAGCCGATGGCGGTGGGATAGAACAGGATCTCGGCGCCTTGCAGGGCCATGGCCCGGGCCGCCTCGGGAAACCACTGGTCCCAGCAGATGCCGATGCCGATGGTGGCGTGGCGGGTTCTCCAGACCCGAAATCCCGTGTCCCCCGGGGAGAAGTAGAACTTCTCCTGGTAGCCGGGTCCGTCCGGAATATGCGATTTACGGTACACCCCGAGGCGACTGCCGTCGGCGTCGATGACGCAGAGGCTGTTGTAGTGGGCATTGTTGGCCCGCTCGAAGAAGCTCACCGGCAACACCACCGCCAGTTCCCGGGCGAGCTGGGCGAAACGCTCCAGCAACGGGCTGTCCTCGGCCCACTCCGCCAGTTCGAAGTGACGCGCCTTCTGGTTCTTACAGAAATACGGGGTGGCGAACAGTTCTTGCAGCAGGATAATCTGCGCCCCCTGGCGGGCGGCCTCGCGCACCAGCCCCTCGGCGCGGTTCAGGTTGCTCTCCAGATCCCAGCCACAGGCCATCTGGGTGGCGGCCACGGTGACGGTAGTCATGACGAATTCTCTCCCGCAAGCGGCTGCTGCTGGGTGATGCAGTGGATCCCGCCGCCCCCGGCGAGGATCGGCAGCACCGGCACCTGCACCACCTGGCGATGGGGGAAGGCCGCCTGGATGGTGTCGCGGGCCACCGCATCCATGGGGTCGTCGAAGGCCGGCATCAGCACCGCGTCGTTGGCGATGTAGAAGTTGATGTAGGACAGGCTCATGCGCTCGCCGCCGGCCTGGCGGGGCGCGGGCTGGGGCACGGGGATAACCTCCAACCGCCGGCCCCGGGCGTCGCGGGCGGCCCGCAGGCGCTTCAGGTTATCCTGCAGCGCCGGGTAGTTGGCATCTTCCGGGTCGTCGGTGGCGAGCGCCAGCACCACTCCGGGGCGCACGAAGCAGGCGAGGTTGTCCACATGGCCGTCGGTCATGTCGTCGCAGAGACCCTCCCCCAGCCAGACCACCCGCTCCACGCCCAGATACTCGCCGAGTACCGCCTCCATACCTGCCCGGTCCAGTGCCGAGTTGCGGTTGGGGTTCAGCAGGCACTGCTCGCTGGTGAGGAGCGTCCCCTCCCCGTCCACATGGATGGCCCCTCCCTCCAGCACCAGCGGTGCCCGACGCCGTTCCACGCCGGCCCGCTCCAGCACGAAGGCCGCCACCGGATCGTCGTTGGCGCCGGGATAGGCATGGCCCCAGGTGTTGAACACCCAGTCCACCCCGGCCAGCGCGCCGCTCTTGCGGTGGCGCACGAAGCTCGGCCCCACATCGCGCATCCAGGAATCCACCAGCAACGGGCAGGGCAGCAGCCGCACCCGCTCGCCACAGCGCGAGCGGGCATCCGGCAGATCCTCGGGGCGCACCAGCATGGTCAGGGGTTCGAAGCGGGCCAGCGCCCGGGCCAGCTGACCGGTGGCCAGCCGGGCGGCGTCCAGTTCGCCCAGAAAGGTCTGCTCCCGGCAGGGCCAGATCATCCAGCAACCCGCGTGGGGCGCCCATTCGGCGGGCATGAGGTATTCGGTGACACCGGCGGTCATCGTCACTCCGGATTCAGGATCGTCGCATGGCTTCAGGAAAAACCCCGCAGCGGCATGTCCGGCGCCCGTTGCAGCCAGTTGTCCGGCGGATAGTGGGCGTGACCGTCGATGAGATGCAGGGTGTAGGCGTGGCGGGAGCGAGGCGAGCGGTTGGGACCGCTGAGGTGCGGCAACAACCCGTCCAGCACGATCAGGCTACCCCGGGGTACCTCCAGCGCCACGGGGTCCACATCCGGCCAGGGGTCGTGGGGCAGATCCTCCATGGCAAGCCCGTCGGGGGTGCGGCGAAAGCGCTGGCGCAGTGGCTGGCGCCCGGGAATGGCGTACAGGCAGCCGTTGTCCACCGTGGCGTCCTCCAGCGCGAACCAGAGCCCGACGCAACTCAGGGGCTCGGTGTAGAGAAAAGTGGCGTCCTGGTGACAGTTCACCTCGCCGCCGATCCGCGGCTGCTTGAAGATATACATGGATTGCAGCAAGCGGGGCGCCCGGAGGCCGAGCCCACCGGCCAGCGCCGCCAACGCGGGCGTGCGGGAGAACGCCTCGAACACCGGATCCAGATCGTGCAGGGCATGGCCGATCTTGTTGATGGAGAGATCCTGGGCCTGGCGCAGTTCACCCGCCTCGTCGAAGGCCTCCTCCTCGAAGAAGAAGCGGATCTTGTCCCCCGATTCCAGGAAGTAATCGTCGGATTTATGGGCCTGGGAGCGGGTGGAGAAAATCGTCACGGACGCCGGGCGGAACGCCGCCACCAGTTCCCCGGCGCGGGCCATCAGCGCCTCGCAGGCGTCGGCGTCCACGAAGTTTTCCAGGATCAGAAAACCGTCGCGCTGGAAGACCTCGCGCATGGCCGGGGCGGGTTCGCCTCCGGGCGGGGCCGCAAAGCGCGGGGGCGCGGTGCTGGTGCTGGCGGTCGGGCTGTCGCTGCTCACGGTCTACCCTGTGGATTCACGCTGGAGTTACCCCTCAAGTGTAGCCAAGCTCCGGGCGATCGCCGCCGCCACCCGCACATTGTTGCGCACCAGCGCGAGATTCGCCCGCACCACCCGGCCCACGCTGAGTTCATCCAGCCGGCGCAGCAGATAGGGCGTGACCGCCGGACCCTGGATATGCGCCTCGGCGACCTCGCCCAGCGCCGCCTGGATCCAGCCCTCCACCACCTCCGCCGCCAGCGCCTCCTCCCCGGGAATCGGCACCGTCACCACCAGTCCACCCAGATCCAGTTGCCGCTGATGATGGATCAATCGCGCCACCTCGCCGGGCTCGTCCAGCCGGGGAATTTCCAACTCCGTCTCGCGGATATAAAACGCCGGAAAGCGCTCGGTGCCGTAACCCACCACCGGCACCCCGTGGGTCTCCAGCACCTCCAGCGTGCGGGGCAGATCCAGCACCGATTTGGCGCCCGCGCAGACCACCGCCACCGGGGTGCGGGCCAGCTCGGTGAGATCGGCGGAGATATCGAAACTCTGCGCCGCGCCCCGATGGACCCCACCGATGCCGCCGGTGGCGAACAGCGGGATCCCGGCCCGCGCCGCTAGCACCATGGTGGCGGCCACGGTGGTGGCGCCGTCCTGACGGGCCGCCATCACCCGGGCCAGATCCCGGCGGCTGGCCTTGGCCACCGCCCGACCCTGGGCCAGATGCTCCAGCGCCGCCCGGTCCAGCCCCACCGTGGGCTGCCCGCCCAGCACCGCCACGGTGGCCGGCACCACGTCCTCGGCCTCCAGCAGCGCCTCCAGTTCCAGGGCACATTCGAGATTCTGCGGCCACGGCAGGCCGTGGCTGATGATGGTACTCTCCAGGGCCACCACCGGCTGCCCGACGGCCAGTGCCTCGGCCACCCGGGGTGCCACGCTCAGGTTAAAATCCATCGCTACTCCCGTTCTCGCGGATTCATCGCGCCACTCGCCAAGCGCGGTTCGCTGCTCTATACATTAGAGATTCAAAATCGCACCGATCACGGTGGTACGCCAAACCTTCAGAATCATCATCGGTCCCACCGTTCACCCGTCGGGCACTCGATCGATCACATCCGTTCATCAATCTCCGAGGAGTTCACAGTATGGATCTGGGCATCGCCGGTAAACACGCCCTGGTATGCGCCGCCAGCAAGGGTCTGGGGCGCGGTTGCGCCCTGGCCCTGGCCCGGGAAGGGGTCGACCTCACCATCGTCGCCCGCACCGAGGCACCCCTGCAACAGACTGCCGACGAGTTGCGGGCACTGGGCGTGACGGTGAACGCGGTGGCCGCCGACATCACCACGGTTGCCGGCCGCGAGGCGGCGCTGGCGGCCTGCCCGCGGGTGGATATCCTGGTGAACAACGCCGGCGGCCCGCCCCCCGGGGATTTCCGCGACTGGACCCGGGACGACTGGATCAAGGCGGTGGACGCCAACATGCTCACCCCCATCGAACTCATCAAGGCCACTGTGGACGGCATGCTGGAACGCGAGTTCGGGCGCATCGTCAATATCACCTCCAGCGCGGTGAAGGCGCCCATCGACATCCTCGGCCTGTCCAACGGCGCCCGCGCCGGCCTCACCGGCTTCGTGGCCGGCATCGCCAGGAAGACCGTGCGCCACAACGTCACCATCAACAATATCCTGCCCGGCCCCTTCGACACCGATCGGCTGGCCGCCACCGCCAGGGCCGCCGCCGGCAAGACCGGCCAGAGCGTGGAGGCGGTGCTGGAATCCCGTCGCAACGCCAATCCGGCAGGCCGTTTCGGCACCACCGAGGAGTTCGGCGCGGCCTGTGCGTTTCTGTGTAGCCAGCACGCCGGCTATATCACCGGGCAGAACCTGCTGCTGGACGGTGGCGCCTATCCGGGCACCCTGTAGGACAACAGGGCGGGCACGCGGACGATAATTACTTTACAATTGTTGTACTGCACCACAGGCCAATCATCCAATAACGACTGCGAGGAGTGACGATGGATATCGCCAACAACCCGCGGTTCATCAGCCGGCTCACCCGTCAGACGCTCGCCCTGATCCTCGCTGGCGGACGCGGCTCCCGACTGTATGAACTCACCAACTGGCGCGCCAAGCCCGGCGTGCCCTTCGGCGGTAAATTTCGCATCATCGATTTCCCCCTGTCCAACTGTGTCAACTCCGGCATCCGTCGCATCGGGGTGATGACCCAGTACAAGGCCCACTCCCTGATCCGCCATCTGGTGAAGGGTTGGAGCCATTTCCAGAGCGAACTGGGCGAGTTCGTGGAGATTTTGCCCGCCTCCCAGCGCACCGGCGACGAGTGGTACGCCGGCACCGCCGATGCGGTCTACCAGAACCTGGATATCATCCGCACCTACCGCCCCGAGTACGTGCTGGTGCTGTCCGGCGACCATATCTACAAGATGGATTACGGCCCCATGCTGGCCTACCACGTGGAGCGCGAGGCGGACATGACGGTGTCCTGCCTGGAGGTGCCCATTCCCGAGGCGGCCAAGGCCTTCGGGGTGATGACGGTGAACGAGGACGGCCGGGTGATCCGCTTCGACGAGAAGCCCGAACACCCCAACCCCATCCCGGGGCGGGAGGATCTGACCCTGGCCTCCATGGGCAACTACGTGTTCAACACCCAGTTCCTGTTCGACCAGCTCATCAAGGACGCCGACGACAAGGAATCCAGCCACGATTTCGGCCACAACATCATCCCCAGGATCCTCGACCAGCATAAGGTCTATGCCTATCCCTACCGGGACCGGGACACCGGCAAGCAGGCCTACTGGCGCGATGTGGGCACGGTGGACGCCTTCTGGCAGGCCAATATCGAGATGGTGGACGTCACCCCGGAATTGAACCTCTACGACGAGGAGTGGCCGATCCTCACCCACCAGGCGCAGTTGCCACCGGCCAAGTTCGTGTTCGACTACGAGGGACGGCGGGGTTTCGCGGTGAACTCCATGGTCTCCGGCGGTTGCGTGATCTCCGGCTCCCAGGTGCGCCATTCCCTGCTGTTCTCCGACGTGAAGGTACATTCCTACGCGCTGGTGGAGGACTCGGTGCTGCTGCCCGAGGTGGAGATCGGCCGCAATTGCCGGATCCGCAAGGCGGTGATCGACCGGGGCTGCAAGATTCCCGACGGCACCGTCATCGGCGAGAACCACGAGGAGGACGCCAAGCGGTTCCGGGTCACCGACAGAGGCGTGGTGCTGGTGGTGCCGGAGATGCTGGGCCAGACCCTGCACTTCCTGCGCTGAGCCATGGCGGGTCTCGACACGCTACCCACGGTGCGGCGCTATGCCGCGCTGGGCGAGGGTTTTTACAGCCGGGTGTCGCCCACGCCCCGGGGCGAGCCCTATAAAGTCAGCGTCAATCCGGCGGTGGCCCGCCTGCTGGGCCTGGATCCGGCGACGCTGTCGGACGAGGCCGTGGCCGGCGCCTTCTCCGGGCAGCGCCTGCCGGCCTGGGCCGAGCCCATGGCCACGGTCTATGCCGGCCACCAGTTCGGCGTCTACGTGCCGCGCCTCGGCGACGGGCGGGCGCTGCTGCTGGGCGAGGTGGCGGGGCCGGAGGGCGTCTTCGAGGTCCAGCTCAAGGGCGCCGGCCCCACCCCTTACTCGCGCATGGGCGACGGCTACGCGGTGCTGCGCTCCACCATCCGCGAATACCTGGCCAGCGAGGCCATGGCCGGCCTCGGCATCCCCACCACCCGGGCGCTGTGCATCGTCGGCTCCGACGCCCCGGTGTACCGCGAGACCGTGGAAACCGGCGCCACCCTCACCCGGGTGGCGCCGACGCACGTGCGCTTCGGCACCTTCGAGTACTTCGCCCACACCCGTCAGGATGCGTTTCTGAAACAACTGGCCGACCATGTGGTGGCGCACCATTATCCCGGGTTCCTGGGGCTTCACGGTGCCGAGCCCTACGCGGCGCTGTTCGGCGCGGTGGTGGAGCGCACCGCCCGGCTCATCGCCCGCTGGCAGGCGGTGGGCTTCTGCCACGGGGTGATGAACTCCGACAACATGTCCATCACCGGGCTGACGATCGATTACGGTCCCTTCGGGTTTCTGGATGCCTTCGACCCCGGGCATATCTGCAACCACTCGGATCATGGCGGGCGCTACGCGTATTTTCGCCAGCCCCACATCGGCCTGTGGAACCTGGGCTGCCTGGCCCAGTCGCTGCTCCCGCTGGTGGAATCGGGACCGCTGCGCGAGCGCCTGGAGGGTTACGGCGAGATCTACAACGCCGCCTATCTGGATGCCATGCGCGAGAAATTCGGGCTTTGCCAGGCCCGCGACGACGATCTCGCCCTGATCGAGGGTTTCCTGGAGATTCTGACCCGCTGGCGGATGGATTTCACCAACAGCTTCCGGCGACTGGCCACGCTCGGGCTGGAGGACGGGGTCTGCGAGCTACGCGACCATTGCCCCGATCCGGCGGCGCTGGATGCCTGGATAGCGCGCTACCGGGCGAGGCTGCGGGACGAGGGCAGTGTGGACGACCGCGAGCGGGCGGCGCGCATGAACCGGGTGAATCCGCGGTATGTGCTGCGTAATTACCTGGCCCAGCAGGCCATCGAGCGGGCGGGGCAGAAGGATTTCAGCGAGGTGGACCGGTTGCTCGGGGTGTTGCAGCGGCCCTTCGACGAGCATCCCGGATGTGAACACTACGCCGGGGAGCCGCCGGAGTGGGGGCGGCATCTGGCGGTGAGCTGTTCGTCCTGAGGGGCCACTCGCCTGGCTGCTAGAGAAGCGTGGCAATCTCGATCCCGAGATCGGCAAAGGCTGCCGGAGAAATTTCCCCGGTTTTGCGGATGCGCCGCCAGTTGTAGCACCTCGCATCCCTGTCCGGCTGACGGTAGAGTTCCACCCGCCGCGCCTGTCGGTCGATCAACCACACCTCGGTGACACCATGCCGTGCGTAAAGCGGTAGCTTGCGTCTGCGGTCGAACTGGGCGCTGCTATCAGCCACCTCGACCAGTAGATAACAATCCGTTGCGGTCGGGTGGCGATCTCGATAGCGCTCCTCGGGTGGCCGCAGCACCATGATATCCGGTTGAAGTTCGGAATGCTCACCCAGCAACACGGGATTCTGCGCGTTGACCACCGCCCGGTCGCCCAGGCCCTGAATCAGCAGGCGAGTCAGCCGGCCGGTGATGAACGCATGCCAGGTGCCGATGGGTGCCATGGAGACCACCTCTCCATCCAGCAGTTCTGTACGTTTTGCATCGTCGAGAATGCCCACCTCGGCCATACGATGGAAATCCTCGACGCTGAAGCGATATGGAATGGTCTCAGCAACCATGAGCCTGCCTCGATTGGGATCCTGGAATGCTTTTTTACCAGCGAAATCCAAGAATACGCTTGATCGGATCAGCCATTGCTGCCCATCGCAAAGCCAGGCGGCCGCAAGCGAAGCGCACGGTCCGGGCGAGCGTAGCGAGCGCCTTCAGCGACTTGTCAGCGCAAATGAGATATTGACGATAGCAGTGTAGAACCCCGGGCACAGGTTTGACGAGAGGACAGACCATGTCAGAGCAGTACCGCGAGTTGAAACACGCGCCCCCCGCCACGATCCGCGCCGCCATCCACGCCGGCCAGCACCGCGCCCACACCGCCGGCCTCGGCGCCGGTTATCTCCAGACCAACCTGGCCATCATGCCCGAGCATGCGGCGCTGGATTTCATGCGCTACTGCCAGCGCAATCCCAAACCCTGTCCGCTGGTGGGGGTCTCCGATACCGGCAACCCGTTGATGTTCACCCTGGGTCGGGACATCGACATCCGGCTGGATGTGCCCGCCTACAACGTCTACCGCCACGGCAAGCTCGCCGACACGGTGCAGCGCATCGACGATCTCTGGCAGGCGGATTTCGTGGCCTTCGCGCTGGGCTGCTCCTTCACCTTCGAGCATGCGCTGATGGCGGCCGGTATCCGGGTCTGGCACATCGACAACGACAGCACCGTGCCCATGTTCCGCTCCAGCATCGACACGGTGCCGGCCGGGCCGTTCGCCGGCAAGATGGTGGTGAGCATGCGGGCCATACCCGGGGACAGACTGGATGAGGTGGTGGAGATCTCCCGCCGCTATCCGCTGGCCCATGGGGCACCCGTACACCGGGGCGATCCCTCGGCCATCGGGATAGCGGATATCTCCCGTCCCGAATGGGGGGATCCGGCGCCGCTGCCGGCGGGTTCGGTGCCGGTGTTCTGGGCCTGCGGGGTGACGCCGCAGGTGGCGCTGGAGCGGGCCGGGTTGCCCCTGTGCATCACCCATAAACCGGGGCACATGCTGATCACGGATGTTCCCGAAACCGCCGAGGTGCCCGTCCTCGCGCCGTGGTGACCGGCCTGCCTCAGCTATCCCAGTTCTCGGGATTGGCCCAGTTGCGGGCGTTGAACCAGTCCGGGGTGGTCTTGTAGGTGTGGATGTTGTAGTGGAACAGGGTGAGCGGCTTGCCCTCGTCCTGGTAGCGGGCCAGCATGGTCATGCCGTAGCCCAGCAGATCGCTGGTCTGCCAGTGGGTGGGATGCGCCGGCCAGTCCTCGCCCACGGGCACCAGCGCCACGAAGCGGCGGGTGTTGAGATCGCGAAGCCGGGCAAGAACCATCCCCGCCTCGCGCGCGTCCATATATTCCAGGGTGTTGGCGACGATCCCCAGATCAAAACGTCCGAGATTTTCCAGTTGGTGGAGGATATCCCGTTGCAGGCGCTTCACCTGGCAGTCTGGGTGGCTCCCCAGCCACTTCGACGGCAGGGCATCCGGATTGGGATCCACCAGTAGCAGGGAGGTGGGCTGGAGGGTCTCCAGCAGTACCGTCAGATCGGTATGATGGATGGTATGCATGGGCCTCGGCATCGTCTGGGGCCGGGGAGGTTCACCGGCTACAATAGTGGGTCTTGCGATCACCACCCGGATACTGGCTCTAGACCGCACCGACCGTAATGGTTCGACCAGATCCCGGCGAGTGATCCCAGATTCGTGCCAGCCACCGCCGTGTCCATTGCCATGGAGTCTCGCTTGAGCGAATTGCCCCACCGCCCCCCGGTCATCGGCCTCGACGATGCCCCGCCGTATCTGCTGGCCCCCCTGCTGGAGACGCTCGCGGAAAGACAGATACGCTGCGCGGTGATCCAGCTGGCCGGCACCGACTATGACCCGGATATTCCCGGCAAGGACAGCTACGAGCTACGTAAGGCCGGGGTGGATCGGCTGTTACTGGCCGCCGAGCAGAAGAGCGCGCTGATCCATGAACATCCCGACGACCCGCCGGATCTCGCCCGCTGCCTGGCGCTGCTGGATCTGTCGACCCTGGATCTGGTACTGGTGACCGATCCCCCGGCGGACTGGCTACCGACCTCCCGGTGGCTGCGAATGCACCATAATGACGCATCCCTGGCCGATGCGCCCCATTGCCTGGCCTATCTGGCGGATCAGCCGCTGGATACCCCGATACCGGTCCTGCCCGCAAGCGACCCCGAGCGGATCGCGGCTTTCCTCCATGCCACCGTGCTCAGCCCTGTTTCCGGAGACCACGACCCATGAGTTCCCCGTTTCCCCCCATGGACCCCAGTTGCGCCGACGACTACGACCCCAACTCCCTGCCGGTGCCGGCGGCGCTGGCGCGCATCGATGCGCTGGTGGAACCGGTGGCCGGCACCGAGAAGCTGGCCATCCGCAGTGCGCTGGATCGGGTGCTGGCGGAATCCGTGGTCTCGCCCATCAACGTACCGCCCTACCCCAACTCGGCGGTGGACGGCTACGCGGTGCGGAGCGAGGACATTCCCACGGAAGGCGTGCGCGAGCTTCGCATTGTCGGCAGCGCGCTGGCCGGCAAACCCTTCCCCGGCACCGTGCAGCCCGGCGAGGCGGTGCGGATCATGACCGGCGCGGTGGTGCCGGATGGCGCCGACACCGCGCTGTTCCAGGAGCGGGTGCAGTGCCAGGGCGATATCCTGCGCATCACGCCGGACACCAAAGCGGGTCAGAACACCCGGGCGGCCGGAGAGGATCTGCGCATCGGCGATCTGGTACTGGCGGCCGGCAGGCGGCTGAACCCGGCGGATCTGGGCCTGCTGGCCTCCATCGGTGTCGTCGAGGTGCGGGTACGGCGGCGCCTGCGGGTGGCGTTCTTCTCCACCGGCGACGAGTTGCGAAGCCTCGGCGAGCCGCTGGAGAAGGGCAATATCTACGACAGCAACCGCTACACCCTGTACGGCATGCTCACGCACCTCAACGCCGAGGTGATCGACATGGGCGTGGTGCGCGACGACCCGGAGGAACTACAACGGATGCTGGGCGAGGCATCAACCATCGCCGATGCGGTGATCACCTCCGGGGGCGTGTCGGTGGGCGAGGCGGACTACATCAAGGACACCCTGAACCGGTTGGGCAAGGTGGATTTCTGGAAAATCGCCATGAAACCGGGCCGGCCGCTGGCCTTCGGCACGGTGGGGGACGCGCTGTTCTTCGGCTTGCCGGGCAATCCGGTGGCGGTGATGGTGACGTTCTATCAGTTCGTGCGCCCGGCGCTATTACGCATGCAGGGCCAGGAAGTGCCGCCGATAATTCTCCTGAAGGCGCGGGTGAGCGGGCGCCTGAAGAAGCGCCCCGGGCGGATGGAGTTCCAGCGGGGGGTGCTGGAGCAGGACGAGAACGGCGAGTGGGTGGTGCATGGCACCGGCGATCAGGGTTCGGGGATACTCTCCACCATGAGCCGGGCCAATTGCTTCATTATCCTGGCGGACGAGAGCAGTGGGGTGGTGGCGGATGCCATGGTGGATGTGCAACCGTTCGCGGGGTTGTTGTAGCGCGATCATGGACATGGTGGAGGTTTTCCCACCCGGAATGGATCCATCATCCGCTTTATACCCAGTGCCTCACCCGGTTCCCGGCATCGGTCGTTCTTTGTGGTGTGCGCGATGTGAACCGTCGGCGCGGGTATCCGGAAATCAAATCCGCCCCGGTTTGCGAGGCGCTCCCTCAGGTGTCGTCAAACACCGCCACGAGGCTGTCGGCCTCCAGCAGTCGCTCCGCCCAGTGTTCCAGTTGCGTGGGGGTGGCGCCCGCAAGACGCGGCGCCACCCAGTCGGGCAGCAGACCGAAGCGGCGCTGCAAGAGCTTTTGCAATATAGCCGTCTCGCCCTGCTGGATACCCTGCTGGATACCCTGCTGAATACCCTGCTCGATACCATAGCGCTCAATGGAGGTGATGTAGGGTTTACTCATGGTCGCCTCGAATTCATGCAGTTCCCGCCTGAAGGATAAGGTCAGTGCTGGCGGCAGGGCCAGCAGCCAGTCGATGAAGCGAAACAGCGCCAGGATATCACTGCGCTGGAAACCCTTGCGATATAAGCCCTTGACCAGTTCCAGCTTGCGCTGTTTGCGCTCGTCCGGCTTGCGGCGGGTGCGGCGGGTGTCCAGATGCGCCAGCACCATGATGGCGAAGGGATTGGTGCTCGCCTCCAGCGCCGCCCGCTCGGCCTCGTAATCCAGCAGCTTGATCACCGGATAGCGCAGTTGCCGCTGGCAGCCCCACAGGGCGAAGCGGTGCTCGTCGGGTCGCCAGCGGCGGTTGCCGTCGCCCAGCACCGCGATGCTGACGATGGAGGCACGGTAGCGGTCGAACAGGCGGTAGTGGTAGACGAACATCCGCTCGGGGAGTTCGGCGTCGCGCTGGTTCTGGACCTCCACATGGACGTAGACCCACTGTTCCGCGCCATCGCTGCGCCAGACCTTGAGGAGTTTATCGGCCAGGCGCTTGCCGGTGTCGGCGTCCGGGGTGATCTGGGAGAGTTCCTGGTCCAGGCTCTCCCAGCCCCGGGACCAGTCGATTTGCTGGTGGGCGTCGGGGAGGAACAGGGCCATGAAGTCGGCGAAGTAGGCGTCGAGGACGTCCTTCCAGGGGCTGTCGTAGTCGTCAGGGGTGGGTTTCACGGCTGGACGGGCAACCTCTTGTAGGGTGGGTCAGGCGCGCCAGCGCCGCAACCCACCGTCCAGGAAAAGGCCACCGACGGAGATCGCGAGGGCGGTCGCCCATGGGGGTTCCGGAAGGAAAAAAAACCGAAAAACTCGCTTCGCTCGTTTTGAATAAGGCGACTTTTCGTCGCCTTATTATAAAGGTAAAAAGCTTAAAGTACAAAGGCTTAGAAGGATCTGGCCAGCCGGAAGCCCCTGCCGTTGTCGCGGCCACCCGGCGCGTTCCTGCCGCGGTTCGCCGAGCGCACCCTGCGCGGGAAGTCGTCCCAGGAACCGCCGCGCAGCACCCGGGGCGCCTCTTGGTAATTGGCATTATTTTTGCTTAAATAATCCTGCTCCGTCCCTCCATAACTCGCATCCCACGCCGATCCCGTCCACTCCCATACATTCCCATGCATCTGGTACAACCCCCACGGGTTCGCCTCGAAGCTACGCACCGGCACGGTCTTCCGCCGGTATTCGCCCTTGCGGCCATTGCGGTAAGTGTGGTTTCCGTCGTAGTTGGCCAACCCCGGGTGGATATCATTCCCCCACCAGAACGCCGTCACTGTCCCCGCCCGGCAGGCGTATTCCCATTCCGCCTCCGTCGGCAGCCGGTACACCTGCCCCGTCTCCACGCTCAGCCATTCACAAAACGCCACCGCATCCCACCAACTCACGTTGATCGCCGGGCGCTCCCCACGCCCCCAGCCCCGATCATCCGGCTTCTCCCGCCCCGTGGCCGCGCAGAACCGGTCGTACCAACCGAAGGCCAGCGCGCAACTGGCCAGCGCAAACGGTCGGGCTATCGTCACCTCGTGCTGGCGCTCATCGCTATCCCGCCCCGCCTCGTCCTCCGGCGACCCTATCAGAAACGTCCCGGCCGGAATCACCATCATCTCCGGCCCCACGCTGCCGTCCCGCAGCCGATCCTGGAACGCCATTTCTGACCCCAGCCCCGCCGCCGTCTCCCGCTGAAGCTGCCGCACCTGCCCGGCACCCCAACCGTGGACGGACACCACCGCCGGAAGTCGCGGCTTCACCACCGCCCGCTGCCCCGCCGCCACCGACTCCAGCAATGCCACCGCCGTCCCCGGCCGCGCCGTGCGCTCCCGGTGCAAACCCTGCTTCAGCGCCGCCCACGCCCCGTCCCGCAACCCTTCCGGACAGCCCGGAAACAACTCCGCCGGGCGTATCGCCAGCAACGGCCCGTCAAACGGCAACTCCCCGCTCAGGCACTCGTACAGCACCACCGCCAGCGCGTAGATATCGCGCTTGCGGTGATGCGCCCCGCCCCCGCCCACGAACGCCTCCGGCGGCATATAGCCCACCGTGCCGCTGGCGTCCTTATCACTGGCCTGGCCCAGGCCACTGCTCCGCTTCAACGGATCCGACAGCCCGAAATCCACCAGCGTCACCCGCCCATCCGGCCCCAGCATGATGTTCTCCGGCTTCACATCCCGGTGGATCACCCCCTGCCCATGGGCATGATCCAGCGCCGCCGCCACCGGGCGAAGCACCGCCAGCGCGGTTTCCAGATCCAGCCGCTGCTCGCGCAGCAGCCTGCTCCGCAAGGTCTCGCCCTCCAGACAGGCCATGACGATGAAGGGATATCCCTCCGGCCCCCGCCGCCAGCCCAGGGTCTTGACGATACTGGGATGATGCAACTCCGCCAGCCGATCCGCCTCCGCCTCCAGTCGCGCCAGCGCGGCACTGTCCCGCAGCAGATGCACCGGCACGAACTTCAGCGCCCGGTGCTTGCCGGTGCGCAGTTCCTCGGCCTTCCACACCTCCCCCATGGCACCGTCGCCCAGCGGCGCCAGCAGGCGGAAACGATGATCCGGCTGAGACATGAACCCGCTCCTCTACTATCGCGCCAACGCTGGAAATATACGTTCTCCGGGTGGGAAAATAGGCCCCGTGCGCGGGATGATAAACTACTTTCTCCCCACCCCAGCCAGCACCCCGACCATGCGTTTCTTCAACACCTCCGGCCCGGTGGATTCGACCAGACACTATGCGCTGCCACCCCTGGAGCGCCTGGATGGCGACGAACTCCACCTGCTGATCCAGCAGCACCGCTACTTCGTCCTGCACGCCCCCCGCCAGACCGGCAAGACCTCCGCCCTGCTGGCCCTCATGGACCGCCTCAACCGGCAGGGACAGTACCGCTGCTGTTACGCCAACATTGAGGGCGCCCAGGCTGCCCGCGAGGACGTGGGCGCGGCCATGCAGGCCATCCTCAGCGTCATCGGCAGCATGGCCCGGCTGTATCTCCAGGACGACAGCCTGGCCGGACTCTGGCCGGACGTGCTGCGCGCCGCCGGACCCTTCGACGCCCTGCGGGAAAGCCTCGCCCGCTGGGCCGCCAGCGACCCCCGGCCGCTGGTGCTGCTCATCGACGAGATCGATAGCCTGATCGGCGATACCCTGATCTCGGTGCTGCGCCAGCTCCGTGCCGGCTACACCCAGCGCCCGGCGCAGTTCCCCGCCTCGGTGATCCTCTGCGGGGTGCGCGATGTGCGCGATTACCGTATCCACTCCGCGCCGGAGAAGACCATCATCACGGGGGGAAGCGCCTTCAACGTCAAGGCCGAATCCCTGCGCCTGGGCAATTTCAACGAGACCGAGATGTGTGCGCTACTGAGCCAGCACACCACCGAGACCGGACAGGTCTTCGAGGAAGACGCCCTGGCGCTGTTCTGGACCCTCACCCGGGGCCAGCCCTGGCTGGTCAATGCCCTGGCCTACGAGGTGTGCTTCAGGAACAAGGCCCACCGCGACCGCTCCCGCCCCGTCACCCGCGCTATGCTGGATGAGGCCAGGGAAGCCCTGATCCTGCGCCGCGATACTCACCTGGATCAGCTCATCGACAAGCTCCAGGAAGATCGCGTGCGCCGGGTCGTCGAACCGATCCTCAGCAGCCAGACCGTCCAGCAGGAGAATTTCCGGCCCGACGACGTGAGCTATGTCCACGATCTGGGCCTGATCCAGGTGGCCCGCAACGGCGAGATCGATATCGCCAACGCCATCTACCGGGAGATCATTCCCCGGGAACTCACCCAGGGCGCCCAGTACACCCTGGTACAGGAAACCGCCTGGTATCAGCGCGGCGACGGCTCGCTGGATATGGCGAAACTTCTGGAAGCCTTCCAGGATTTCTTCCGCCAGCACTCGGAACACTGGATCCAGCGCTTCGATTACAAGGAGGCCGGGGCACAGTTGCTGTTGCAGGCGTTCTTGCAGCGCATCGTCAACGGCGGCGGGCGCATCGAGCGCGAATACGGTCTGGGACGGATGCGGACGGATTTGCTGGTGATCTGGCCAGTGGTCTCGCCCGAGCAGCGCGTCGTCCTGGAATTGAAGCTCCAGCACGGCAGCCGCGAGGACACCATCCGTCAGGGTCTCGCCCAGACCGTGGAGTACCTGGAGCGCTGCGCCGCCGCCGAGGGCCATCTGGTGATCTTCGACCGCCGGGAACACATTCCCTGGTCGGAGAAGCTCTTCCACGAAATCCGTCATCACGCCGGTCACGCTATCCAGATCCGGGGCATGTGAAAGCCCCGCCCCCTGCCGGGGGCGGGGCACGGAGCGTGGACGCTCAGGCCCGATCGTCTCTGCCCTCGCCCTTCAGAAACGCCTCGAAGGCCGGGTCCGGGCTGGGCGTCACCGGCACGTGGGGCTCGGACTCCATCAGCACGGCGGTGTTACGGATGGGTGAGGTGGCCGCCTCCACGCTACGCTCNCTGTCGGCCACCAGCCCGTCGATGGCGCGGATGCTCTCCTCCACCTGGCCCAGCGCGGCGTTGGCCTGGAACAGGGCGAGCTTGGCGGGCAGCAGCGCCTGCTCCTGGGTCAGACGACCCTTGAGCACCTGCAAGCGATCCAGCTTGTTGCCGAGTTCGGCGTCCATGGCCCGGGCGCTGTCCACGGCCGCTTCCAGCGCGGTCTGCTCCTGGAACAGCACCTGGAGCTGGGCCTTGAACACCGCAAGGCTCGGATACTCCGCCCCGGCGAACAGCACCGGCGTGTCGGGGCCGCTCAACTGGCGCTGGTACAGCGCCTGACCCTGCTCCAGATACACCCGGTTCTTGGCCTGGAGGAGTTGCTGTCCGGCCAGTTGCTCGGCCACCGACTGGCGGGCCTGGGCGAGGGTGCGAACGGCGTCGGCCACCTTGTGGATCTGCCCGTCCAGCGCGAGCTGCTTGGCCTGGATGCAGCCCGCCGGATCGGCCTGGCAGGC
>JGI12109J20283_10236872_pt1 | contig 17209 bp, 16 predicted proteins | sample ElkSlonscriptome_12_FD_20283 | JGI IMG/M metagenome (IMG submission 20283)
CCGCTGCCCCGGGAGATGCCCGCCGGCAACCCTGTGTTGGCTGCCACCACCGCCGCCCTGCGTACCGCCGGGCAGGCGGACAGTGGCCGCGGTGGCGCCGCCAGCGGTTTTTTCAAGCACCTGCCCTGGTCCGGACCGGCGCGTTCGGTGGCGGTTTCATGAGTACGGTTTCCCTTTCCATGTCTTTCCCGCGAAATGTCAAGGAGTCTTATCGATGAGTGTGGTCGAGCAGTTGAACACTGCCAGCTTAAGGAATCACCCCCAACTGCGGGCAATTTTCAAGGCCGCCGAGAGCCGCCATCTCACCGATCAGGAATTGGAGGAATATCTCCACGTGGTCCCCGATCATGCCGATCGGGCGCAGGCGGCCAAGGAGGTCAGGGAGATCGAGGAGGAGGTGGTGAACACCGTGGTGGAGGACATCTTCGCGGTGTATCCGTTTCCCAAGCACCACCGCACGGCCCCGGTCAAGGCGCCGCGGGATATCCGCTACGTCAGCGCCTACATGACCGAGGCCATGTTGATGAACGACCCCCAGTGGTTGAACAACAAACTGCTGATCTGGCTGAAAACCATTCTCCAGTCCTTCGAGTTTCCCGATCGCGAGGGTGCGGCCAAGAAAGTGCTGTTCGCCGGTGCCTCCGGTAATACCGGCGGCCTGGAAAAGTTGAAGCCGGGTCAGCGCTCCATCTACGCCACCTACCATAAGCTGAAACAGTACTATCAGGAGCGCCTCAGCCCCGCGAGTTACGCCCTGATGGAACCCTATCTGCAACAGGCCATCGACGTGCTGGCCCACGACTGAGGTAACCGATGGATACATCCACTGTGTTGGAAACCGGGGCCGGCACTGCCACCCGTCGACGTGAACTCGAGGAATTTGTCCTGGAGCGTCTGTTCGGCGAGACCTACTACCGCTTCGATCTGGTGGAGGGGGAGATCTTCAATCCCGCCGATGTGCGGATCATTTACCTGTCGGCGGATGTCGTCCGGGGTATCTACGAGGCGTTGAATTTTGAGGCCGGCGAGGCCTGGAAGGTGATTCTCAAGACCTGCGGTCATCTCTGGGCCAAGCGGGTCGCCAACTCCCTGGAGCAGGAGTATCGCGCCATCGCCCAGCACGACTGGGACGACCTGAACGTGGCCCAGTACGTGGAACTGATGGAGGCGTATTTTTCCCGGCATGGTTGGGGTAAGGTAAAGGTCGTGCTGGACGATGCCGCCGAATACGGTATCGTGCGGGTATCCATGACCCACAGCCTATTTGCCACTGCCCTCAACAATGTGGAGGGGCCGGTGGATTTCATGATCGCCGGTATGCTGCAAGGGATTTTCGAGACCATCAGCGAACAGACCCTGGAGGCGTTGGAGGTGCAGTCACCACGGCGCAACGCCGCGCCCGGCTCGGAGTTCCTGATCAGCGCGCCGGAGCGCATCGCTAGCATCGAGAACCTGGTGGAAGAAGGAGCACCGCTGGATGACATCATTGAGCGACTGCGCCAGGCCTGAAATCGCGCTACCCGGGCAATACCAGTTCATCGATCAGATTGGCGAGGGCGTCAACGGCGCGATCTTCCGGGCGCGGGACCGCAACACCGGCGCCGAGGTGATTCTCAAGTGTTTCGCCAGTCAGCAGCGTGGCGCCTATCTGCGGGAAATGGCGGCGAGTTTTGGCCTGTCCCACCCGAACATCGCACGCTGTCTGGATACGTTTTATCTGGCCGATGGCAGCGGTTGGATGGTCTACCAGTTCCTGCCGGACGGTACCCTGCGGGATCTGCTGCAGGCACAGGGACGCCCGGAGTTGAAGCTGGTGCTGAAGTGCCTGCGGGATCTGCTGAACGCCCTCGGTTATCTGCACCGTCTGGGCCTGATCCACTGCGATGTGAAGCCGGAGAATCTGCTGGTGCGCCGGGCGCCGGGTGCGCTGGCGGATTTCGTGCTGGGCGATCTGGGCGCGGCGAGCTTTGTACGGGAGGCCTACGAGGGACGACACACCACCGGCAGCCCCGCCTATGCCGCGCCGGAGCGGCTGTTCGACCGGTTCTCCTTCAACAGCGATCTTTACAGTGTCGGGGTGCTGGGCTTCGAGATGTTGGCGGGACATCGGCCCTTCGTCGGTTCACCGCTGGAGATCTACCGGGCGCAACTCAACAAACCGCCGCCGCTGGAGGACATTGAGCACCCGTATCTGCGCGATCTCATCGAACAGCTACTGCAACGCGATCCCCAGCAGCGCCTGCCCAGCGCCGATGCCGCCCTGCACCTGCTGACCTGTATCGAGCAGGGCCACACCGGGGTGGAGCGGGTCCGACCGAGTCGACAGCGCCCGCCACTGCCTCGCCTGCGCCAGCGCCCGGTGGCGCTGGCGGGGCTGGTGCGACGGGAGGAGTTCGCGGTGGTCGAGCCACCCCCCGCGGGGGTGCTCGGCATGGCCTGTGGGGAGCGCCCGGTGGTGGGGCTGGTGTACGATCAGCACATCGAGTTCTGGCAGGACGCCCAGCCCGCTGCGCTACCGGTGATCCTCAACGTCGGCCCGGTGCAGGTGGTGACGGCCGATACCCTGGTCTACGCCACCGGCTCGCGGCTGCTCAGCCTGAACGTGGTGACCCGGGAGCGGGAGTGTCTGCGGGACCATTGCCAGCAACTGCTGGGCTTTCACTACTGGGACCAGCGGCTGCTCTGGTGCAGCCCTGAGGGCGGTTATCTGCACGATCTGCACCGCGGCACGCAGATCTCCTACCGCTCGCCCCTGTATTTTCTGTATCCGCAACTGCGGTTGCTGGAGGATGGCTGGTTTCTCGCCAGCGCCGGGCCGGTGAACCAGCAGGCGGTGCTGCGCGATGCCGAGGCCAAAGTGGTGATGCGCTGGAACCTGAATGGCCCTATCATGGGCTGGACCAGCGAGGGCTCGCGGATTCTCGCCATCAGCATGGATATGCAGGGCCACCAGCACTATACCCTCTGGCGCCTGTCCCTGGACGACGGGGTAGCCCGCCGACCGCTGCCCACCACCCCCCGGCACTGGTGTTTCACGCCGGGCAATATCTTCTGGGTGGGGAGCGACGGCGATCTGTATCGCTGTGGCACCGATCTGGAGCCGAACCGGCTCGGTGACTGGGAACCGGCCCTGAGAGCCTTCAATGTCAGCCCGGATCACCGGTTTTTCACGGCGTTGCGCCAGACCGATCGCGGTGGGAGCGCGGTGGCGGTCTGGGAAAATATAAATTCATCAACCTGACACGGACACACCCTTATGGAACAGCAGAGATCGGTGGAGTGCCTGTTTTATTCCCACGTCTGGGCGATCCACATGCTCAAGCATCTGAAACTCGGTTCCCTGGACGATACCATCCTGGTGGAACTGGCGGAAACCTCCAACCTGGCGCCGGTGTTCGGTGAACAGGCCAAGGCCCGCTATGGACTCGCCGGACTGTTGCACCTGTCGGGACGGCTGGAAAAGCTCGCCCAGCCCTTCAAGAACGTACCGGCGCCGCTGGTGCTGGCGCCACGGCCCCCGGTGCCCGCCGATGCCCTGTGCTCGGCGGTGGGATTGCTGGCCACCACGCCGGCCCCCTACCAACGGGCACTGGTACTGGTGCATATCGACGACGCCGAGAAATTCGCCTCGGCCTATCCGGCAGTGTCGCGTTTCACCGTGGCCTGGGATGTGGCCGACGCGCCCACCGCCAGCCTGGTGCAGATGGCCGAGGCGCTGACCCGCAACCACTGCGTCAGCGCCGATAGCTGGGGCGGGTTTCGCTGGTACAGCCATCCCCACCGCAAGGTGGCCGATGCCGAGCAACGGCTCCACAGCCTCCAGGAAGCGGTCCAGGAGTATCCTCAACTGGCGGAGGTCTGACCTTGAGCACGAGTCTGGAAATGGTCTGTCGCGGGCTGTTCCGGCTGGGTGAAATGCCCTCCCCGGCGCTGCTGAAACAGCTGAATCGGGAGGGCTATGTTCACTGGGTCAATGTCTGTGGACTGGATCTTCAGCGGATCTACCCTGGATTGGTGCTGGATCGCTTCCAGTTGCAGACTTTTTTCTTCGCGGATGTGTTTTCCCAGGAGCCGGTGGTATCCGATCCGCTGCTGGTGGATCGGGTGGACGGTGAACTCTACGAGTCCCGCACCGGTGAGGCCGAGCGCGAGCAGTTTCTGGCCGCCGTGCAAACGCTGGTGGCCGATGCCCATCGCCTGGAGCCGTCCTATACCTTCTGTTACCGGGGACAGGGTCGTTCCCCGGCGGTGGTGCTGGCCGCTCTCGGACAGTTGTTCCGGTTACCACCGCTGGCGCTGCTGAATACGGTGCGACGACTGCGTCCCCAGGCCCAGTTGACCCGCATGAGCCTGAGTGCGCTGATCTGGAGCCGGGAGCACCTGGGCTAGCCCATGGTGGTTGAGCCGTGAGCCGTTTCGCCACCCTGGCCGGGGATACGGTGGGTGTGCTGCTGGGGATGGGGTTCTGCGACCATCCGGTGCCGGCGCGCTTTGCCCGGGCCAGTCGCACCGAGCAGCGGGGGGAGTTACAACTGCGCACGCGCCGACTGGCCCACCCCGAGCGGGGCGAATTGCGTCTGGTGACCATCGTCTCGCCGCGCATCGATATCATCACCCTGTTCTGTTTCCCGGCGCCCGCCCAGAGCTTTCCGGTGTTTGCCATGGAACTGGTGGTGCTGGGGCCGCGGCCGGTGCTCGGTGCCATTGATCTGGTGGATCTCAGCGACACCACCAGTAGCCGGCAGCTGGCGCGGGACTGGCTGGCACAGGCCCACCGACGGTTCCCGCTACCCGCCGCCGGGGATCCACCCGACTGGTACCAGAGTTGCCGCTCCGGTAGCGATTTTTTCGTCCGACCCAGTGACGAGGGGGAGTTGACCGGGCTCTGCGAGGCCCACACCTGGTTGTGGGCGTGCTACACCCGGCACTGGCCGCAGGCCCTGGCGCTGGATGGGCCGGGAACCGAACAGCACGCCCGACGCCAGCGGAATTTCCGCCACCACCATCGTGACCATTCCCCGGGCCTGCGGCTACTGGCGCGCAGCTTCGGTGACGCCTGGACCCGGGAGTATCTACACGACTGGTTATTCGCCTGAGCGGCACGGATTTATCCGCTTGCCAGGTGCTGTCCCTGGACGAGAGTGGTATTCTTTACGTTTTCGTGTCAGGAAATCGAGAAGGACAGACATTTTGGATACCGATTCCGTACGTACCGCCTATCGCCGCTGGGCCCGGGCCTATGATCTGGTGATGGGTGCCATTCTCCGCCCGGGCCGTAAGGAAGTCCTGGAATTGATGCAGTGCGAACCAGGCGATCATATCCTCGAGGTCGGTGTGGGCACCGGCCTGTCGTTACCCCTGTATCCGGCCAATGTGCAGATCACCGGTATCGATCTATCCACCGACATGCTGGAGCGTGCCGAGGTCCGGCGCCAGCGCTATCGTTTGCACCACGTGGAACTCAAGGAGATGGATGCCGAGGCCATGAGCTTCCCGGATCAGAGTTTCGATAAAGTGGTGGCCATGTACGTGGCCTCGGTGGTGCCCCATCCGGAGCATCTGGTGGCGGAGATGCAGCGGGTCTGCAAGCCCGATGGCGATATCTACATCGTCAACCATTTTCTCCATGCCCACCCGCTGGTGGCGGGTATCGAGCGGCTGCTGGCGCCCCTGTCGAAGTTGGTGGGATTCCGACCGGATTTCTCCCTGGACAGCTTCGTGGAGCGCACCGGTCTGGATGTGGTGGAACGCAGAGGCGTGAATCTCGGTGGTTACTGGACCCTGCTGAAGGCCCGTAACACCTGCAGTTTCAGTGTTCAGGCAGAGGCCGAGATGGAACCCGTGCGGGCGGTGGCGTCCCGCTGAGCACCACGTCCGCGGGCGCTTGCGCGCTCCCCTGTAGTATCGCTCAGTCGCCTTTCTCGGCCCAGGATTGGCGCTTGCGATAGATGGTGGAGGGGGCGATCTTCAGCAATGCCGCGGCCCTGGGAATGTTGTCGTCGCAGAGGCTGATGGCCTCCTCGATGATTTCCCGCTCTACTTCCTCCAGAGGTCGGATGGATGCCACCGTGGGCGCCGCCTTGCCGCTATCCACGGCCGCCACCGGCAGTCCTTGCTGCGCCCGCGGGCGGCTCGGTACGTGGTTGTTCAGCGGCGGCGGCAACATGCCGGGCGTGACCTGCTCGGCATTGTTCAGCACCACGATCTGCTGCACCACGTTCTGGAGTTCCCTGACGTTACCCGGCCATTCGTAATCCAGCAGGATGGCCTGGGTATCCAGGGAAAATTCCTGGAAAGCTTTGCCCTGTTCGGCGGAATACGCTTGCAGCAGATACCGGGCGATCAGCAACACATCGTTGTCCCGTTCCCGTAGTGGCGGCAGGTGGATGGGGATCACGTGCAAGCGGTAGTAGAGATCCTCCCGGAACCGGCCTTCCTCCACCTCCTTCAGGGGATTTTTGTTGGTGGCGCAGACGAAGCGCACATCCACCTTCTCCAACCGATTGCTGCCCACCGGCTGAAAGGTGCCGGTCTGGATGAAGCGCAGCAACTTGGTCTGGAGATCCAGATCCATCTCGCAGATCTCGTCTAGGAACAGGGTTCCCCCGTCCACCATGGAGGCTGCACCCTTGCGCTCGCCCACGGCGTGGGTGAATGCGCCCCGGGTGTGGCCGAAAATCTCGCTCTCCATCAGTTCCCGGGGAATGGCGCCGCAGTTCAGCGGGATGAACGGCCCGTCCCGGCGGGGGCTCTGGCGGTGGATGGCCTCGGCGCAGAGTTCCTTGCCGGTGCCGCTCTCGCCGGTGATGAACACCGTGGCCTTGGCCGGCGCCACGCTGTCGATGGTGCGGTAGATGGCCTGCATGGCCAGCGACGAGCCGATGAAGCCGCAGTAGCGCTCCTGGGCCTCGGCCCGCAACGACTCGACGATCCGCGCCAGCCGCTGTTTCTCCAGGGCGTTGCGCAGGGTGACGGTGAGCCGGTTGGCGTCGAAGGGCTTGACCAGGAAGTCGAAGGCGCCGGCTCGCATGGCCTCCACCGCGATATCGATGGAGCCGTAGGCGGTGATGATGACCACCGAGGTGGGCAGGCCCCGGTCGGTGATGTACTTGAGGATATCGATGCCGTGCATATCGGGCAGATGCAGATCCAGCATGATGGCATGGGGCGGTTGCTGTTCGATGATCGCCAGCGCCGCCTCGCCGGTTTCCACATGCATGACCTGATAGGGTTCCTGGCGTAGGTAGCGCATATAGATCTTCGCCAGTACCGCACTGTCCTCGATAAGCAAAATATGTGAGTTGGTGTCCGTCTTCGATCCTGTCATTCCTGGGCTCCTGGGCGAGACACCGGTGCTATGGTGCCCCGGGGGGCATGGTGTCGTGCCTGACTTTAGCCAATTTCGCGCTCATTGTACGGTGAACCAAGATCCCGCAGGGGGGGCGACCGGTTAACAAAGATTTCGATAACGCTGTCCGAGGGCCGCGAGGGCGGGCGGCAGCAACTCCATCAACATATCCAGGTGCTCGCCGATTCGGGTAATCTCGGTCTGGCGGCTGACTCGCTCCAGTTGCTGGGCACAGACCCACGGCCCCACCAGCCCGAAAGTGGCCGCAGCACTTTTCAGGCCATGCGCTTCCCGGGCCAGTGCTGGCCAGTCCCGGTGGGCATGGGCATCGTGCATACGTGCCAGACGTTGTTCGGTATCCCGCAGAAATAGACCGATAATGTTTCCCAGACTCGATCTGTCCACGCCGTCCTCCAGGTTCTCCAGGACGCGCTCGTCGAGTCCCATCAGGCCCCGGTGGGGCAGTCTGACCCGCGGATGCTCCAGGCAAAAGGCCAGCAGGGGTACCAGAAAGCGCTGCTCCGCCACCGGCAGATAGGCCGCCAGTCCGGTCGGCGCACTCTGGCCGGGGGACGTCAGGAGCCCGATCCAGGGGATGGGGTCTGCGGACGGGTCCGTGGGTGGCTCCCAGCGCTGGTGAAGCCGTTGAATCAGCGCCGGGTCATCTGCCACATCCACACCGAGTCTGAGGATGACCGCCGCCGGTGCTGGCAGCTCGGGGAGGAGGTGGTGTGGATCGGCGCGGTAAACCCGGTGGCCGGCGCGGCATAGAAGATCTATGGTGGTGTCGGCGCCGAGGGGATCGGCATCGATGAGTAAGATCCGGGAGGCGTGTTCACCGGGAAGTACGGGGGAAACTTGATCTACCATGGGGGTGGTGGCCATCCGCAACTGACAGGCCCGCTGATGAAAAATGGTTTGCAGCCGGAAGAATACCATAAGCGCGATGGCGGCAACGGTTGCCGCCGCGGAAACCGACCCGAGGAGTCTACATTGATGCAACACCCGATGCTGACGCAGGTGGAGATCCGGCTGGCGCAAGCGCTGGCCGCCATGGACGGCACTCGGGGTCTGGCGGTGCCCGAAGGCCTCGGTTTTCAGCCCGGCCAGGAGATCGACTGGCGACTGCACCATGGCCGCTTCCAGGTGCATTGCCAGCACCGCCAGTCCCCGGTGTTCCACAAGATCCATCTGGAGCGGGGGGAGGTGGCGGGGGGTTTCCATTATTTTCATGCCATGTGGTTTCCCTCGCCCCGCTATTCGCTGCCGTTGATGGGGGTGGATGTGAACGCCGCCGCCCAGCGGGTGACCCTGGCGGTGTTGCACCTCTATCCCGCCCTTGCCGACGATCCGCTACCCGCGCCCTGCCAGCAGGCCCTGGACGGGCTGGCGGGGCTGGATTTTGCCCGCCACCGCCCCCTGCCCGCCTGGGGCGATATCTTCCAGGAGGGTCTGTGTTTCATCGTCCAGCCCCAGGACGATGCCGAGCAGGCGAGCTTCGCGGCTTTGGTGGCGGCGCTGGCGCCGGCCTATCTACGTCAGGCCCGGGTGGCGGTGCCCGAGGCCGTGGCGGCCCCGGCCACCCGGGCGCGCTGGCAACGCCAGGCCCATTATGTGGCGCGGAAAAGGGCCAACGATCGGGGGCGGCGCCTGCTGGCGGCGAACCTGCCCTCGGCGGCGCTGGCGGATCGCTATGTGGATGAGTTTCTGTGGCCGGATCCGGCGCCTCTGGAAAGTTTTGAAAGCCCTGACGGTGGAGCGTTGTAACCCGGGTGTAACATAGCTTTCGGAAAATGACTGGCTGTCTTCTCCAGGTTTATGTGTGGCGATGAAAACGATACTGATAGTCGAGGACGAGCAGTCCATCCGGGAAATGATCCAGTTCGCCCTGGCCAGCGCCGGTTACCGGATCGTCGAGGCCAACGACGCCCGCGAATCCCAGGTGGCCATCGGCGGCCAGTTGCCGGATCTGATCCTGCTGGACTGGATGCTGCCGGGCATGAGCGGCATCGACTATGCCCGGCGCCTGAAAAGAGCCGATCTCACCCGGGAGATCCCCATCATCATGCTCACCGCCCGGGCCGAGGAGGAGGACAAGATCCGCGGTCTGGAGGTGGGCGCCGACGACTACATCACCAAACCCTTCTCGCCCCGGGAACTCATCGCCCGGATCAAGGCGGTGCTGCGCCGGGGCAGCCCCAGCGCCGAGGAGGAGGTGCTGGAGGCCCATGGGCTTCGTATGGACATCGCCAGCCACCGGGTCACCACCGGCGGCGAGCAGGCCCTGGACATCAGCCCCACCGAGTACCGCCTGCTGGAGTTTTTCATGTCCCACCCGGAGCGGGTCTACAGCCGCAGCCAGTTGCTGGATCAGGTGTGGGGTTCCAATGTCTATGTGGAGGAGCGCACCGTGGATGTGCATATCCGCAGGCTCCGCCAGGCGCTGGAGCCCCACGGCTATGCCAGCCTGATCCAGACCGTGCGGGGCGCGGGTTATCGGTTCAGCACCCGTTTCTGAGGGTAGACCCCCGGCAAGGAGGCGATATGAATCCCTGGCCCGGCGTGATTCGCCGCACCGTGCTGTTCCTGTTGATCGGCGCGGTACTGGGTGGCTTTATCGGACAGCTGTTCGCCGGTCTGTTCGTGGCCACCGCCGCGTTGCTGGCCTGGCATCTGCTGCATCTGTACCGCCTGGAGCGCTGGCTCAACCGGCGCGCCTCGCTGCGCGGCGGCGGTCTGGTGGAACTGCCGAGCCCGGACAGCATCTGGAGCGAGATTTTCGGCCATATCCTTACCCTCAAGCAGCGCTCCCGTAAGCGCAAGCGCAAGTTCACCCGGCTTCTCAAGCAGTTCAAGCACGCTTCCGCCGCGGTGCCGAGCGCGGTGGTGGTGCTGGACGCCAACCACGAGGTGGAGTGGTGTAACGCCGCCGCCACCGCTCTGCTGGGACTGCACTCGCCCCAGGATATCGGCCAGCCCATCATCGCGCTGGTGCGAAACCCCGCGCTGGTGGAGTATCTGAACGCCGAGAACCCCGAGTTCACCCAGGTGGAGTTTCCCTCGCCGGTGAACCATGAAATCTATGTCAGCGTCTCGGTCTCGCCCTACGGCAAGAAGCAACTCCTGCTGATGGCCACCGATGTCTCGCGCCTGCACCGCCTGGAGCAGACCCGCCAGGACTTCGTGGCCAACGTCTCCCACGAGCTTCGCACGCCGCTGACGGTGGTCGGCGGCTATCTGGAGACCCTGCTGGACACCTGCGAGGACAGCCTCTGGCGCCAGCCGCTACTCAGTATGCAGCAGCAGGCCGCGCGGATGCTCACCATCATCGAGGATCTGCTGCTGCTGTCGCGCCTGGAGACCGCCTCGGGAGAGCCCCAGCGCCGCCCGGTGCCCATGCCGGAACTGCTGGAATCGGTGGTGGAGGATGCCGAGGCGCTGAGCGCCGAGCAGGCCCATCGCTTCGAGTTGTCCGCCGAGCCGGATCTGTGGCTGCTGGGAGCCGATCAGGAACTGCGTAGCGCGGTGTCCAATCTGGTGTTCAACGCGGTGCGCTACAGCCCCCCCGGCAGCCTGATCCGGGTGTGCTGGTGGCAGGACGAGACGGGGCCGGTGCTGGCGGTGGAGGACCAGGGCGAGGGCATTCCCGAGCAGCACATCCCGCGGCTCACCGAGCGCTTCTACCGGGTGGATCGCAGCCGCTCGCGCAGCAAGGGTAGCGGCAGCGGCCTGGGACTGGCCATTGTCAAGCACGTGCTGCAACGCCACGAGGCGGAACTCCGGGTGCAGAGCCAACTGGGTGTGGGCAGCGTGTTCGCCTGTCGTTTTCCGCCCGAACGGGCCATCAGTCGCACGGTTCCCAAGTGGCTGGATATGGCCTAAGCTGAAACGAAACCCGCCGCAAGCGCCCCGATCCTTCCCCATGCCTCTTGATGCCATCGCTGCCATCGACCTCGGTTCCAACAGCTTTCATCTGCTGATCGCCCGCTTTCAGGACGGCCAGCTACAGGTCATCGACCGACTCCGGGAGATGGTGCAACTGGCCGCCGGCCTGGATGAACAGCATCGCCTGTCCCGGGAGGCCCAGAAACGCGCCCTGGAGTGCCTGGCCCGCTTCGGCCAGCGGCTGCGCCACATGTCCTCGGCGCGGGTCCGGGTGGTGGGCACCAACACCCTGCGCCAGGCCCGTAACGGCGAGGAGTTCCTCATCAAGGCCGGCGAGGCGCTGGGTCATCCGGTGGAGATCATCAGCGGCATCGAGGAGGCACGGCTGATCTACCAGGGTGTCTCTCAGACCATGGCCAACGGCGGCGAGCGGCGTCTGGTCATGGACATCGGCGGTGGCAGCACCGAGTTGATCATCGGCGAGAACTTCGAGCCGCTGCACCTGGAGAGCCTGTTCATGGGCTGCGTCAGCATGACCCGGCGGGCCTTCACCGACCAGCGCATCCGCGAGGTGGACCTGAAGGCCGCGGAACTGGCGGTGCAGATGGAGATGGAGCCGGTCACCGTGGTCTACCGGGAACTCGGCTGGAAGCACGCCACCGGCGCCTCCGGCAGCATCAAGTCGGTGCGCGACGTGATCCTGCAGGAGGGCTGGAGCCGCAGCCACATCACCCTGGCGGCGCTGCGCCAGCTCCGTCAGGCCATCCTGGAGCTGAAAACGCCCCAGGCCATGGCCGAACGCTGGGGCCTGGAGGAGGCCCGCGCACGGGTCTTCGCCGGGGGTTTCTCGGTGCTCCACGGGGTCTGCGAGGCGCTGGAGATCGACACCATGGAGGTGGCCGACGGGGCGCTGCGGGAGGGTCTGGTATTCGATCTACGGGGCCGGATCCAGCACAAGGATCCCCGGGATCGCACCATCGAGGCGCTGGTGAAGCGCTACCACATGGACCCGGGGCAGGCCGAACGGGTGACCGAAACAGCGCTACGCTTTCTGGATCAGGCCAGGGAGGTCTGGGAACTGGACGACGAGAGCCATGCCCACGATCTCCAGTGGGCCGCCCGCCTGCACGAGATCGGACTCGCCATCGCCCATAACCAGTACCACAAGCACGGCGCCTACATCGTCCAGTACTCGGATCTGGCGGGGTTTTCGCGGAGCGAACAGCAGTTGATCGCGGCCCTGATCCGCGGCCACCGGCGCAAATTCCCGGTGGCGGTGTTCGAGGAGTTGCCCCAGAGTCTGCGCCAGTCCGCCCGGCGTCTGTGCGTGCTACTGCGGCTGGCGGCGGTGATGCACCGCAGCCGTAGCCGTCAGCCCCTGCCCGAGGTGAATCTCCGGGTCAAGGGCAAGCGGGTGAAGCTCGGTTTTCCCGAGGGCTGGCTGGAGGCCCATCCGCTGACCCGGCTGGACCTGGAGACCGAGGCCGATTATCTCAAGGCGGGGGATTTCAAGCTGAACGTGACCTGAGGGGCGGGTATCCCGCTCAATCGTCCTCGCCCCTGGCCTCGTCGCCGGCCTCGCCCGGCCCGGTGTGGCGCACATCCTTGCCCTTGATGAGATAGATCGTGTACTCGGCGATGTTCTTGGCATGGTCGCCGATCCGCTCCAGCGCCTTCACCATGAAGATCACATTCACCGCGTGGCCGATGACCCGCGCATCCTCCATCATGTAGGTGCTGAGGTGGCGCATGGCCGAGTTGAACTCCCGGTCCAGGTCATCGTCGCCCTGGGCCACCTCCATGGCCTTGTCCACATCCTGCCGGGCCAGCGCATCCAGCGCCCCTTGCAGCATGTTGGTGGCGAGCTTGCCCATGGAGAACACCTCCCGGAACAGCCGGTAGCTGGGCGAACTGGAGGTGCTGTTGTAGATCTGCACCACCATCCGGGCGATCTTCTGGGCCTCGTCGCCGATCCGCTCCAGGTCGGTGACGGCCTTGGATATCACCATGATCATCCTGAGATCCCCGGCCATGGGCTGGCGTAGCGCCAGCAACTGGGTGCATTCCTCGTCGATCTTCACCTCCAGCGCGTTGATCTTGTGGTCGCGGCCCACCACATCCCGGGCCGCCCCCACATTCTCGTCGTCCAGCGCCTTCAGTGCCCGGGCGATCTGGTCCTCCACCAGTCCGCCCATCTCCATCACCTGGCTGCGCAGCCGCGCCAGTGCCTCGTCGTAGCGTTTCACCGTATGGCCGTCGGTGTTCACGGTCATGATCCTCTCGTCTCCCATGGGGGCTCCTGACGGCCTAGCCGAAGCGGCCGGTGATGTAATCCTCGGTGAGCTTGTGGCGGGGGTTGGTGAATATCTGCTCGGTCTCGCCCACCTCGATCAGATCGCCCAGGTGAAAATACGCGGTGCGCTGGGACACCCGGGCGGCCTGCTGCATGGAGTGGGTGACGATGACGATGGTGTAATTCTCCCGCAACTCGTCGATCAACTCCTCGATCTTCGCCGTGGCGATGGGATCCAGGGCCGAGCAGGGCTCGTCCATCAGGATCACCTCGGGGCTCACGGCAATGGCCCGGGCGATGCACAGGCGCTGCTGCTGACCGCCGGACAGTCCGGTGCCGGGCTGATCCAGCCGGTCGTGGACCTCCTTCCAGAGGCCGGCCTTCTCCAGGCAACCCTTCACCATCTCGTCCAGCTCGGCCTTGTTGGCAGTGAGGCCGTGGATACGCGGTCCGTAGGCCACGTTGTCATAAATCGATTTGGGGAAAGGGTTGGGTTTCTGGAACACCATACCCACCCTTGCTCGCAGTTGCACCACGTCCAGCCGCGGGTCGTAGATATTCTGCCCGTCCAGCACCAGTTCGCCGGTGACCCGACAGATATCAATCGTGTCGTTCATGCGATTCAGGCAGCGTAGAAAAGTGGACTTGCCGCAGCCGGAGGGACCGATGAAGGCCACCACCTCGTTGGTGCCGATGTCGAGACTCACATCCTTGATGGCATGTTTATCGTCGTAGTAGACATTCACATTACGACACACCATCTTCGGATTGGCCACCGTGATGTCGCCCACGGTCTGGCGGTCCGAGGGTTTGCCGGCAGCCTGCTTCAGTACCTCCTCGGTGGAGGAGGGCTCGCGCTTGTGCTTGTCGGGCACCGTCTGCATACCGGTGGTCTCGCGCTGGACAATGCTCTCGTCGCTCATGGTTTATGTCATCCTCGGGAGTCGGGCAGGGGGAGGTCACCAGCGGCGTTCGAAGCGCTTGCGGAGAATCACGGCGGTGGCGTTCATCACGATCAGAAAGGCCAGCAGCACCATGATGGTGGCCGAGGTGCGGGCCACGAAGGCGCGCTCGGGCAGATCCGACCAGAGGTAGATCTGCACCGGCAACACCGTGGCCGAGTCCGTGAAACCGGACGGCACGTCGACGATGAAGGCGATCATGCCGATCATCAGCAGTGGCGCGGTCTCGCCCAGCGCCTGGGCCATGCCGATGATGGCGCCGGTGAGCATCCCCGGCATGGCCAGCGGCAGCACGTGGTGGGAGATCATCTGCATCTTCGAGGCGCCCATCCCCAGCGCCGCCTCGCGGATGGACGGTGGCACCGATTTCAGCGAGGCGCGGCTGGAGATGATGATGGTGGGCAGCGTCATCAGGGTCAGCACCAGACCGCCCACCAGCGGCGCCGAGCGGGGCAGCCCGAAGAAGTTCAGGAATACCGCGAGGCCCAGCAGACCGAACACGATGGAGGGCACCGCCGCCAGATTGTTGATGTTCACCTCGATGAGATCGGTCCAGTGGTTCCTGGGCGCGAACTCCTCCAGATACACCGCTGTGGCCACCCCCATGGGAAAGGACAGCAACAGGGTGATGGTGAGGGTGAGGGCGGAGCCCATCACCGCGCCGCGAATCCCGGCCAGCTCCGGATCCCGGGAGTCGCCGTTGGTGAACAGGGTGGTGTTGAAGGTGGTGCGGATATCGCCGTCGGTTACCAGTTGATCCACCCAGGCGATCTGCTGATCGGAGAAGGGGCGCAGGTTCTCGGGGATATCGCGGTCGATGAAGCCCTTTCTGAAGGTGTCCACATCGTCGTCGGCCAGCACCCACACGGACTGCTGGGTGCCGATCAGCGAGGGATCGTCCATCACCATGTCCCGCAACTGGAAGGCCGCGCCGCTACTCACCAGTCCATAGAGGTTACGCCGCTCGCGGCGGCCCTCCACACCGGGAAACTCGGCGCTGATGGCGTCGCGCACCACCGCGTTATAGTTGGCCCTACCCAGTTCCTCCTGGCTGAGCCGGGATGGGTTTTCCACCGGCTCGCCGAACAGTTCCTCGGCGGAGAGGGTGACATCCAGGCGAATCTGGGTCTGGGTGAAGGCCGGATAGCCCTTGCCGATGATATCCACGAACAGGAAGGCCACGAAGGACAGTCCCAGGCAGATGGCAAGCAGGCCATAGAGCTTGAAACGCTTCTCGGCGGCATGGCGTCTGGCCAGACTCTTGTTGACCAGTGCCGAGGCGCGATCCGGCAGTAACAGGTTCGAGGGGGTATCGGCGACGCTACTCATATTGTTCCCGGTATTTTCTGACCACATGCAGGGCGATGACGTTGAGGACCAGGGTGCTGGCGAACAGCACCAGCCCCAGCGCGAACGCCGCCAGGGTCTTGGGCGAATCGAATTCCTGGTCCCCGGTGAGCAGGGTGACGATCTGCACCGTGACCGTGGTCACCGCCTCCAGCGGATTGGCGGTGAGGTTGGAGGACAGGCCGGCGGCCATCACCACGATCATGGTCTCGCCGATGGCCCGCGACACCGCCAGCAGGATGCCGCCGACGATGCCGGGCANGGCGGCGGGCAAGATCACCCGCTTGATGGTCTCGGAGTGGGTGGAGCCCAGCGCGTAGGAGCCGTCGCGCATGGCCTGGGGCACGGCGTTGATCACATCGTCAGACAGCGACGACACGAAGGGGATGATCATCACCCCCATCACCAGTCCCGCCGCCAGCGCACTCTCGGAGGCCACGTCCAGGCCGAGACCGGTGCCGATCTCGCGGATCAGTGGCGCCATGGTGAGCGCCGCGAAGAAACCGTAGACCACCGTGGGAATACCGGCGAGGATCTCCAGGATGGGTTTGGCGCTGGCGCGAAATTTCGGGTGGGCGTACTCGGACAGATACAGCGCCGACATCAGCCCGATGGGCACCGCCACCAGCATGGCGATCACCGAGATCAGCAGGGTGCCGGCGAACAGCGGCACCGCGCCGAAGGCCCCGGAGGCCCCCGCCTGATCGGCGCGCAGCGCGATCTGCGGGCTCCACTGGGTGCCGAACAGAAACTCGGTGACCGGCACCGCCCGGAAAAACCGCATGGATTCGAACAGCACCGACAGCACGATGCCCAGGGTGGTGAAGATCGCCACCGTCGAGCTGGCGATCAGGAACACCATGACGGCCTTCTCCACCTGATTGCGGGCGCGCATCTGCGGGCTGATGCGGGTCAGCGCCCAGCGCGCGCCGAGCCCCGCCAGCACCAGCACCAGCACCCACTGGGCGAAGAACGCCAGGGTCTGGTAGCTTTCATAGCGCCCGGCGGCGGCCTGCACGCCCCGCTGTAACAGGCAGGTATCGCTATCGTAGGCCTGGCTGGTGGCATCGTTGCAGGCGTCGCTGAGGGCGACGATATTGCCCTGGGCGAGGCTCTGGATCCGGTTGATCTGGAGCTCGTATTCGGCGGTGGTCAATTCATCGAAGACCGCCGGCATATCGCCGGTGGCCAGTTGCATCACCACCGTGGACTGGGCGAAGGTCCACACCGCGATCACCAGCACCGCCGGCGCCACGCACCACAGGGCCGCATAGAGACCGTAGTAGCTCGGCAAGGAGTGCAGGGATCGGGGAATCCCGTTCACCATTGCCAGGGAGCGCTGGCGACCGGCGGTGTATATCACCACGGCGGCGC
>JGI12109J20283_10292992_pt1 | contig 17203 bp, 24 predicted proteins | sample ElkSlonscriptome_12_FD_20283 | JGI IMG/M metagenome (IMG submission 20283)
GCTTTGGCCGATTGGTTCCGCGACCGCTTGGCTCATCACTTTCCTACTCCGCGAAAATCTGCCCTAGTGTTGGCCATGTCCTGCGCCGCTATCACCCGCGAAAATTGCGCTCTTTGGCGAGTGATGCTGCGCCTCTGTGCGGGGTGGGAAAGTTTGTGTCCTGGACAGTGTGCCAAGTGTGTCAGGGACGGGCACTTCGCCATCGCAACACGCCCCCTTCATAAGGTCCGCGCCATCGCCACCAGTACCCGGTCGAGCGATTGCAGGAACCGCGAACGATCGGCCTTGCTGAACGGCGGTGGGCCCCCAAGGTTGTTGGCGCCCACTCCGTCCATGCCGGCGCGCAGGTCTTCCATGATGGCGCGGGTGGCGATGGCGCTGCCGATGCTGGCGGCGGTGAATTCCTCGCCATTGTGCTTGAGCACCCGCGCCCCCGCTTTCAAACAGCGCTCTGCCAGCAGNATGTCACCGGTGATGACGATGGATCTCGCGTCGGCATGTTCCGCGATCCAGTCATCCGCCGCGTCAAAGCTGTCATCCACCACAACGCGCTTCACCCGCGGATTGTCCGGAATGCGAAAGGCGGAGTTGCTGACCACGCGGACATGCACTTTGGGGCGGGGTGCCTTGAAGCGGCTGGCGACGCGATAGACCTCGTCTTTCACCGGGCAGGCATCGGCGTCAATCAGGATGGTGAGCGGTGCCATGGGAGGGGATGCAGGAGTGGTCATGGCGCGGGAGTAGCGCGCGTATCGGCCAAATGCCAATCCAGTGCGAATGATCATTAGGTGTTTGGGCAAGTCTGTGATATAAGCAACTTGCTAACGTCGGAAATTTGCGACGGATTTTGAAACTAGACGACCGCCGCCTGCCACGCCGCGCCCCTTCCAACGGGTTGCTTACCGGCCCCGGCGTAAACCTGACTACGAATTCCTTTCCTCTGAACGATGCGCACTCACCCTGACGTCACATGACCTGGTCATGCGGTTTCCGGGTACACCCCGCCAAGCACTCCGCTAGGCGGTAATTCTACGTTCTTGAAAGGAACGAAATATGAGCAAGACTGGCTCCGTGAAATTCTTCAACACCGACAAGGGCTATGGCTTCATCCAGCCCGACGACGGTTCGAACGACAGCTTCGTTCACATCAGCGCCGTACAGGCCGCTGGTATGCAGACGCTCGATAAAGAACAGCGCCTGAACTACGACGTCGAAATGGGTCGTAACGGCAAAGAAAGCGCCGTGAACCTCTCGGCTGCGGACTAATATCCGATATGTGTGCGCTGCGCCCGGAGCTTGAGGCTCCCCGCGCGGCGCACATTTCGCCCTTCCTTCCCTCCAGACGCGGCCCGAACCGGCATGCGAAAGGTAATCCGCATGGCTCAGACTTTCGAATTTTATCAGGAACGCGCGGATGCTGCCGATGCAGCGGCAAAGAAAGCGAATCTCGCCAATGTGCGGGACCGCGAAGAGCGCGCGGCAAAGACATGGCGCGGGCTGGCAGAACAGGCTCGCAAGACCGCAGTTGACCGCGAGAAGGCGGTTGCCACACGCAACGCCAAGCGTGAAGCCGAAGCTCAGGAAGCAGAGACGAAAGCCCAACAAGCCGAAGCGCAAGAGGCACCGTCCACGCAGTAGATGCGGTGCAGGTCCAAGCCATCGGTTTGCGGGCCTGATCCGAACTCTACTCGTCTGACTGTTTCCTACTCGAGGCTTTTGTGCATTATCCTGTCGGATGAGCACACAACAAAGCCCCTCTAGAGCCCTGACCTCATCATTCAACAGAAGCAACCGCTGGACGCCATCGCGTCAGGCGGCGTTTCTGCGTGCGCTCGCCGCGTCGCGCTCGGTTTCCGAGGCTGCGCGCAGCGTATCGATGACGCGGCAGTCCGCGTATGAGCTGCGCAGCCGGTTAAAAGGGGAGCCGTTTGATCTGGCGTGGCATGCGGCGATGCAGTGCCGCTTTGATGCGCTGGCCGAAGCAGCGCTGGAACGTGCCATGCACGGGGTAGAGGTTCCGCACTATTACAAGGGCGAACTCATCGGAACATCGCGCAAATTCGACGAGCGCCTGACCACGGCGCTGTTGGCGATGCGTGATCGGTTTCGTGCAGCGCGTGTTCCCTCCAGTCATCCAGCTTCCTTGTATGCTGACGGCGATTTTGGGAAGCTGGTTGAGAGGGTGGAAGCGGGACCGGAAAGCTGGACCCAGCAACTGCGCGAAGAGCGTGCGGCGCTTTACGAAGAAGCATATGAGGAAGATAGCGAGGACGAGTACCGGGACGATTATGAAGGGCCGGAATTCGAAAGCGATCAATAGAGCTGAAATGAAAGCGAGTTGGAAAAGTGTCAAATCCAACATTCAGATATATTTCCTCACAAACTCATCCGCTTGCGCGGGAAGATGCACATCACGCCGCTTTGTAGGTGTCAAATAAAGTTGGAAACATCGTGGCTCGGCTCTGGCCGGGTCTTCAGGTGCGAAACTGGCCGGGAACAGACGTAAATTCCTGTCAGGCAGACGTGCAAATTCATTGCAGAATTAATCCATTGCTCCCATGTTGAGTGCAGACAAAAAAGAACCGCAAAAGGAGAAGCGCGCCATGTCCGATATGCAATTCCAGTTCAATTCTGACAGCTCCGTTATGGGGACCGAGAATGTAGCTGAGCGGATCGAAGAGATGGTGCGGCAAAAGGTTGCGAGGTTTGAAGATCGGCTGACCCGGCTTGAAGTGCATGTTTCTGACGAAAACGGCGCAAAGGGCGGTGGCGATGACAAGACGTGCATGATTGAAGCGCGCCCACGAGGTGGAAAGCCTTTGGGTGTGACAGCACATGCCGCGAAAGTGGATGATGCCGCGCGCAAGGCGGCAAACACTTTGGCAGAGCGTCTGGAACGGCACTTTGGCAAGAGCGAGAAACACAAGCACGAACCGCGTCCCGACAAGGTCATTTAAGTCCGGATTGAATGGCGCGCAGCTGTTTTGGAGCGTGCAAGGGACGCATCGGTGGCAGGGTCGCCGCAAGGGTGACCGGCCGCCCGCAGGCCGGCGAGTCCCGAGGATATCGCACTCCGGGTGGAGTGCGCAAAAAGGGCTCTACGCCCCTTTGCGCCCGAATACCCTTGCGCGAAGGCCGCGTCCTGAAACGCTGGCCTCCCCGGGACGTGTGGGCGTTGGCGGACCAATCGGGACGATCTTTTTGCCCGCCAGTTTATCAGGCTCGTCAGGAGAAGTTACAGCTTCGAAGGTGTCCGGATCGGCGAAGGCGGGCACCTCGACGCGGCCGCCGATCGCTGCGGCCATTCGGCGCTTTTCCGCGATCATTGTCGCGGCATCGAAGGGCTGGCTGGCGGGGTCGAGTTTGGCTTCGTCCTGTACTTCACACCCCCGTGATCTGGTGACGCTGGCCTGATTGATATAGTCCTCGGACACAAATTCGCAGGCGTCATGGCGCAGCGGGACAAGTTCATAAAGCGGGACGGGGTCATCGGCCCCGGCCTGATCGGCGGCCCAGGCGGAATCGCGGTGGTGAACCCGCCACACTTCGCCGCCCGCGCTGTTCTCGGCCCCAAGTTCGTCGCCTTCATGGCCAAACGTGTCGCCATCAGGAATGACATAGCCGTTTTCCATCGTCGCAATGCGGCAGAATGTAAGCGCGGTCTGATAGGCGGCGGCCCATGGCAGGGTGGTTGCCGGGATAAAGACCTCACGGCCCAGCCAGTGGCGCGCCCCAAGCGTTCGCAGGCCGATTTTTGCCGGCTCTCCGGACGCTTCCTGTTCGCCGAACAGGACCGGATGGATGGTCAGCGGGCTGGGAAACTCCATGGCCCCGGCAGGCCCGGCCATCGCTTCGAACTTCTCGGGTTCGAGCATCTGGTTCGACTGGGTCCAGTGGATCGCGCTGGGTGTGATATGATCAATGGCGACGCGGGTCATCAATGCCAGCGTTTCGAGCCGTTTGTGAAAGGTTTCCTGCGTGGTCCACGCCTGCGCCACGCCAAGCTCGCTGAACATCGCAGCGATCTTTGGATCTTCGCCCACACCGCCCAGCGCGCCGTGCGACACCTCGATCAGGATATGGCTGCGCGCAAGGGCCACGCGCTGGCTCATCGTTGGACACAGGATGCCGGTAATGGCCGATGCCAGTGTGCCCGCAAACACCTCTGCTGCGGGCGGGGTGGGCACATATTCAAAGGTGAGCATCAGGTCCTCACCCCCGCCAAACAGGCGCAGGAATGTGCCCGGCTTATGCTCTGGGGTGTTGAAGGTCTCGCCCGTTTTCATCTGGATGATGCGCGCTACGTCATGTGCGACATCGTCAAGCCCGCCGAAGGTGGAATCCAGCAGCAAGCACGCCTGGATCCGGTTTGGGTATTGCATCCGATTGTTTCCCGGTTTCCTACCGGCGATTGTTTATTTAGATCGGGTAAGAAAGCGGTTAATCCGGCGCCCACTATTTGAAACAGGTTCTTTGTGGACCTGACAGGTCACAACGGCAAACTCGGTTGCGCCGATGCGGTATCGTCAGAACCGGTAATACCCAGATCACGCAGGATCGGCTCTATCTTTTTCTTCACGCCGAAGAATCCGGCCTTGGCATGGGGCCAGGTCTCGCGGCTAAGTTCGGACAAGATGACGGTGACGCGATTGTCGTCCATCATCGGGGCGAGGTCCGGCATCAGGGCATCGCGGGTCCATCCGGTCGGCAGGTAAGGCACGGCGACATGGTTGATGCTGGCCTCAGCCAGAATATCGGAGAGACCATCGCCAGTGGCCCAATTGATCGCGGGGCAATCGAAGGCGGCGGCGGCTTCTGCCATGCCGCCGCGCACCGCCTCGCTCGCAAAGGTGCTTGCGTGGTCGGTGACCGCTCCTGGAGAGCGTGCGTGCGGGCGTGATGCCCCAATCACGAGCGCCGGGCTTGCCGGAAGGTTTAGCGGTGCATGATGTGCAGCCTCGTCATGCAGGATCAGCGCAAAGGGGAGGTCAAGCGCGTCGGCTGCCAGCGCGCCGGGCAGATTGAGCTTTCTGCGCACATGCCCTTCGTCCTCTTCGAGGGCGGGGGCATCCACGGCCAGTCCATCTGCCGCGAGCGGGCCTTGCGGGTGGTTTGCTGTGTATCGCGCGATGTTGTCAGGCCGGGCCAGATAGGTCTTGCCCTTGGTGTGGAGTCCGCCAACCCAGCGCCAGCTCAGCGTGTTGGAGGCGGCATCGCCATCCATCAGGTGGCGCAGGAAGAAATCGGCACCCAGCTGCCAATCGAGCTTGAGAGTGAATATCCAGATGCTTGCAAACCACATGCGGGCGTGATTGTGGAGGTATCCGGTGCGCACCAGTTCCTGTGCCCAGTGATCGAACGCGGTTATCCCGGTGCGACCTTCAACGGCTTCATTATAGGCTTTTTGCAGGCCTGCATTGGCGGCCATCCGTTCAAATGCGGCGTCGCGATCTTCACAATAAGCACGCCAGACGGAAGGGCGCTGTTCCAGGTAGCCCTTGAAATAGACGCGCCAGAACACCTCGGCGATAAATTTTTCAGCGGCGGCGGGGCTGTGCTTGCCCAGCACCGTATCAACCACTTCGGCTTCGCCGATCAGGCCCGCGTGCAGCCAAGGCGACAGTTGCGAGACATTGGAGCGCATCTCCCCCGCCCCGGAAACTCCGTCATCGTGGTTGCGATTGTTGGCATAGGCGCGCCCTGCACGCGGAAGGAATTCGGAAAGCCGGGCGAGCGCGGCGGTTCTGCTGGCGGTGAATTGCATGGAAGTGCAATGGAATAACGGGCTTGCGGTTCCCGCCAAACGCTGGCGCGAATATGCTAGCAGGGCAGCGGATAGGTGGTGCGCCCGCCCCGATGTACCCTTTTGGAGAAAGAGAGCATCGCACTGGGCACAGCACGCTTCAGCGATTGGGTCGCTGACGGTCGCGGCGCTGTCTCGCGATGTTGGCGCTGGCGCGATCCTGTTTGCGTTCAAGCCGGACCCGCTCTCTGGCATTGAGACCTCGCCCGTCGGCGATGCTGCGGTCCTCAAACCGGTTAATGTGGTTTTGCTGGCGATTCAGTCGCCGGGCTTCGCGTGTCGTGATCTGGCCCTGTTCGATCCCACGATCGATCCGCTCTGCCTGCCGGTTCTGGCGCCGATCGACGCGATCTTGCGCGCTGGCGGCCTGAGGCAAGGTGACGAGGACGATGGCAGCAAAACCTGCGATTGTGCACTGCTTAAACATAGGTTTCTCGCTCGATTGATGGTCACGATGAGGCGTGACGACCCCAAAATCGCGGGTGCACCCGAACGCCAGCTTTCGTCGGATCTCGGCGCGACGATGCGATACAAGACGCCAAGGTTAGAGGAATTGTATTGCAGCCCAACGACCCGAGAGAATGGCACGAAAACGGACATGCGCTTGGATGCGAGCAGATCCGTCACGATGGTCAGCCAAAGCGAAGGCGTAAAGCCATCGCAGTTTGGCTGGAATTATCGGCGCGGTCGTTTCACGATTTTGCCCCGCCTTGTTTTTGCCATTTTTCTTGAGATTTTCGGAACAACCCTATACGTCGCCCATTCTTATGCAACGACAGCTGCACAGTTCGGTGTAGTCTGACGATTACTTCAAATTCATAAAATCAAGGATTTTTCCTATGAAAACCCTTAAATTCACGCTGACTTCCGCGATCGCTCTCTCGCTTGCCGCTTGTGGCGGTGAAGCCGCAGAGGATACATCAGCAGACGAAATGGCAGTTGCCGAAGAAGCCACAGCGGCTGGCACGGTCGTTGAAGTCGCGCAGGGCGATGAGAACTTCGAAACGCTCGTAGCTGCTATCACGGCTGCTGACCTTGGCACCGTTCTGAGTGGTGAGGGACCCTTCACCGTCTTCGCTCCGACCAATGATGCGTTTGGAAAACTGCCCGAAGGCACCGTGGAAAAGCTGACGACCGAAGACGTCGAAACGCTTGATGCGATCCTGAAGTATCACGTTGTTGAAGGTTTGGTGAATGCTGAAACCCTGACGGCTGCAATCACCGAAGCGGGCGAAGACGGCTACACCGTGACCACCGTTGGCGGCGGCGAATTTACCGCTGCTGTGGTTGACGGCGCGGTTGTGCTGACCGATGCGGCTGGGAACACCTCGACCGTGACCGCAACCGACGTGGAAGCGTCGAACGGCGTGATCCACGTGATCGATACGGTTCTGATGCCCAAGTAAAACTGGCGCACAACGTCTGAAATACGCGAAGGCGGGCCCTTGGTCGGGTCCGCCTTTTGCGTAATAGGAGCGGTAATGCAGCAAGAGAAAAAGCCCTGCGGCATTGTGACCGCTATTACTCTGGCGGTATCGCTGGGCGCGTGCTCGCAAAGCGACGGAATTGATGGCAGCGGCGCCTTGTTCGAAGGGATTGGGCCCGACGCCACGATCACTCTTTCAGGCACAGAGCCATTCTGGAGCATCAAGATCACGCCGCAGGCAGATGGCGGCTATCTGGCGAGGTTTTCCAGTCCCGACGATCCTGATGCCAGCTCGTTTGCCGTCACGCGCTTTGCCGGAAACAATGGTCTGGGCTTTAATGGCGAGAGAGATGGCGAAGCCGTTCAGATCGCGATCACTCCGGGTGAATGCAGCGACGCGATGAGCGAGGCCACCTATCCGTTCACCGCGACAGTTGGTTTGGGCGCAGAAACCCTGTTCGGCTGTGGTGAAACCGATGACGTGCCTGCGGCAGTCTCTGTGAACTCGTGATGATGATCAAAGCGGCGCTGCTACCGGCTACTGCGCCGCACTTCTCCTGTTTGCCAGCCCGTCTTTGCGCGGACATACCTCAAGCCGGGACTGATTCTACCAACAAACACAACGACGTGGCCCCTCCTGAGGGTTGTTGCGAAAGATTCTCGGAACGAGCGCTGCGCCTCTTCGTTTAATTCCCATCGCGTTGAATACGGACGCTACTCCGCCGCCCCCCTTTTCTTGTTATCGGGACAGAGTCGTTGGAAAGCAGGTATTGTGAACACTGACGATGAGCGCGACCGCCGTCCGCCAAATCAGGCCACGCTGCGGTTCGATGACGCGCCCGAACGGTTTCGGGCAGGGAATACGAACGACCAGTTCTCTGGCGCGTCCGGTGTCCTGTTTGAACAGGCCATGGCCCAGACACGCATGGCAATCTGCCTGAGTGACCCGCACACGAAAGACGTTCCGATTGTCTTCGCAAACCGCGCGTTTCGCAGGCTGACCGGGTATTCTGATGAAGAAATCATCGGCCGCAATTGCCGTTTCCTCCAGGGGCCAAAGACAGACCCCGAACCGATTGCACGCATTCGCGACGCGATTGTCAACGAAGACGTGGTTGTGGTCGAGCTGTTGAATTACCGCAAGAATGGCACGACGTTCTGGAACGCGCTGCACCTTGGCCCGATCTACAATAATAACGGTGAATTGGTCTATTTCTTCGGCAGCCAATGGGACGTATCCGATGTGCGCGCCGCACGGGCCGAGGAACGCCACGCCAGGGAAATGGCGCGTGAGTTGTCGCATCGCATGAAGAACATGTTCGCGGTGATATCCGGCATTGTGAATGTCACGGGCCGGGTGCGCGGCATTCAGGGTGAGGCGGCCGAGATCAATTCGCGCATTCAGGCCCTGGGCCGGGCATACGAGACGACTTTGGACGATGCGTCTTCTGGCAGCATCGACATCGGCAGCGCGATCCGTGCTGTCCTATTGCCATATGACCGCGATGCAGAAAGGCTGACCATGTCGGGCAACGGCGTGCGTATGCCATTTACCATCATATCAATTGTTGGTCTGATCCTGCACGAGCTTGCCGCGAATGCGACGAAGCATGGCGCGTGGTCCTCCGATGGCGGGAAGATTAGCGTTGACTGGCAGCCGTCAAATGATGGCAATGCCCTGATTATCGTCTGGAGCGAGCAGGGTGGCCCGGCCGTTGATGCGACAGGTATTATCGCCGGGACAGGCACGGCAATTGTTGACCGGCTTCTCTCGACGGGGCGTGGGTCGATCAGGCGCGATTGGTCTGAAGGTGGTCTGACCGCCACGATCCACGTGCCCGTTGCGCGAGGGGGCTGAGACGGTGTCCAATTGCGTCCTGCTGCTTGAAGACGAGCCTCTGATTCTGCTGGATCTGGAATATGCGGTGGAGGATCGCGGCTATTCTGTGTTGCCGACCCAGTCATGCGAAGAAGCTCTCGCGGCGATTGAGGGCACCTCCGAGACGCTGGTGGTCGCGGTACTCGATGTATCTTTGGGCGATGGGAAAACCTGCTTTCCCGTAGCACAGGAACTGGACCGGCGCGGGATCCCATATATTCTGCATTCGGGCGATCTGGACCGCCATGACGAAAAGATCAGAAAGCTGGACGCGGAACTGGTTGCCAAACCCGCTCCGGCGGAAAAGGTGATCAAGGCCGCAATCGCCCATGCACTGGACGACGGTGTTCCAGATACGGCGAACGCACCCGCCTGATAGGCTTTGACGGGCTTCACCAATCCGGGCGCATGTTAGTATAGGCCCGGAATCTCATACTGCGCCGCGTTCGGGCGGTTGGGCTGCAAGATCTGACGTCCGCTGACACTCTGGGCGGTGATACCGCCTCCGCTGATCGGAGTGCAGGACCGTCCGCCGAGAAAATCGAGCGCGGTCGCCAGAGAGGCTTCTGTCGGGTCGCCAAATGGCGTGAAGATATCGTCATCGGCACTGCAGGTGTTGGGAATGACGCTGGCGAGCCCAGAATAATACTCACCGCTGCCATTGGCGTTGTTGGTCTGGAACGTGGTCGCCCGCACACGCAAATCACAGGCGGAAAGGTCAAAGCCGAACTGACCCACAGGTTTACCGAAAGTGTTTTCGCCGATCAGCGCGATATCAGCATTGCCCAGATACGGGATCATCGAATTGATCACGAGCTCGCTCGCCGATGCGGTGCCACCGCGCCCGATAAAGGCAATTTTGGTCGGCGTGATCGCGTTGGGCTCGCTTTGAATCTGCCGCGTTTCGTTCTCGCCTGATTTGGAGGCGCGCAGTACGGTTTCGCTCCAGACCTGTCCGACCCGACCAGCATTCAGCAGGTCTCCAAAAGTGTCCGCCACCCGCACCAGCCCGCCGCCATTATAGCGTAGATCAATCACCAGCTCGGTAATGCCTTCAGCCTGGAACTGGCCGAAAGCGTCACGCAATTGGTCATCGGCATTGCCAACGATAAACGTCCGCAGGTTGAGATAGCCGACTTTCTTTCCACCATCATCCAGAACCAGAGCACCATAGCGATCTGATACCGGATCGAGAGAGAAGTCCGTTTTTGTCACATCCGCCGTCACCACTGCGCCGCCCAATTGTGCAAAGCGCAAAGTGCGGGTTGTGCCCGGATCGCTGGGGCCGAGCGCATTGATGACAGCCTGCGGCCCACCAGACGCCATTAGAGTGGAAACACTCTGCAAGGCACCGCCCGGCACGCCAATGTTTAACAATTCTGTGCCGCGATCCATGCCGGCCTGAAAGCCGCGACCGGCCTCAAACGCTTCGAGCAGGAATACGCGATCATTGAATGTGTCATAGGCCAGACGGATGCCGAACCCGGCGCTGGAGCCGGAATTGATCAGTTCGTTCTCTTCGGCGATCGATGTCGCAAAAGTAAATCCACGGTCCACGTTCTGCGCGCGAGCGGGTGCGACGCGCGCATCGAGATAATCCTGTACATCATTGAACGCGGTGGTTTGCACGGTGTTGTCGAGCAGGTTGGGGAACAGATACCATTCGTCCAGCACAGCCTCGGCAAAGTTGAGTTGTTCCGAAACCGCGCACGCACTGGTCGGTGTCGGCGTGGGGGTTGGCGTCGGAGTTGGTGTCGGAGCCGGACCGGCCAGTGGGACCGGATTATTGTTCGACCCGCCCCCTCCGCATGCGACCAAAGCAAAGGCAAGAGTGGCTGAGAGGGCAGTGCGACCAACAAGCATTAAGAAGCATCTCCTGAGCATTTCGTCGCAACAGCGGTGCAACAAAGTCTTTCAGGATGCAACGAGCGCTGTGAATCATTGGCGGTTTTGCCGGTTCAGAATTGTAACATTCAAGAAAAATCACCGATCTGACGCAAATTCGTGCGCTTTTCCTCAGGAAAACGGGCAAATCGCGGGTGGTGATCTCGTGCTTCCCCTGCGATCCGACTAGCTTCGCTGACAAATGGAACGACTCAAATCATGACTGACTTTCCCGATTGGCTTGCCAAAGAGCTTCCCGTGGAGGCTCGCAATCCCGGTCTCGCGATCGCAGAGCTGGGTGATAAGCGCAATTTCAGGCGCGGCGGCTTTGCTCTGAGCAGCCCTGCATTCGACCCAGGCGAACAGCTTGATCCATGCTTTACCGCGCAGGAAGAGGACGCCGTCGCGCCTCCGCTAGAATGGACTGCGCCGCCACCCGGCAGCCAGGAACTGATCGTAATTGTTGAGGACGCTGCTTCGGCTGGCGACACTCCCCATTGCCACTGGCTCGTTTGGGGCCTCGCGGGACAGCGCGGAAAACTGCTTGAGGGAGAAACCCCTCCGCGCGCAGGCAAAAACGCCATGGGTAATTCGGAGTGGCTTTTGCCGCACCCGCCCGAAGGCGAAACGCGCCACTATGTCTTTCAGATCTTCGCAACCGAATTGCCCCTGACCCTTATGCCGGGGGCAAGCCGGGATGAACTCATCGCTTCAATCAAGGGATTTGTGACTGCTTCAGCGGTGCTTTATGCGCCGTTTACAGGCACACCCGAAGACGATGACGATATCGGCTTCGACGTCGAAGATATCTGAAAAACCTGCCATTTATAAAAGGGAGAATAACCATGGCTGGAAAAACGAATGCACTGCAAAAGCCGGTGCAGCTTTCAAGTGAACTCGAAGCGGTGATCGGCAAAGGTCCGATGCCCCGTTCGCAGGTCACCTCGAAGGTCTGGGAATACATCAAGAAGCACGACCTGCAAAAGCCGAGCGACAAGCGCACAATCGTGCCTGACGATCTGCTGGGCGGTGTCATCGGGAAAGAAGAAATCTCGATGTTCAAAATGACTGCTGCGGTGTCCAAGCACCTCACCTAAGGCGTAATTTACGCATTTAGAGCGATCAGCGGCGCGCGATGCGATAAGCGCCGCGCCGCTGATCGATCTCTACCCCCTTCCATGACAATTTGATTTGTCCGCGCTCCAGCAGCGCATCCTCTGCTGCGTGGACGATGTCCATATGAGCGCGCCATTCGCCGTCCGGTCCGGCCAGCATGCGCGCCGCCTCGCTCGGGCAGATCGTTTTGCCTGCACCTCTTCGGTTCAGCAGATCGAGTATCGTTTGCTCCGCTGCGTCGGCCAAGGGTTGGCTCAGGCCAATATGCGTCTGCGTCGACGCATCGGCACTTCACCCAACCACAGGGCCAACCAGATCAGGATCGGCTGCGCGATCATTCGCGGTATGTGATAGCCAAGACCAAGCCCGCCATCCGCCGCTCTCACATCCATCGCAAAGTGATTGATGTTCGCGGGCCATACGCACAGTGCGTAAAGGGCAAGGCCGATACCGGCCGCCTGCCGCAATGGTTTGGCCAACGGCTGCACCAATCCGATTGCGCCGGCGATCTCCGCAATGCCAGTCCAGTAAATCACAGCACCGGGGAAGGGCACCCAGTCCGGGGTAATCGTCAGAAACGGCTCTGGCCTTACGATATGAAGGTATCCGGCAAAGGCATAGGCGGCGGCCAGTGCGATGCGCAGAACTGCTTTGAAAACGGTCATCGCGCTCACGCGCCCGGTTCCCATCCTGCGGGCGCAAGGGTGAAGCCTGCAAAGTCAAAGCCGGGCACCACGACGCATGAGACGACGCTGTAGCCGTGCTCTCCTTCGCCGGGCTTTAGCGCTTCGGCGGCTTGCCATGCGCCTGTCGGGACGAAGCCTTGCAATGATTGCCCGGTCATCACGCCCCCGCCCAGTTTCACCTCCTGCACCGGACCAGTATCATGTTGAGCAATGCGCAAGGTGAGCGGATCGCCGCCCTGCCAGAACCACATCTCCTCCGCGTCGACTGTATGCCAGTGTGATCGCTCGCCTGCTTTGAGAAGAAAGACGATCGCGGTCCCGCTTGCGCGACCTGTCAGAAGTTCGGGGCCACGCCACGTTTCCCTGTACCAACCGCCTTCGGGATGCGGCGCAAGGTCCATTTGTGCGATCAGGCTAGCCGCGCTATTTGCAGGGGACACGATGAAAATTCTCCTTTCCTTGATCCTATCGGGAGTCCTCCAGATCATGCAACATGCCACTTTCGCGCGCCTCGCCCTCTCATGCAGCACCCTTGCATTGCTGATGAGCGGCCCCGCTCACGCCGAGCGTGATTTGGTGCCACCCACCAATACGGCTGCGCAAGCCGGGGTCGAAGGAGCGCCCGCCGATCCGGCGATGGAGGTGGCGCAGGCGGCGCTTGCAGCGGCTCCGGTGTTTGACGGGCACAATGACGTGCCGTTCCAGCTGCGTATCCGGCTTGAAAACCAGATCAACCGCTTCGATTTCGTAGATACGATCACCAATGGCCGCGCTGATGCGTTTGGGCGAGTGATGCACACAGACCTGACGCGTCTGGCCGAGGGGCGGGTGGGCGCGCAATACTGGTCTGTCTATGTGCCGGCCAGCCTGTCTGAACCAGAGGCTGTGCAGATGACGATGGAACAGATCGACGTCATGAAGCGTCTGATCGACCGTTTTCCTGATGGCCTCGCCTATGCAGAGACCGCCGATCAGGTGGAAAGCGCGATGCGTGATGGCAAGATCGCCAGTCTGTTGGGGATGGAAGGCGGGCATTCGATAGGCTCGGATCTGGGCGTTCTGCGCCAGATGTATGCGCTGGGCGCGCGTTATATGACCCTCACCCACTCGCAAAACACGCCATGGGCCGATAGCGCTACGGATGAACCGGAGCATGACGGGCTGACCGCGTTCGGGGAGGATGTGGTGCGTGAAATGAACCGGATCGGTATGCTGGTTGATCTAAGCCATGTGTCCGAAGCGACCATGCTGGATGCGCTCAATGTGGCGCGTGCGCCTGTTATCTTCAGCCATTCAGGCGCGGCGGGGGTGACCGGCCATGCCCGCAACGTGCCGGACAGCGTGCTGGAGCGTCTGCCTGACAATGGCGGGATTGTTATGGTGGTCGCGCTTCCGGGCTTTCTGAATGAAGAGCGCCGCCAATGGTATTCAATGCGCGAGGCCGAAGTGGCGCGGCTCGGCTCGCTTAATCAGGGAAAGCCCGAAGTGGTGGAGGCCGCGATGGAGGAATGGGACGCGGCCAATCCCGAACCTGCCACCATGATCACCCATATGGCGGACCATATCGACCATATCAAAGAGGTCGCTGGCGTCGAATATATCGGCATTGGAGCCGATTTTGACGGGATGCCTACTGGCCCGATCGGGTTTGAGGATGTGAGCGGATATCCCAATCTGTTCGCCGAACTGGCGCGCCGGGGATATTCGCAGGCCGAGTTGGAAATGATCGCCAGTCGCAATGCCATCCGCGTGCTACGCGGGGCCGAAGCCTATGCCGCGACCCAGCGCGGAAAGCCTCCGATTGAGACACGCATTCCAAAGCCTGAAGAGTGATCGCCCTGCGGGATCAGTCGCTTTCCAACGGATCGTGTCCCCAGTTCATCAGGCTGTAACGCCAGTTTGTTTCTTTCACGTCTCCATCAGGGCGCTGCGATAGGTGGCGGCTGATGTAGTTGTTCACCTTGCGCATATGTTCAAACTGGTCGTCTGACAGGTCGTCTTTGTTGGTGCGTTTGATTTCTACAATTCGGCGACCCGATTTGTGACCGGTGCTTTCACCGTCATCGCTGTCGCCTACTGATCTGGATTCTTCGGTTTCAAGCCAGTTTTCAAGCTCTTTGGGCTGGATGTTCACGCGATCATAAAACGTGGAATAGATCTCGTGTTTTTCGTCCTGATCCATGGCTCAATCGTCCGAGGCGGTTTCGGGCAAATCGCTGCGATCAGTCGAGGCCATTTCTTCAAGCTCTTCTTCCGACATGCTTTCATACATTTCGACAGACGCGCCTTGCAGATCGGATTTGTTCTGCTCACCACGTTTTGCCGCCAGCGCGGCACCTGCTGCTTGTTGCTGCGCTTTGCTTTTTGCCTTGGGCATTAGTCTTTGTCCCAGGCGGAAAGTTCACTGCCTCGCTTGAGCACTTCATCGCTGTCATCCTGCTTGATCAGGTAAGCGGGATTGTCTTCGTCGCCATCCTTGGTGACTTCGCTGCCTTGCAGCGTCCGGGTCACTTCGCGTTCAAAACGCTCGGTAATCTGGCCTTTGCCTTCGCCGTTGCCCCAATTCCATTTCACGTACTGATTCGTCTGGAAGCTGTTTGAATTGCTCATATCAATCTCCTTCGTATTCAGGAGATTTATGCGCTCGCATCAACAGAGTTCCCATTTTTCCCAGCTTGGCAGAGGGCGTTTAGTCCAGCGCTTCGGCGGTCGGGTCTTCCAGATCGCTTTCGCCATAATCGCTGGGCTTGGCCGGGATGTCTTCCTCGGCGACTCCGTCTTCGCGCATTTCCTGAACGCGATCTGTCGCCGTCTTGGCGCCTTCCACATCACCTTCGGTCATAGCCGGGATGAGCCAGACTATACTCATTGCGATGATGGCCAGGATGAGGCTGACCCCAAGGACATAGCGCATGACGCCGGTCTTCTCAGCCGCCATAGCGTCGTCGTCTTCGATGTGAATTGCTTTGTCGTTGTCTTCCATGATCCCTCCGAAAATATCCAATATCGTAACAACGGGGCAAATTTACCCACGTTCCAAAACATCTGAGGCGCTATGACTTGGATGTCACTCGCGCAGCAATTCGTTGATCCCGGTCTTCGCGCGGGTCTGCGCATCGACGGTCTTCACAATCACTGCGCAATACAGGGAGGGCCCGGGAGTACCATCGGGCAGCGGCTTACCGGGTAGGGTGCCCGGAACCACGACTGCGTATGGCGGGACTTCTCCCGTATGGATCTCGCCCGTTGCGCGGTCGATTATCTTTGTCGATGCGCCAAGATACACGCCCATCGAAAGCACTGCACCTTCGCCCACGCGTACGCCTTCCGCGACTTCGCTGCGTGCGCCAATAAATGCGTTGTCGCCGATGATCACGGGTTCTGCCTGTAGCGGTTCAAGCACGCCGCCAATCCCTGCTCCACCGGAGATATGCACGTTGCTGCCGATCTGTGCGCATGACCCCACTGTGGCCCATGTGTCTATCATAGTGCCTTCGCCCACATATGCTCCGATATTTACGAAGCTGGGCATCAACACGGCACCTTTACCGATGAAGCTGCCACGGCGCACAATCGCACCGGGCACGACGCGAAATCCCGCTTCGGCGAAACGGTTCGTGCCCCAACCAGCAAATTTCAGTGGCACTTTGTCATAGGCCGCCTCACCGCCCGATGCGCCTTCCGCCAGCCGGTTGTCATGTAAGCGGAACGACAGCAGCACGGCTTTCTTGAGCCATTGGTTGACCGTCCATCCGCCGCTGCCGCTGCCATCAGGCTGCGCCACGCGGGCCTCACCGCTATCCAGCATTCCCAGCGCATCGCTCACAGCGTGGCGCACTTCGTCGCCCGGCGTGACTTCGGCGCGGTTTTCCCACGCGGCTTCGATCTGGGTGATGAGGGTTTCGGTCATAGGTACTCCGCCTGCAGCCCCGAATTGATACGTGCCAGAATGATCACGGGGCGTATCGGGGGATCGAGAATTGGTTTCGCGCTGCTAGCGCTGTGCGCGGCTCGCGGCAAGAGCGCTGCCAAAGGTCAGTCGGTTGGCGGCTTGCGAGCGCCTGACGCAGATACAGCCGGATCGGACGTATTGAATAAGGGCGTTTCCTTGTCAGCCAGGTAAACAACGGCTTATCACGCTCGGCCTAGGGGGAATTCGTGAGGACTCAAGAAATGTCGGACAATTCCCCGAAGACCGCTGCACAAGACGACGTGATGGAGCAGGCCTGCGATGCGTCGGCTTATGCTCCTGTGCTCGACACTGCTTCACCGGTCAGTTGGAAGCCGTTTGTTGCCGCTGTCGCGTGCGCGGCTTTGACTGCCTGTGGCGGAGGGGGTGGCGGTGCGCCGCCGATGAATTTCACACCTCCGCCGCCTCCCCCGCCCCCGCCACCGCCCCCGCCTCCGCC
>JGI12109J20283_11041112_pt1 | contig 17202 bp, 15 predicted proteins | sample ElkSlonscriptome_12_FD_20283 | JGI IMG/M metagenome (IMG submission 20283)
GGCGATTTTCCGACCTCAATGAGAATGCGCCTGGCTGCCCTGTCCGGTGCTCGGAATCCTCGTGAGCACTCGGCGGAGAGCCTTCGTCGCTAGAAGCACGGTCGGTGTGACTGCGTTGGGGCCCGGACCTCGATGTCGGTGGCCAGCAGGGCCTCCAGCGCTTGGAGATCGCGTCGTGACGCCGGCGTGCCGCGCTTCGCGGTGCCGTCGGGCCTGATGGTCGCAACGGCATTGAATCCCATCAGTTTCCGGATATGCGATCGATTGACCTGCATGCCGTCCTCGGCCGTCGCAAAGCGCGTTGACCGGATTTCGCCTGCGCCCATCAACGAGAACAGTGCGCCGAATGCACCGGAGGTCGGACGGCCGGAGATGCCGTGAATGTTTTCGAAGGCGAAAAAGCGTTCGAAATCGATCAACGAGTAGGTGATGATGCGGCTGTGGTGGAGGCGGACATCGGGGTCGGAGAGCCGATCTTCGAGCGTATATCTACCGGGTTTCCCGTCTCGATCCGGCCACTCGATCCGGACGTTCAGCATGCGTCGCGCCGGCGGACCGGTCTGGATCAGGGCCTGCGCCTCCGGCTCGATCGAGACCACGAATCGCTGACCGTACTCGAGCACTGCCGCCATGCTGTCGGGCACGTTGTCCGGCTCCTGGTGCGTGACCTGTAGCCAGGCGTCGATGAACGTGGACGGATCGATCTGGAAGGTTCCCGCATCGGCGAAACGCGGGTCGTCGGCTAGCGAGAACAGCAGTTCGGCAATGAACCGGGTCTGGTTGGTGATGGCGGCGGTGTTGTAGCCGGAAATGGCGCCGATGGTCTCGCGCAGCGTTTGCAGTCCCACCCTGGGATGAGGGCAATCGAGCTCCGAATGCACCGTCTGCGAAGGTGCGACCCCCGGATTAACGAGGAGCATCGATGCGACGGTCATTGCCAACAATCGGAGCATGGGATGCGAGCCGGATATCGTGCTCGGGATCGTACCGGGACCGTGTGATCGAGTTCAGTGCCGTGCCGGGCCGGGTGCCGGCGCATCTGATAGAATTCAGCCCCTTTTGTACGGATTTCGGCAACAACACGGATGAGCGGCAAGCTCTACATCAAAACTCACGGCTGCCAGATGAACGAGTACGACTCCGACCGGATGGCCGAGGTGCTGGCTGAATCCCACGGTCTGGAGCTTACCGAAGATGAGTCCGATGCCGACGTCATCCTCGTCAACACCTGCTCGATCCGTGAAAAGGCGCAGGAAAAGGTGTTTTCTCAGCTCGGCCGCTGGCGGCCGCTCAAGGATCAGCGCCCCGATCTGGTGATCGGCGTGGCCGGCTGCGTGGCCAGCCAGGAAGGCGAGGGGATTCTCAAGCGGGCACCCTTCGTGGACATGGTATTCGGTCCGCAGACGATCCACCGGCTGCCGAAGATGCTGGACCAGGTGCGAGATTCCGGGCGCCCCAGCGTCGATACCAGCTTTCCCGAGATCGAAAAGTTCGATCACCTCCCGGCGCCTGGCGCTCGCGGGCCGAGTGCCTTCGTCTCGACCATGGAAGGTTGTTCGAAGTACTGCACCTTCTGCGTTGTGCCCTACACGCGCGGTGAGGAAGTCAGCCGGCCGCTCGACGACGTGATTGCCGAAGTGGCCGGTCTCGAGGCGCAGGGCGTCAGGGAAATCAACCTGCTCGGCCAGAACGTCAACGCTTACCGTGGTCCGATGCACGACGGCGGGACTGCGGACCTGGCGATGCTGATCCGCTACGTGGCCGCGTTCGACGGCATCGAGCGGATCCGCTTCACGACCTCGCACCCGGTAGAGTTCTCCGATCGGCTGATCGAGGCCTATGCCGATGTTCCGAAACTCGCCAACTACCTTCACCTGCCGGTGCAATCGGGTTCGGACCGTGTGCTCTCGTTGATGAAGCGCGGGCACACGGTGCTGGAGTACAAGGACCGGATCCGGCGTCTGCGCGACGCGCGACCGGACATTTCCCTGTCGTCGGATTTCATCGTAGGTTTTCCCGGAGAAACCGAGGCGGATTTCGAGCAGACGATGAAGCTGGTGCGCGATCTGAATTTCGACCAGAGCTTCAGCTTCGTCTATTCGGCGCGCCCGGGCACTCCGGCAGCGGGCCTGCCGGACACCGTACCGCTGAGCGAGAAAAAGGCTCGGCTGCAGCGACTGCAGGCGCAGCTCAACGAGCAGGCCGGAGCGATTTCCCGGGCGATGGTCGGCAGCACCCAACGCGTCCTCGTCGAGGGCCCCAGCCGCAAGGATCCCGCAGAACTCGCCGGGCGCACGGAAAACAATCGCGTGGTGAATTTTTCCGGACCGGAGTCGCTGACCGGCCGATTTGCGGACCTGCAGATCACCGCCGCGCTGTCCAACTCGCTGCGCGGCCGGATTCCGGCGCGCTCGGCAGCCTGAATGAATCCGACCGAAGCAGCCGTCACCATCGAACTGGAGCCCGCAGACAATCGGCGTCTGGCGAATCTATGCGGCCCGTTCGACGAACACCTTCGGCTGATCGAAAAGCGACTCGGTGTGGATATCAATTCGCGCGGCAATATCTTCGCGATCGAGGGCGAGCCGGATGCCAGCCGCTCGGCGCGCCGCGTGCTGCGCAAGTTGTTTCGCCAGACCGAGCGCGAGGTGCTGACGCCGGCGCTGGTCAATCTGAGTCTGCAGGCCTCGGGACTGGACGAGCCGGAGGAGCAGACTTCCGAGGCCGGCATCCGCACGCGCCGCGGCATGATCCGGGCGCGTGGCCCGAATCAGCGGCGCTACCTGGAGCGGATATCCACCAACGACATCAACTTCGGCGTCGGTCCGGCCGGTACCGGGAAGACCTTCCTTGCGGTGGCCTGCGCGGTCGACGCGCTGGAATCGGATCGGGTGCAGCGCATCGTTCTGGTGCGTCCGGCCGTCGAGGCCGGCGAGCGGCTCGGTTTTCTGCCTGGCGACCTGGCGCAGAAGGTGGATCCCTATCTGCGTCCGCTCTACGACGCGCTCTACGAAATGATGGGATTCGAGCAGGTCGCGCGCTTGATCGAACGCAACGTGATCGAGGTCGCCCCGCTGGCTTACATGCGCGGCCGAACCTTGAACGACGCCTACGTGATTCTCGACGAGGCACAGAACACGACGCCGGAGCAGATGAAGATGTTCCTGACCCGGATCGGTTTCGGCTCCCGCGCCGTAATCACTGGAGATCTGACCCAGATCGACCTGCCGCCGCGATCGCTTTCGGGGCTCAAGCAGGCCATCGGCCTGCTGCGCGGTGTCGAAGGCGTCGCGCAGACCTTCTTCGATGCCCGCGACGTTGTGCGACATCCGATCGTTCGCCGCATCGTCGAAGCGTACGACCGGGCAGCCGACAGCGACGATCCGAGCCACCATGTCCGTTGAAATCCAACGCGAGGTCGATTTCGAGGCCATGCCTCCCGACGAAGATCTCGTTGCCGCGGTCGCTGCGGCGCTCGACAATTCGGACGATGCGGCCATCTGCATTCGAATCGTGGACGAAGCCGAAGGTCGAGCGCTCAACCATCGCTGGCGCGGAAAGGACTACGCAACCAACGTGCTCGCGTTTCCGGGCTCGCTTCCGCCCGGCCTGCCCGAGGGCAACGCGCCGGCGGTTTTTGGAGACATCGTGCTGTGTGCGCCGGTTGTCGCGCGCGAGGCCGCCGAGCAACACAAGGTGGCGGAGCATCACTGGGCGCACCTGGTCGTCCATGGTGTCTTGCACTTGCGCGGTTTCGACCACATACATCCCGAAGCGGCCGCGGCAATGGAGCGCCTGGAGCGGATCGTGCTCGAAGAATTGAGCATTCCGGACCCCTACGCTGCGTCTCCTTGACCGAGTGCCGCATGATCTCTTATCGACTCGCGAATTCATGAACGAAGACCCTCCCAATAGTAGCAACGGCTCCGCTGGAAAATCCTGGATGGAACGGCTCGGACGAATGTTCGGGACCGATCTGCGGAGCCGCGAAGACCTTCTCGAACTCCTCCGTGAGGCAGCCGATTCCGGCCTGCTGGAGTCCGAGACGCTGAAGATGATCGAAGGCGCGCTGGAAGTCGACGAACTCCAGGTTCGGGATGCGATGATCCCGCGCTCGCAGATGGTGGTCATCCACCAGGGGGCGACGCTGGACGAAATCCTGCCGCTGATCATCGAGTCGGGACACTCGCGATTTCCGGTCGTTGGCGAAGACAAGGACGAGATCCAGGGGATTCTGCTGGCCAAGGACCTGCTGGGGCTGGTTGCCGGAAACAACGGCCTCCGGCTGCCGGAGCTGATCCGCGAACCGGTGATCATTCCCGAGTCCAAGCGCCTGAACGTGCTGCTGCGCGAATTTCGGCTCAAGAAGAATCATATGGCGATCGTCGTCGACGAATACGGCGGCGTTGCCGGATTGATCACGATCGAGGACGTGCTTGAGGAAATCGTTGGAGATATCGACGATGAACACGATGCCGAAACGGTGGAAGACATCCAGGCGCTGGACGACTCGCGCTTCCTCGTTCAGGCACTGACGACGATCGAGGATTTCAACGAGGCGTTCGGGTCGGAGTTCAGCGACGAGGAGTTCGACACCATCGGCGGTTTGATCGTCTCCGAATTCGGCCGTGTTCCGGAGGTCGACGAGACCATCGAGTTTGGAGGCTGGTCGTTTTCCGTCACCGCCGCGGACGATCGCCGCCTGCACGCGATGGAAGTGAGTCCCGGACGATCCGAAAGCCCTGAAAACGGCTGAAGCCGGGGGCACAGCGCGCCGCCCGCGTTTGCCAGTCGCCTCAGAGTGTGATATACCTCTCATTCCGGCCCCGCATCAGCGCACTGAATTGCGTTTTCGCACCGCTGGACTACGGAGCGTTCATTCAAGCCAACTGCAGACCGGCCAACTCCATCGGCAGACTGCTGACGTGACGGAGTGGATGACGCAATCGTATTGGTGAAATGTCGCAACCGTCCGCACCGATGGTCGGCTGCCGCCTGGGTCGCGGTCGGCTTTCCGCGCGCTCGAATCGTTTCTAAAGCCGTATTTCCGAGGGAGAATGTCCGATGAAGAACAGAAGCCTTGCACTAAGCGTTGCCGCAGTCGCGGTGGCTGCAGCACCCGCCATGCTGACGGCTCAGGAAGCCGAAAACAACATCCTGTCGATGACGCAGATCGATCTCAAGCCGGCATCCTGGATGAAATTCGGCCAGGCCATGAGCGAGTACATCGATTGCTATTCCGAAAACGAAGGAACGGATGCGTGGACCGCATGGCGCGATGTTGAAAAGGATTCGGTCTGGATCGTCATGAACATGAATGGCTGGGCCAGCATGGACGAAGGTCGCAGCGATGCGAATCGAGCCTGCTATCCGATCATCGAGGAGAAAATGGGTTCGATCATCGAGAACGTCAAAACCGAGTATGCGGAGCGGATGGACGATTGGAGTCTCGATTACGAGGACTATGACGTGGTCCGTCTGCACCAGCTCATTCCGGGCGACATGAGTGACTTCAGACCGGCCATGCGTGAAATGCTGACAGTCGTCAAGGAAGCGGAGTACGAGCACTTGGGGATCTGGTATTCGATGGTCGGCGCCGACGCCGACGAAGTCGCGTACTTCAACGTCGAGCCTTTCGAAAACTTCGCTGCCATGGATGCCGACCGCCCCGGCTACTACGGCGTGATGGCTGAAGCCAAGGGTGAGGAGGCCGCCGCGGAGATGTGGGAGAACATGACCGACACGCTAGCCGACGATGGCCACGGTTACGACACCGTACTGCTGGCACGTGCTGAAGACTGGAGTCACGATCCCGAAGAAGGCTGATCCGCTCTCCCGGCGCGCGTGCGCCGGCCCGGATTTTCGACGACGGCCCGGCACGCTGCCGGGCCGTTTTCGTGTTGTGTTCAGCTCGCTTCGGCGTAGTCGGTCATCGGCGGGCAGGAGCACACGAGGTGTCGGTCGCCGTGGACGTTGTCGATGCGCGCGACCGAGGCGAAGAACTTGCCGAGGTGCAGTGAGGAAACCGGCCAGCCGGCCTGCTTGCGCGAGTACGGGTGCGTCCAATCATCGATCGACAATTCTTCGAGGGTGTGCGGCGCCATCTTCAGCGGATTGTCGTTGGCATCGTACTCGCCGGCGGCGACCCGGTCGATCTCCAGGCGAATTTCGATCATGGCCTCGATGAATCGATCCAGTTCCTGCTGCGATTCGCTCTCGGTAGGCTCGATCATCAGCGTTCCGGGGACCGGCCAGGACATGGTCGGGGCGTGGAAACCGTAGTCGATCAGCCGCTTGGCGACATCTTCTTCGCTGATGCCGGCGCTCTCCTTGAACGGGCGCAGATCGACGATACATTCATGGGCGATTCGCCCATTCCGGCCGGTATACAGAATGTCGTAGTGATCCTTCAGGCCCTCCGCGATGTAGTTCGCGTTGAGGATGGCCACTTCGGTCGCCTTGCGAAGACCTTCCCGCCCCATCAACGCGATGTAGGCCCAGGAAATCGGCAGTATGGCAGCCGATCCCCACGGGGCCGCGGCGACCGCCGGATTGGTGCCGTGACCGGCGCCGAGGATGCCGCTGACGTGGCCCGGCAGATGCTCGACCAGGTGCTCGCGAACGCCGATCGGCCCGACGCCGGGTCCGCCGCCGCCGTGCGGGATGCAGAAGGTCTTGTGGAGATTGAGGTGGCAGACGTCGGCGTAATCGCCGACGCGAGAGATCCCGACCAGCGCGTTGACGTTGGCGCCGTCCAGGTAGACCTGCCCGCCGGCCGCGCGGACTTCGTCGCAGATATCGACCACGTCCCGTTCGAACACGCCATGCGTCGACGGGTAGGTGATCATCAGCGCCGCGAGTTCATCGCGGTGTTTTTCGATCTTGTTGCTGAGGTCCTCACGATCGACGTTTCCTTTTCGGTCGCAGCCGACCACAACGATCCGGTAGCCGACCATCTGGGCGCTGGCCGGATTGGTGCCGTGAGCCGAGGACGGAATCAGGCAGACGTCGCGATGTCCCTCGCCGCGTGCCTGCTGCCAGTGCCGGATCGTGAGCAGGCCGGCATATTCGCCTTGAGATCCGGCGTTCGGCTGTAGCGAGATGCCGGCGAATCCGGTGATTTCGGCCAGCATTTGCTCCAGCTCTTCGATCAGCTGGTGGTAGCCGCGCGCCTGGTCACGTGGACACAGTGGATGGAGGTTCGAGAACTCGGGCCACGTCACCGGAATCATTTCGGTGGTCGCGTTGAGCTTCATGGTGCAAGAGCCCAGCGGAATCATCGAGTGGGCCAGGCTGAGGTCGCGATTCTCCAGACGCTTGAGATACCGCAGCATCTCGGTCTCCGAGCGATAGCGTGAAAACACCTCGTGGGTCAGATAATCGCTGCTTCGGCGGAGGTCCTCGGGAATCGCCCCGGAGTCCGGGTCCAGTCGATCATCGACGGCTCGGAGGTCGCACTTCGTTCCGGCCAGAATCGAAACGATTTCCGAGGCCTGCTCCACGGTCGTTACTTCGTTGAAGCTGACGCCGATATGCTGGCCGAGATCGGCGCGCAGGTTGTAGCCGGCCCGCTGGGCTTCGGAGAGCAGGCGCTTCTTCCGGTCGGGGTGGTAGGGCAGCAAAAGCGTATCGAAGTAGGCATCGTGCACCGGCGTCACGCCGGCCTCGGCCAGTGCCGCGGCGGCGGCCCGGGTCAGGCGGTGGACGCGCTCGGCAATCGTGCGGATGCCTTCGGCGCCGTGCCAGACCGCGAAGAAACCCGACATCACCGCGAGCAGCGCTTGTGACGTGCAGATGTTGCTCATCGCCTTCTCGCGGCGGATATGCTGCTCTCGCGTCTGAAGCGCCATGCGAAACGCCGCGTTGCCGTGGCGATCGCGCGACACGCCGATGATCCGCCCCGGAACGCTTCGGCGATGATCCTCGTGGGTTGCCAGGAACGCAGCGTGGGGGCCGCCGTAGCCCATCGGTACACCGAATCGCTGCGCCGAGCCGATCACCACGTCCGCGCCCATCTCGCCCGGCGGCTTGAGCAGGGCCAGCGCGAGCAGGTCGGTCGCCACGCCAACCAGGGCGCCGGCAGCATGCGCCGATTCAGCCACGTTCGCCAGATCGGCAACTCGGCCGCTGGCTCCCGGATACTGCGCCATCAGCCCGAAAAAGTCGCCGCTGCGAGCGGCCTCTTCGAGGTCGTCGACCACCTCGACATCGATGTCGAGATGCGCTGCGCGATTGGCGATGACGTCGATGGTCTGCGGAAGGCAGTCCCCATCGACCAGGAACCGCTTCGACGCGTTCTTGCGGGTCAGCCGACGCATCATGGTCATCGCTTCGGCTGCAGCCGTCGCTTCGTCGAGCAAAGAAGCGTTTGCCAGATCCATGCCGGTCAGGTCCATCACCATCTGCTGAAANTTGAGCAGTCCCTCCAGCCGGCCCTGAGCGATCTCGGCCTGGTAGGGGGTATAGGCGGTGTACCAGCCCGGATTTTCCAGCACGTTGCGCTGGATCACCGCCGGGACGTGGGTCGGGTGATAACCCAGGCCGATCAGGCTGTGATTGACCGTGTTCGAGCGCGCCATCTCTCTCAATTCGTGCAGCACCTCGGCCTCGTTGCGCGCCGTGGACAGATCCAGCGGCCGATCGGAGCGAATGCTGGATGGCGTGGCGTCCTCGATCAATGCGGTCAGCGAATCCAGGCCCAGGGCGTTCAGCATCTTCTGGACATCGGCTTCACGGGGCCCGATGTGTCGGCCGATGAAGGCCGATCGGGTTTCCAGTTCGGCGAGCGTTCGCTTTGCGTCGGATGCAGTCATGAAATACCTTGCAGGTTCAAATAATGATCGATCAGCAGGATCGCGAACAGCGCCATCAGGTACAACACTGAATAGCTGAACAGATCCATCGCCAGACGCTCGCTGCGAGAAATCAGCAGCGCAATCGCGTACCCCAGAAAGCCCAGATTCAGGACGCCGGCGCCGGTCATGTAGATCAGGCCGCTCATGCCGGTCAGGTAGGGCAGCAGGGTGACCAGGACCAGCACGATGGTGTAGAAGAGAATTTGCCAGCGCGTGAATTCCACGCCGTGGGTGACCGGCAGCATGGGCAGGCCGACGCCCGCATATTCACGTCGCCGATAGATTGCCAGCGCCCAGAAATGCGGCGGCGTCCAGGCGAAGATGATCAGGAATAGAATCAGCGCGTAGGCGTGCACCTCGCCGGTGATCGCGGCCCAGCCGAGCACCGGCGGAGCGGCGCCGGCTGCTCCGCCGATCACGATGTTCTGCGGCGTTGCACGCTTGAGCCACACCGTATAGATCACCGCATACCCGATCAGGCTGAAGAAGGTCAGCGCTGCAGTCAGGGGATTGACCAGCAAGGAAAGTATCAGCATCGAGGCCGCCGCGAGGATCAAGGCGAAGGCAACCGCCTGAGACTCGCTGAGCAGGCCGGTCGGCAGCGGACGGTGGCGCGTTCGCGTCATGCGGGCATCGATGCGGCGATCGAGCACGTGATTGAGCGCCGCAGCGCTGGCCGCGGCGAGCGCGATACCGACGGTTCCGAAAGTGAACGGCGCGAGCGGCACCAGGCCCGGGGTGGCGAGCGCCATGCCGACCATGGCCGTGAACACGATCAGCGCTACGACCCGCGGCTTGCACAGGTCGAAGAAGCCCTTGCACAACTCGAACAAACCGCTGAAGCGCTGCTGAATGGCCGCTGTCGTCATGCCGCTGCCCGTGGGCGGGTCCGCTCCAGCATCATCACCATGCCGCCGAGAAGCAGCGCTGCGACGCCGTTGTGAGCGACTGCGTTGGCGAGCGGTAGTCCGGCAACTACGTTGGTGATCCCGAGGAGGACCTGGGCGATCAGAACCAGGCCGGTCAGCGCGACCGGCGCCCGGAGTTCCTCGACCCGCCACAGACGCCAGACCAACCAGGCGAACGCGCCGACCACAACGACCGCCCACAGGCGGTGCACCATGTGAATGGCGTTGCGCGCGGCAGGGTCGAGAACGCCGCCCTCATAGTCGACGCCGATGCCGCGCCAGATGCGGAATCCTTCGGCGAAATTCACCTCGGGCCACCATTGCCCGCCGCAGGTCGGAAACCCGGTGCAAGCCAGCGCAGCATAATTCGTGCTGACCCAACCGCCGAGAACGACCTGCACGGCGATGATGGCCAGAACGACGGTGATCGAAAGTGTCGCGGCGCGGGCCGGCAGCGAGACTCGCTCGGAGCGCGGCGTGACTCGAAGCGACAGCCACAGCAGCAACAGGAACGTCGACATGCCGCCGATCAGGTGCGCGGTCACGATTGCCGGCTTGAGCAGCAGGGTCACCGTCCACATCCCCAGCGCCGCCTGGAAAACGACCAATGCCAGGATGATGCTGGGCAGGGCCACCGGATGACCGGGAATCCGTTGGCGATCGCGCCAGGCAATGACGGCCAGCGCGAGGATCAGGAGCCCCAGCATGCCCGCGACATAGCGGTGGAACATTTCTCGAAAGGCCTTGCCTGAATCGACGGCCCGGGCCGTCGTGTGCTCGCTGAATTCGCGGGTGGCCGATTCGATATGTTCCGGGGTATTCGGCCAGGTCACCATGCCGTAACAACCGGGCCAGTCCGGACATCCGAGGCCGGCATGCGTCAGACGCACCCAGGCACCGGCGACGATCACGACGAGCGTTAGCGCCGTAGCGGTCCAGGCCAGGCGGCGGAAAAGAGGGCTACTGTTCACGTACGGTCCAGGTCAAGAGTCGGTCGAGGTCCTTTCGTACACCGTTCAAGTCGGCGCTAGGACGAAAACGCTCCATTATATTTGCTTCCGGATCAACGATGTAAAAGGCACCGTCTTCGGCCCGAGGGAATCTCGCCATCAGCTCTGCGCCGGCGTCGGTTTCGAATACGCTCCAGCTCGATCCGTCGGACTGCAGCGCGCTGCGCGTATCCTCGTCCAGCGCCTGATCGGTCAGCAATACGAGGCCGATTTCGTCGCGGTGCCGATCCTGAGCAAGGCGAAGGTTATACATCAGCGCCAGATTTTCCCGACAGGCGTCGGTGCAGGAGGCCTTCGAGGTATAGACCAGCTGCCAGCGTCCCAGCAAATCGGCTCGCGTACGGGGGATTCCGCTCGCGTCGTCGAAGCGGAAATTGCCGATCGGCTCGACCGGCTCGATCAACTCGCCGTTCGCCCTGGCGGGAGCGGCTTGCCAGTCCACCCACTTCGAGTGCAGCACGACGGCCACAAGGATCGGCGCGAAAAACAGCGCGAACAGCGCGATCAGGGTGAGTCGGCTACGGGTTTGCGCGGCGCTCATGCTTTCGGTCTCCGTTTCAGCGCTCGAATCGATAGGGTCAGCCACAGAATCGCAACGACCGCCGCGATCGTCGCCCAGGTCATCGCATAGCCGAGATGCCGCTTCGGGCCGAAGCTGACCACGCGCCATTCGTCACCGGTCAGATGTGCGGCGTGCCCGGGGTCGAGTTGGACCACCGCCGGCTGCAGGGTCGCAGCGTACAGCGGCTCCAGCGCTTCGGCATCGAAATACGTGACCAGCAGCGGCCAATCGGGATCCTCGGGAACCCGGGCTTCGCCCAGTCGAACACCGACGGCAGGACCCCGATTCAGCACCCCGGTAATCGATCCTTCGACTTCGCCGAGCGCTGGGTTGGGCAGTTCGGCCGCTCGCGACGGCCATTCGGCCCATCCTCGGTTGATCAGAAAAACGCGCCCGTGACGGTCTCGCCAGGGGGTCAGGACGAAAACGCCCTGGCGCCTGTTGCGTACCTGGTTGTCGACCAGGATCTGGCGCTGCGACTCCCAGTTTCCAACCCCCTCGACGGGCTGAGGCAGGTCGAAGGGCGCCTGTATGGAGGCGATTGCGACCGGCGCACGGTCGTACCAGTTCGAAAGAATCCGTCGTTTGTCATCGGCGCGATCGAGCTGCCAGAGCGTCAGCCAGGTGCATCCGGCCAGAACCAGGATGGCGGCAAGGTGAGGAATTATCTGCCGCATGATGCCCACCTCATCGACGCGACGCCGATCGGGTACGATGCCGACGCGCTCGCACTGGAAAGATATGTGGTAGTCAAGATTTTCATCGTCGCATTCATCGTAGCGATACTCTACAGTCTCGCTTCGAGCTTCTATTTTCTCGTCCGCGACAAAGGTGAAGGAGATCGCACCGTCCGCCGCTTGTCGTGGCGAATCGGCTTGTCCTTGCTGTTGGTGGTGCTGCTGTATGTCGGATTCGAGCTCGGGATCATCGAGCCGCGGGGGGTGGATCCGGTGGTTTACCCTTCGCCGTCGCAGCAGCAATCAACGGTCGAGTGATCGGCTGAAGCGGAATCGGTTTTGCCAGGCCCAGACAGCGGTCAGGCGACGATCAGGCCTGGGCGTCCGGCAACCTGGAGAGTACGTGTTCGGCACTGGACACGTGGAACTCTCCGGGGGCTTCGATCAGCACGTCCTCGACCACCCCGTCGCGAGCGATCAGCGCGAATCGCTGGCAGCGCTGTCCCATGCCGAAGGCGCGGCCGTCCATCTCCAGCCCCAGCGCCTGCGCAAAATCCGCGTTGCCGTCGGCGGCCATGACGATCGAGTCATCGACCGATGCGGATCGACCCCAGGCATCCATGACGAAGATATCGTTGACCGCCATACAGACGATGCGGTCGACTCCGCGCATTCGAATTGCCTCGGCGTGCTCGACAAAGCCCGGCAGGTGCTGAGCCGAACAGGTCGGAGTGAACGCACCCGGAACCGCAAACAGCACTGTGGTCCCTTCGCTCATCAGTTCAGCGGCATCAACCGGCGCCGGCCCGCTTTCGGACATCAGCGTGAGCTGCGCGTGCGGGACGCGATCGCCAACGGAAATGGTCATCGAACTCAGCTCCCGAGCGCTTGATTGATGGCCTTGATCAACTCGCCCTTGTCGATCGGCTTGGTCAGGTAGGCGCTCGCACCCTGGCGCATGCCCCAGATGCGATCGGTTTCCTGGTTTTTCGTGGTCACGAAGATGACCGGAATATCGGCGGTCGCTTCGTTCTTCGAGATTTTCCGGGTCGCCTGGAAGCCGTTGAGGTCCGGCATCACCACATCCATCAGGATCAGGTCGGGATGGTGTTCCACGGCCGCCTTGACTCCTTCCTCGCCGCCGCTTGCCGTGAGGGTTTCATGCCCCTCACCTTCGACAATTTTCGAAAGCGAATACAGGTGAGTCTCGGAGTCGTCGACGATCAGCACTTTGGCCATGGTTTCGTTCCCTTGTCTGGGTCGCGCACCAGCGCAACTATACTACATCGCCCCGATATCCGGGCAGCGAACCCCCGGGCTTGTTCAGCTCGCCAAAGCGACTACGATGCGCCCCACAGAACCGCCGGCGAGCGCGTTCTCGAAGTGCTCGGGCAGCTCCTCCAGCGTGGATTCGCAGCGTTCGATCCGGTCCAGGTTGGCGGGTTTCCAGTCCTTCGCCAGTCGGCCCCAGATTTCTCGCCGCAGCGGATACGGGCAGCCGGCCGAATTGATGCCGAGGAGGCCGATGCCGCGGATGATGAATGGCATGACCGTGGTTCGCACGCCGATACCGCCGGCCATCCCGCAGGAGGCAATCGAACCCCAGGGCTTGATCACGCGCGTCAGTCCGGCCAGCATATCGCCGCCGACGTTGTCGATCGCGCCGGCCCAGTGCGCGGTATCCAGCGGTTTGTCGCTCCAGTACAACTCCTCCCGGCTGACGCATTGCCTTGCACCGAGATCCCGGAGCCAGTCGAAGTGCTCGACTTTTCCGGAGATCGCATGCGCCTGGTAGCCGGCTCGGGTCAGCAGATCGATCGCCAGTGATCCGACCCCGCCGCTGGCGCCGGTCACCACGATCGGCCCCATGTCCGGCTGCTGGCCATTGGCCTCCATGCGCCAAAGGCTGAGCGCGGCGGTAAAGCCGGCCGTGCCCAGCAACATCGATTCACGAAGGGTCAGTCCGTCGGGAAGCGGCACCAGCCATTTGGCCGGTACCCGGAGATATTCGCTGTAGCCGCCGTCGCGCGTTTCGGACAGCCCGCAGCCGGTGATCAGAACTTCGTCGCCGACCGCAAAATCGTCGTTCTGCGAAGACGCCACGGTGCCGGCGGCATCGATGCCGCCGTTGAGCGGAAACGATCGCAGGATTCGCCCCTTGCCGGTCGCTGCAAGCGCGTCCTTGTAGTTGACGCTGGAGTAGGCCACCCGAATGACGACATCGCCTTCGGACTGGTCGTCGATCGATTGCTCCACCAGCTCGGAGCGGTAACCGCGCTCGTCTTCGAATATACGGAATGCCCGAAAGCGATCCGGGATCTCGGCACGCCGCTTCGCGTTCTTGTTCGCCGCGGTTTTGCGATTCGCGGACTTCTTCGCAGCGGTCTTCCTGGAGGAGGTCTTCCGGTTCGTGGACTTCTTTTTTCCGGCCATGGCGTCGTTGTTCGGGTTGGAGACGGCTCAAAGGGTAGCGTTTTCAGCGACCGAAGGTGCAGTTGCCCGGGGAAACCGAACCGCAGGAGATCTGCGCCCGGTGAGCCGGACGCGAGCCGCAGGGGGTGATGCGTCGATCGACGCGCGCGAACCGCTGCCCGGCCCGCGCGCCGGGTGAGAGAGCCCGGCGGGCCGGAAAGCGGGTCAGTTCGCCTTGTGGATCGCCCGCTTGTCCACCGACAGCGCCGCTTCGTGAACGGCTTCCGAAAGCGTCGGATGGGCGTGGACGATGCGCGCGAGATCTTCTGCGGAGCCGTGGAACTCCATCGCGACAACGACTTCGCCGATGAATTCGGATGCATAGGATCCGACGATCTGGCAGCCGAGCAGCGCGTCGGTCTCGGCATCGGCAATGATCTTGACCTGTCCTGCGGCATTGCCCATCGCAAGTCCACGCCCGGTGGCCGCAAACGGGAAGGTTCCGGTGCGGTATTCGACTCCGGCTTCGTCCAGCTCGCGCTCGGTCTTGCCGACCCAGGCGATTTCGGGGTCGGTGTAGATGACCCACGGCACGGTGTCGAGGTTGATATGGCCGGCCTGGCCGGCGATCGTTTCGGCGACCGCAATCCCTTCTTCGGAGGCCTTGTGCGCGAGCATCGGGCCGCGCACCAGGTCGCCGATCGCCCAGACGCCGTCGGCGCCGGTTCGGCAGTGGCCGTCGACCTCGATCTGTCCGCGGTCGGTCAGATCGACACCCGAATCGTCGGAAAGCAGGTTGTCGGTCGCCGGTCGTCGTCCGACCGCCACGAGCAGTCGGTCGAAGACTTCCTCATGGTCCTGCTCGCCGTCGCTGTAGCGCACGGTGACCTTGCCGTCGGAAACTTCGGCACCGGACACCTTGCAGCTCATCCGGATATCCAGTTTCTGTTTCTTGAATTCGCGCTGCGCGATCCGGGCCATGTCGCGGTCGACCGCCGGTAAAAACGTATCCATGGCTTCGAGCAGTACTGTTTCGGCGCCGAGTCGGCTCCAGACGCTGCCCATTTCCAGACCGATCACGCCGGCGCCGATCACGCCGAAGCGTTCAGGCACCTGGCCGATCTCCAGCGCACCGACGTTGTCGAGGATGAATTCGTTATCGACTTCGACGTTTGGAATCGAGAACGGAACCGATCCGGCTGCCAGAACCACATGCTTCGCGCTGGCGGTGTACTTGTCGCCGTCGTTGGGCGCCACTTCGACCTGGCGGTCGGCGAACAGCTTGCCGCGGCCGTTGACGAATTCGATCTTGTTGGCCTTGAACAACTGCATCAAGCCGCTGTTGAGCTGCTTGACCGCTTTGCGCTTGCGCGTAAGCATCTTGTCGACGTCGATCGACACGCCCTCGGTCTGGATGCCGTGTTCGACGTAGTCGTGCTGAATGTGGTGGAAGTGCTTGGAGGAATCCAGCAGCGCTTTCGAGGGAATGCAGCCGACGTTCAGGCAGGTTCCTCCGGGCGCGGGCTTTCCGTCTTCGCCTTGACGGTCGTCGATCAGCAGCGTTTTCAGGCCGAGCTGCGCTGCGCGAATGGCGCCGGCGTAGCCGCCGGGGCCCCCGCCGATGAAGATGACGTCGTATTCGTTTTCTGACATGGAGTTCGCCAATTCGTTGGTGGGTTTCGATAGCGGCCTGCGTGAGCCGCCGATCCTGTGCTGGCCAAAACCTGGCTTTCAGCTTTCAGTTTTCCGCTTTCAGCAACCAGCGCCCTCGTCGTCGCCGCGGCGTTCCGATGCACGGGTCTCGACCGCTGAAAGCTTCAACCTGAAAACCGAAACCTGGACTTCAAAGCCCCAGCAGCATTCTCGCCGGATCTTCCAGCGCTTCCTTGACCGCGATCAGGAACTGGACTGCGTCCTTGCCGTCGATGATCCGGTGGTCGTAGGACAGCGCGATGTACATCATCGGCCGCACGACGATTTCGCCGTCGACCGCCACGGGGCGCTCCTTGATCGTGTGCATGCCGAGGATCGCGCTCTGCGGCGGGTTCAGCAGCGGCGTCGATAACAGCGAGCCGAATACGCCGCCGTTCGTGATCGAGAACGTGCCGCCCTGCAGGTCTTCGAGCTGGATCTTGCCGTCGCGCGCCTGAGTGGCGTATTCGTTGATCTGCGACTCGATATCGGCAAGGCTCATTCGCCCGGCGTTGCGGAGAATCGGAACCATCAGGCCGCGCTCCGTGGAGACCGCGATGCCGATGTCCTGATAGCCGTGATAAACGATCTCGTCGCCATCGACCGACGCGTTGACGACCGGATGCTTGTCCAGCGCTTCGCAGCAGGCCTTGACGAAGAACGACATGAAGCCGAGCTTGACGCCGTGTCGTTGCTGGAACGCGTCCTTGTATCGGCTGCGGATCTGCATCACTTGGTGCAGATCGACCTCGTTGAACGAGGTGAGGATCGCAGCCGTGTTCTGCGCCTCCTTCATGCGCTCGGAAATACGCTGGCGAAGCCGCGACATCTTGACCCGCTCTTCGGGCCGCGGGCCGGCGGCGGCGCCGCCGGAGACGTGACGCAGGACGTCGGCCTTGGTAATCCGGCCTTCCCGTCCCGAGCCTTCGATGCTCGAGGGATCCAGATCGTGTTCGGCGACCAGTCGGCGAACCGCCGGGGCGAGTTTGTCGGCGCCTTCCGGCGGCTCGGACGGCTCGGCGCTTTTGGGCGCCGATCGTTCCTGCGCATTCGATTCCGACGGCTCGCTTTCACTCGATTCGTCGG
>JGI12109J20283_10122687_pt1 | contig 17180 bp, 11 predicted proteins | sample ElkSlonscriptome_12_FD_20283 | JGI IMG/M metagenome (IMG submission 20283)
CCTACATCGATTTTCGCTTCGCGCTCAAGGAGGCAGAGGTACTCTCGCGAGAAATCCTGGATGCCCACCAGCCGGTTCTCGAAGCCGCCAAAACCGAGCTGGCCGACGCCCAGGCCGCTTTGGATCAGTTTGACGGCCAGGACGAGGCGGGAAAAAGTCAGTTAGAGCTGCGTCGCGATGAAGCCAGACACGCTTACGAAAACGAAGACGAGACATATCAGCTGCTGAAAGACATCGCCGAAAATCTGCAAATCGGATACGACGTCGGCGAAACACTGATTACCAAGTTGAAACAGACACACGACGTCAAAGAGCGTGTCTACCGGCGAGCCGTCACGTTTTTTACGACAAACGAACACGTTTTCACGATTCTTGGAACCGTCTATACCAGTCAGCACGGACTGCACGAAGTCACGCAAGCTACCGAGGCGATGAAGGCGGGTGTCAACAAAGGACTGGAAGACGTCGCGAACCTTGGGCAACAGCTCGAACGCGCGGCACTAAAAGCCGGCTATGGAAGTACGATCAACCCTGAATCGGTCCAAAAACTGGTCGATGCAATTAGCGGCTTTCAGGTCGAATCGCTCGAGATGATTGCCAAGCTGCGAAAAGAGAGTGAAGAAAGCACCCGAGCGATCCGCCAAAGCGTTGAAACGGGAAAACGAAAGTATCAAGAAACACTCGGACGCTTTGCCCGCGGCGAATCTCTCCGCTGATCTCGTTTGATCCGCCGTCTCCGATCGGCCTATGACAATCCCTGACGAGGACTTATTTGTTGGTTCAGACGGCCACCACCGCTGCTGGTGGTGTGCCGGCGACGTGACCTACCAGACGTATCACGACGAAGAATGGGGTGTTCCGGTCCACGACGATCGGCGGCTGTTCGAGAAAATTTGCTTGGAAGGTTTTCAAGCAGGTCTTTCATGGCTGACCATTTTGAAGCGACGTGATAGGTTTCGGGAGGTCTTTTGCCAGTTCGATACCGTTCGAATCGCCCGAATGGGAACGTCGGATGTTGAACGCCTGCTGAAGGATGCAACCATTATTCGAAACCGGGGAAAGATCGAAGCGGTACTTCATAACGCCGCCCGCGCGCAAGAACTGCAAAAGGAATTTGGATCGCTGGCCAGATTTTTTTGGTCGTTTCAGCCGCAGGCATCGGAACCAGTCCGTCGACAAGCTGACGCCTTGGCCAACACGGATGAGTCGCGGCAGATGAGTCGCCAATTAAAACGACGCGGGTGGAAATTCGTCGGGCCAACGACCTGTTATGCGTTCATGCAATCAATGGGCATCGTCAATGATCATCTGGTCGGATGTCATCGATACGAGGCGGTCGAGCAACTCCGCCTTCGGGTCACGACGAACTGAAAAGATGGCCGGCAAGTCGTCGTTATAACGGACGCGAAGCGGCGAAATCGTCGCGGTTCGATTCCGCGTCAATCCAGACTCGAGATCCCGGCAAGAAGCAATGCCGCAGGCTCGGCTTAGCGGCATCTGGGGCTACCAGGGTAAGTCTGGGACTGCCACGGCACGTGCGTCAGGACCCTTCGGCGGCTTGACGCTCACCACGAAAGCGATCACCGGCACCGCCGCGAAAGCCGCGACCGCCACTAAAACCACGACCGCCGCGACGGCCACCAAAGCCGAGGTCAGCCGTCTCGAACGGCTCGCCCTTCATCTCTTCGAATTGCTGTCTCTGCTGCTCCGTCAATTCCGCCAGCATTTTTTCTTCCATGTCTTGTCGCAGTTGTCGCATTTTTTCTCGCATCGCATCGCGGTCACCGCTTCGGGCCAATTCTCCGATCTGCTCTCGCATGGTGCGTATCGCTTCCTCACGTGCCGACGACATCGCTGCCTGTTGTTCTTTAGAAATGGCCAGTCGCTCGATCACATCTTCGTCAGAAAGTGCCATCGGTCCACGGACTTGAAGCCCGATCTGTTCCAGCCGATCAAGCTGCTCGGGAAGAAGAATGACCTCGAGTTCCATTTTCATTTTCGCAATACGTTCTTGCTGCAACTTTTGGCGTTGCTCAAAGAACTTTCGGCGTTCCTCGTCAGTGGCATTGCGAAAGTCGAAATCAGGACGTCCCTGACCACGGCCTTCCTCGGCAAGCTTCGTAAGAGCTTCTTTTTGATCCGCCATCAGTTCGATTTCTTCCTGTACCGCTTCACTGCGTAACAGTCCGAACGTCGCGTCACCTCCGCGGGCGGCCATTGCTCCGCCTCCTCCGAAACGGCCTCGACCGCGGAAACCGTCTCTGCCGCCGCCCCGTCGCATGCCTTCCCAACGCCCCTCACGGGCTTTGTCGGCGTCGTCTTGCGCTGCGACAGTCGTCTCGGCAAACACGGTTAGGCAGATGCTCGCCCCTCCGACCCACAATCCGCTGGTCAACAAGGCAGCCGCGGAGAGAGCCTGCACGTGGTGACGACAGCTATTCAGTGGACCAAGACGCAGAAAAAGAGACCGGTTCATCGCATCGGACCTTGGAAGAAGAGGGTCGAACGGTTTTTGGCAGAGTTTAGTTGAAGCCGGCGTTAACTTTTCGCCAGATGGTCATTGAAACGCCGCTAAGGGTAAAAGGTTTCGGAACGTGGAATGTAAAAAAAATGAAAAACCGGTTCAGGAACGGCCTGCGGACCGCATGAACGACTTGCCACAAACTTACAGTCCATTCGATTCGCGGATCGATCGTTTTGTCCCCTACACGCCGTTACAGGATTTTCTCCAATGAAGTTTGCTCTCCCCGCTCTTTTGACCGCTGCTTGCGTTTTGACCACTGCCTTGACTCCGGCAACCGCCCAGGCGGAAAAGTACGGTGCCAAGGGAAAGACAGTCGTAGAAACCGCCATCGCCGCAGACGGGTTTGACACGCTCGTCGCCGCCGTGAAGGCCGCTGGCTTGGTTGACACACTCAGCTCCGATGGCCCATTCACCGTTTTTGCCCCCACCGACGAAGCTTTCTCCAAGTTGCCGGAAGGGACGCTCGAGTCGCTGCTGAAGCCAGAAAATAAGGATCAACTGGTCGCTATCTTGACCTATCACGTTGTCAGCGGCAAAGTTCCCGCATCTGCCGTCGTCAACGTCGATGAAGCGAAGACGGTCCAGGGCAGCGCCGTCTCGGTTAAGGTCCAAGACGGTTCGGTGATGCTCAACGACTCATCAAAAGTCATCAAGACTGACATCATGTGCAGCAACGGAATCATTCACGTGATCGACTCCGTGTTGCTTCCCCCCGCCGAGTAATTGTTCAGTTCTTCAGTCAGAGTCAGACTAGTCCAAAGAACCAGCACCAGATCGATTCGCATTGACTTCTTGTGCTTGGCTGACTCCTACTGAGTGCACGGATATTCGATTCTTTCGCCGAGGCGATGGGTGTGTCCAATTTAGGACATCCTGTCGCCTTGTTGCGATTCATGGGGGGACTCAGATGATAGATTTTGAGCCCTATGAGTCGCCGAGGGACCATGAAAAAATTGTAAAACTGCCTTGACAGTTACTCACCAACTGGAAAACACTTTCAGTAGGGGGTTGACTAGCACCTCGGCACATATCGGTTGCAACCATGAATTGGGGCTCCATGGTGACGAATGATGTTGAAGACGTCGTTCGCTATTTCTTCGGATCGGGTTATCAGCTCACCGAGCTAAGCAGCTTGGCTGGTGGATGTATCAGCCAGGCAAGCCGGCTCGGTCTGACTGACCCCGACGGAAATTGTTTTACGATTTTCTGGAAGCGAAACGATCCTGACTTTCTGGATAATTTCCAGAAAGAGGCGGACGGCTTGCACCGCCTTGCTCTCGCCGGCGAGGTCGCTACGCCGGCTGTTCTTGCTACGGGGATCGTTCACGGGACGAGTCATTTTCTCACCCAATGGGTGGAAACCTGTCCGGCCAAAGACGGCTTTTTCCGGAAGTGGGGTCAAGCCTTGGCAAAACACCATCGGGCCACCAAGGGCACCCGTATCGGCTTGGAGCACGACAATTACCTTGGTGCTTCGACGCAAACCAACCGGTGTCCCCACGAAGACTGGATCGACTTCGTTGCTCAATATCGGTTGATACCTCAACTGGAGTGGGCGAATCGAGCCGGGTTAACGAACCTGACTTTCAAACGACAGTGTCAAACGATCATCAACGAACTGCCGACTCTCTTGGACGGCCGGGAACCTTGTACCAGTCTGTTGCACGGAGACCTGTGGAGCGGAAACTGGTTGTGTGGTGGCTTGAGCACGGTTCCGACAAACCTTTTTGACAAGCAACACGCTCCACTCATCGAGGTTTTTGAAGAATCGGCCCCAGACGTTCCCGTTTGGATTGATCCGGCGGTGTATTACGGGTGTCGTGAAGCCGAGTTTGGCATGTTGTTGCTGTTCGGCGGATGCCCGCCCGAGTTTTACGATGCCTACCAATCCGAGTGGCCGTTGCCTGATGGTTGGCAGAGGCGTGCCGACGTTTACGTGCTCTACCACCTACTGAACCATTTGAACTTATTTGGCGGCGGGTATCGTGGCTCGTGTGAAACAACCGCCGAAAGATTGTTGCGGGCGATCTGAGAACTTTTCGAAGCGTTTAAAGTTGGCGATCGCTCAGCCGTTTTAAGTCGAACGCGATAAGAGTGAGACTGGGTCGCGGGAGCACCCCCGATTCTTTGACGTGTCGGCAAACTCTAGCCCCCGCTGTGACCAAACGTCTGCTGAGGCGGGATCGGAAATGTCTGATTGGTGGGGCTGGCTGTGATCGTGGGGACGACACGATCAATGGTCCGGATCACATCGGCGGTGGTCAGAATCCGCGCGTATCGATCGCGGAGCGTCGCTAAAGAAGCATCATGCAATTCGGGCGTGACCGTTGCACAAGCATCTTCGATCAGCGTTACCAGATAGCCTAAATCACAGGCGTCGCGAACTGTCGTCTCGACACATTCGTTCGTATAAACACCGACAACGAACAGAGACTCGACGTCCAAATTTTTCAGCACGTAGTGCAGATTGGTCGACGAGAAGACCCCACTGGCCGTCTTGTTAATGACAATTTCATCCCCGCCGGGCAGCGGAGCGACGCTCTCGATGAACTCTGCCTCGTGCGATCCCGGTGCAGCCAGCAAATTCAGTCGCTTGTGACCTTTGCTTCGGTCACGACCGTCACGGGTCAAAGATTGGATTCGGGTATGAATCACTTCCATCTCGTGACGTCGGAATGCTTCCTGGATCAACCGAACATTTGGCAGAACGATCGACTCCAAACGATTAAAGTAAAACTGTTGATCCTCATGGGAGACACCACTTTGATCGGCATCTTTAAAAACGCCGCATCCGGGTGCGGCGTCGAGATACTGGAGATCAATGCACAACAGCGCGGTCTTTCCTTTGACCAAAAACTCCATGTGCGCCGGGTTGTCGATAAACGACTCGTGATAAACCCCCCGCAGCGGGTCGACGTGAGCGGGATGGGACGGATCAGGTTGGAAATCGTCAGCCATGGAATCGAGTCGGTCCAAAAGGTGTCTTTCAATCGTGTCTTCAATCGTAGCGTAATCGCTCGGCTTTGTTAGACAGGTGGCGTACAGTCGGCCAAGTCGAGTAGCGTTCCCAGCATAACATTCGCACCTGCCTCGATGTCACTCCAGGCGGTCCACTCCGCCGGCGAGTGGCTCTGGCCGTTTTTACTGGGAACAAAAATCATCCCGACCGGAACCATTTCACCCATGATTTGAGCATCATGAGCCGCCCCGCTCGGCATTCGGTGGGCGTCCAAGTTTAGTCGCTGGGCCGTGCGGGAAATCGCTTGAACCAATTCCGTGCTACATTCGATCGGGTGGATGAAGCTTTTTTGTTCGAATTCAAACATCAAATCGCGTCGTCGCGCAATGGCGGAGAGGGCTTTTCGACAAGCTGTCGCTAATTCTTCTAGGACTTGTTCGGAGGTGTCTCGTACATCCAAAGCGAATTCCACCAAGCCGGGAACAGAGTTGGTAGCGCCGGGTCGAATTTGAGCTTTTCCAATGGTTGCACGACTGCGATCGCTGCCGTTTTCTTCCAGAATGCGTGGTAATTCGTTCGCGAATTCCGCCAGCCCCATGAATGCGTCTTTTCGCATGTGCATGGGCGTGGTTCCCGCGTGATTGGCTTCTCCACGAAACCAAATCGACCATGTAAACAGCCCGGTGATTTCGTCAACGATCCCCAACGGATGATGCAAGGAGTCGAGCACCGGCCCCTGCTCGATATGCAACTCCAAATAGCTGGCGATCGAATCTGGCTCACGTGAGGCGTCTAACGCAGCCATCGGATCCAGGCCGTGGCGGCTCATTTCGTCTTGAAGCCGTACGCCGCTGGTGTCGGTCTTTGTGGCAATCATTTCCGGGTTGATTTGCCCGCAGATGGCTTGCGAGCCAAACATGCCTCCGAAACGTCCCTCCTCATCGCTGAACGCGATCAGTTCCAAGGTCCTCGCAGGAGTCAAACCCGTTTCGCTTATCCGTCGCAAACATTCCAATCCGGCAACAACGCCGAGGGTGCCGTCCAAGGCCCCGGCACAGGGGACGGTGTCGATATGAGAGCCGACTAGAATCCGCGGCAGATCGGACGATCCGTTGAGGCTTGCCGAGACATTTGCGGCGCCATCGACGGATGCTTCCAAACCGGCTGCCTCGATCCGACTGGTCAGCCAACGTTTGCCCTCCATGTCGGCATCGGTGAACCCCATGCGATAAATTCCACGGTCCTGCTGGCACCGACCGATCTCGGCCAGTTCCAGGATATCCGTCTTGATACGTTCCAGGTCGACACGAATGGAGTCGGTGGCAGGTGATGAGGTGGTCATGAGCGAGCGCGACAAACGAAAGCAATGGTTAGAACGGTCCGAACACTGCCCCGATGCATTTGAACCCGATCAGCGATTACCCGGCTACAGTTGGGGTGGTCTGGTCCAAGGCACTAGTCGACAGCGGGAAGGGAAAGACCCTCCACGTAGTGTCCATGTAGCATATGCAACTGCAGGACATGATTCATCACAATGTCGTTCCGCCGGGCGACGGTCCCATCCGTTTCTTTCCACGCCGCGTCGATGAACTTGCTCAGTTCGTCGTGGCTGAAGAAGCCGACTTGGTTGACGCGTTCTTCTGTCAGCCAATGGTCGATCATCTCTTGAACCGCTGCTCGCTTGACCGGGTCGGTATGCGCGGGCGGGGCCATGAAGGCGAACTTCTCGCGTTCGTACAGTTCGCGTGGCAGCACGTGTACCATTGCCTCGCGTAGCACCCATTTTTCGATGCCATCGCGGATGCGGATTTCTGGCGGAATCGTTACGGCATATTCGGCTACATGATGATCCAAGAAGGCGGGGCGGGCCTCCATGCTGTTGGCCATGTCCATGCGGTCGCCGCCCCAAGTCAGGATCTGGCCTTCGAGCATCGTCTTGCACCAGGTGTACTGGGATATATCCAATCGGTGACGTCCTCGCGTCTGCGCCGGGTCGATCGCCGCGGCCACCTCGCCCACCGGATCGTACTGTGACAGCAAGTCAGTCAAGTCTGACGAGAGCAGCGGACGGAAACGCTCTAACGTCAACATCCATGGCTGGATCCAGGAAGGGGTGAAACCACACAGGTCTTGCCACGCGGCGTGTTGTTGATCGGTCTCGGCAAGGATGGCGCCAGCGAACAACGAGGCGTCTTCTTCGCGACCGAGCCAATCGCGTTTGAAGAAGGGGTAGCCGCCGAATAGTTCATCAGATCCTTCGCCGGTAATCACGGCTTTGTAGTTACACGCGCGCACCCGTCGACTCATGTGCCATTTTGCAACAGCGAGCGTGTTGTAAAACGTCCGCTCGGCGTGCCAGGTGGCTCGCTCAAACGCCGGACCGTACAGTTCCTTTTCGGTTAACCACAACAGCTCTTGCTCGGCACCCGTCCGCTCCGCCATCAATTTGGCGATGTTGGACTCGTCGTACTGTGTATTGTCAAAGGCTATGGTGAAGGCTTTGACCGGCGATTGCTGAAGCGTTGTTGCTAGACCAAGAATCGAGCAACTGTCGATGCCTCCGGACAAATAGCAACCGACTGGAACGTCCGCTTCCAATCGGGTCGCCACCGCATCGATCAGGCGGTCTTGGACACCTTGCACGTAAGGCGCCGGATCGGCGTTCGAATCGTGACTTGTCGGGAAGTCCAAGTCCCACCAGCGGTGCGTTTGTGCTTCCAAGCGGTCGCCGCGTCGTTTGACAACCAACATGTGCCCAGGCCGGAGCGCTTCGACACCGTTGAAGGCGGTCGAGCCGGGGACCATGACCTGCATCATTTGGTGCAGTGCGGCTTTCGGACAAAGCTGAGCATCCACGTCAGGGTGCTTCAGGATCGATTTGACCTCCGATCCCCATATGATCCCATCCTCGTTCATCGCATAATAAAGCGGTTTGATGCCGAAGCGATCTCGGATCAGCACCAACTGTTTTTCGCGGTGATCATAGAGCACGATCGCAAATTCGCCGCGCAGTTGCTCTACGAAAGCGAGGCCGTGCTTCAGGTAGAGCGGCAAGGTAATGGCGCTATCGCTCTTGCCGTCGGTCTGACGATTCTCGCAGGCCAACGCCGTCCGGATGCGTTTGTAGTTGTAAAGCTCTCCGTTGACCGTAACGGCATAATCTCCATCTTCCGTCTCGATCGGTTGGTGGCCACAAGCCAAACCGATGATCGATAGTCGCGTGTGCCCGAGAGCCAGCCCCTCATCTAAGAAAAGTCGACTGCCACGTTCGTCTGGACCGCGATGGTCCAAGACGTCCAGCATTGGATCGAGCGCGTGACGAAGGACGCGTTCATTGGTTCGCGACGGATTCCAAAATCCCGCAATCCCACACATATTATTTTGATTCCAGAGTAGAAACGAAAGTTGAAAACGTTGACGCTTATGTGCCGCTAATCTTGTCCAACCGTCTCAACACGGCGGCGAGTAGTGCCTGGCGAACAAAGACGGCGCCGGATGCCTGAGCGAAATACAGGTTGTGGTCGGTCTCGTCGAGGTCTTCGGCCAATTCGTCGTTTCGCGCCAACGGGTGCATGATCACCGCATCCCTTTTCATCGGGCTCGTTGCATCGAGTTTGTACCGGTTGTCCAGGTTCCGGTAACTGTCGCCGAGGAAGGCGATGGAATTGACGTAAATGACATCCAATGTGTCGAGTACTTCGCGAACGTCGTTGACGATGTTGATCGGGATGACGGACTCTTCGATCGGCTCGGTAAGGTCCAAACCGACGGGGTCGGCCAACTCCGAAATCAGGGTGATCTTCTTGACCGCGCCGGTGAACAACAACGCCAAACGGAGAAAGCTTTTGACCGCGCGCATCGAACCCGGCGTCCCAATAATGCCCAAGTGAACTTGTTGGTCTTCTGGGCAATCCTCGCGACACAGCATTGGACGCCATTTCAAAAGGGCGTACCAGTCGATCAGCGCCTGGGTCGGATGATGCCCCGAGCCGTTTCCCGCGTTGATCAGCGGTCGCTGAAGATTCTTGCGAATTTCGTCCATGCTATCCGTTTCGGGATGTCGCATGATCACCACGTCACCGTAGGTGTTGAACATCTCGCCGATATCTGCCAAAGATTCCCCTTTGGCGATTCCGGTGACTTGACCGTCAGGAACCGATAGCACTTTTCCGTCCAATCGCTGTACAGCACTTTCAAAAGAGAGCCGCGTTCGGGTGCTCGGTTCAAAGAAAGCGGTGATCGCGATTTTGCCATCCAGTGGCTTGTCGATTTCGACGTTGCGTGATTCCAGCAACGCTGCCAGCTGCGCAATGGCGACGACGCCGCGGCGGTCGAATTGACGCGGGTTCAGGATCGATTGCCCGGCCATTGCCTCCAGCGGTTTGCGATCGATCCGCCCGTCGGTCAACGCCAACAGTCGTTCGGGAGGCAGTTGACGACCTTTCGAGTTGGTCGCCCGCTCGGTCAGCGCAGCAGAAATTTGAGACTTTGAAAGCGTATTCACGAAACTCACCAGATTTGTTGATCCCGGGAATCGACGATCAGAAATACGACCAGCATGAGAACGCCCAAGCTGCACATGACCAGAGCGCCGATGACCAGCGTCTGGAGTAACCAAAGCGGAAACATGAAATTCAGCTTCCTGTGGCGGGTTGAGGGGGAGCCGTCGTCGCTTCGGTTCCCTCCGCCTCGTCCCCACTGCCCGGAGGTGGAGCAGCAAGCGAGCGGAAGTCGAACGAGTCCGGCCAAAAGATCATGCCGATGGCGAACACCACGCCTGAAACGGTCGCTCCTACTAGAGAAGCAACAAACCAGCCGATTACATAATAAGCAGTCAATCCGGCAGCACTTCCCAGAATCATCGCGGATGATGCCGCCACCGTACTCGCCCGGCGAAAGTACAAACCGCCGACGATCGGCCAGATACAGCTGCCAACCATCGGACCGGCAAAAAGCAGCACCGTTGCCAGCGTTCCGATGTTTTGAAAAGCGACCGTCCAGGCTAAAACGCCAAGCGTGATGATACTGGCCATCGACCACCATCGCTTATCCGGATCCGGCATCGACCCGCCGCGAAGCGGTTCGATGATGTCATTGACCATCAGATCGGAGGTCGCCGCTAGCAAGCTGTCGATACTGGAAGCCAGCGAGCAGAAAATCACGACAAAGACCAGTAAGGCGCCGGTGTAGCCCAACAGCGTCGCTGCGACGAGCGGGCCGACCGTGTCCGGTTGACTGATCCCGATTCCTAACGCCGGCGCGGCTAGGCCAAGGAAGCCGGCCACCACCGGTACCGGCAACCAAAGCAGTCCGCCAAGTGCATACGCTTTCGGCCCCACACCGTCTCGCATCGCGAAGGCGCGACTCCACCACACGTTGCTGTGAAAAATCTCGCCGAAGCCGAACAACAGGTTGTTGAACAACGCCATCACTGCTGCGGGGAACGCAATCGAAAGCAACATCGGACGGTGGCTCGAAAGTCTCTCGTGAACGTCCGAAATATCAATTTGGATCAGTACGGCGATCGCTACCACGACCAGTCCGGTCAGGATGATGATGCTTTGGATAAAGTCGGTTCCGATCACCGCGTACATCCCACCGAATAACGTGTACAGAACGCAAACGACGACGACGACCGTCATTCCGACCGAGTATGGAATGCCGGACAAGATAAACAGTAATTTCCCACCCGCCATCGACATCGATATCAGCCAGATCAACGCATAGAACAGCGAGATGATCAAAAACGGAATGGTTCCTGCCGCACCGTAACGGCGGCGGATGAATTCAACGGCCGTGTAACCGTGCGGCATCAAGCGTCGGATCCTGCCGCTCATCGGTGCAAAGGCGAACAGGCCGAAGCTGGCCGTCGAATAGGCCAAAGCTCCCCAAATTCCCAGCTGCAGGGCAAACTGGGGCGCCAACATTGTCGTGTTCGACGTGATCCATGTTGCCACCGCGGTGGCCGTGCCGAGAGCGAGTCCGACATTTCGTCCGGCGACGGCAAAACCGTCATAAGATTTCGCTCGGCGTCCCCACCAAATCCCTAGGCCGACCCACAAAACGCTGAAAATGGCCAGCATGACGTACCCAGCCGTCGCGCCCAAAATGGGTGCCGAAGCAAGGATGATTCCCCCGCCATCTACGATCATCGCTGGCTCCCTGTCGCATCATGGCTATCTGCCATCTCGGGACTGCCTGCCGTCCCGCCGGGTTGGTCGTTGTCTCTTTCTGCGGCGACAAGTGAACCTCGAACGATCACGCCAATCAGGACGAGAAAGACGACCAGTCCGGCGACGAAGCTGGTGATTGCCTGCCACATCGGCCAGTGGGATACCTGAACCGTGGCGACCTGTCTGGAACGCGCCACGACTTGGCCATCGCCATCCAAGGCCTCCACGACAAAAGTGTGGGTACCGTCGGCCAAACCCGAGATGAACGCTTGGGTGAACTCCCCTCGATACATTTCGTCGCCCGTTTTGTCGGCAACGCGGTATTCCGAGGCGATCTCGTTCGATTGCCAGTTGAGCGTGACGTAGCCTTCGCGGACGTCCTGAAATTCGGTCTTCTCGAAAGCCAAGTCTTCCAGCTTGCTGTTCCCCGACCCAGCCTGTTCGGCCACGATCAAGGCATTGACCAAAGACGGACCTTGACCACTTCCAGGCGTTGCCTGAAACAAAGTCCAAACGAGAGAGCAAACCAGCAGAAAGATCGGTCGTTCAAGCCGATTTTTGCTACCGGTGTGGCCAAAAAGCACACCTTCTCCGGAAAAAAAGAAACGTTTGTTCGATCACCGGGCCACAGGCTAACAAAGATTGATAGCCGCTCAAACCACCGTACAGCCGAGTCGATTGCAGAAGAGCTCAAACTGCTGATCACATTTTCGGCCAAAAAATTTAGTGAAGCTTCGGCATCATCGTCTGGGGAAGCACTCAAACACCAGCTACCACCCCTGCTCGATCAGACGACTATTCAATTTTCATCTCGATCGGATCAATCTGCGTCTTTCCCTTTGGGACGGTCAGCGATTCAGTGCCGTTTCGCGGATTATTTTTGACGACGCCCGATGCCGAAAGTTGGTATTCACCGGGCAATACCTTGGCGAATCGGAACCTCCCCTGCTGGTCCGTTGTCCGCCGTGCGATCTCTTTTGGCGGTTCCTCGACAGTCAACAGCCGTACAATGGCACCGTCGGCGAAGACACTGCCGTGCATCACGCGACCGCGGACGACCTTCGGCTGCATCGCTTCTGCTTCCAACACGGCACGGGACAGAATTTCCAACGGTGCACTACGCGCTAAGCTTTGATTCCCGACCGCATCGACCGCTTGAGCGAGAATCAGATGATTGCCGGGCTGCAGACCGGTCGTGTCCAATTCGGCTGACCATACGCCACCGACGGTCCTCGAAGCTGAGACCGCCGCGGGGGTTTCAGCGAACTCCTTCGTGCCCGGTTTGGCGACGCCGATTTGGACCGAGCGAACCCCTGATAAATCGTTGTCGTTGGCGCTAACTGAAATACTCAGCGGTGTCGCCTCGGGCACACGTCGCGAAGGAAGGACCCGCAGCCCACCAAGCTCGGGAGGCTCGCCGTCCAAGATGACTTCCACCGGTTCGCTCCAAACGTCCGACCGTCCGGCACGCAAGTGAGCCAGGATATTAACGCGGGCATTGGATAGTCCGCCGGCTTCGAGACCGATCTGGTAATCGGAAATGCGGGTGATCAAATCCATCGATCCGACACCCGCGGGCTGCGGCGGTCCCGGCAACCATTCCACGCGAACTTGACGATCGCTAGAAAATTGCCGCGGCGACTCGTCGCGAAATTCTCGATCTTGATCAACGTCAAAACCAATCTCCAGTTGATCGCGTGGATCCAAAAAAGTTCCTACCGGCGCGTCGACCCGCGCGTTGACTTGAATGACAGATTGGTTGCCCCCAAAGGCACTCTCCGCGGCCGGCGAAAGAATTTTCAATCGGTTGCGGTCAACCCACTCGGCCACCATCGGTTGGGTGGAGGTCGTTCGGAAACGGTACAGAAAGGCCCGCGGAAACTGATCGACGTCAATTTCCAGCAGATAGTGTGTATCTGGCTCGGGGGCTACATTGGCAGACAGCACCAACGACCGACTCTGTGGCGAGATCACGCCGGATAGGTTGAGCCGCAGCGGGTCAGCTGCGTCGCTGGAGATACGGGCTTGGACCGGGATGCCGCTTTCCGCAACAGCGACATCGTCCACCACGTCGAGCCGAACAGTCAGCTCCGAGGTGGTCGCGTCGTAAGATACGTGTGGTCTTGTATAACGCCGGGGCCGCTGAGGGGAAACGTCAACCGACGCGATCGTGGTGGCACCGCTGTCGCGATCCTCGATACGAAAGACCAAGCCGTGTGTCAGCAAGATCGGCGTTTTGGATGCGTCTTTCCCGTCGCCGCCGACACCGGTATCCGGCGGGCCGGAGGTTTGCTGACTACTTGCATCAGATGTTTTTTTGGAGGCAGAGGCGGTAACCAACTCGGGCAGTAACTGGACGTTTTCACCGTTACCCGGCAAACGAACGGGTACGCCATCGATCAGTGGGCGAAGTCGACCACAACGTGCCAACCAATCCTCCGCACCTGCCCGGGTGAGCATCGTCGTCGGGGCGGCGAGCTTCAACGGTTCGGTCGGTGCAAAGATCCAGATGCTCGCATCCATGTCACGCCCGCGCGCATTAATCGCGTCGATTCGGTACGAGGTAGCTCGGTGCGGATAAGGATGTAACACGTAACCGCTGTCACTGGTCGACCAAGTCGGCTGATCGGCTTTTACCAGCAATCCGACCGCGACACGATCAGGCAACTCGACCGCGACGTCCCACCGGACTTGTTGGTGGCCTGTTATTGCCCGGACAAGCACCTTCGTTTGTTGGCTGAGCTTTCCGACCCGATCCACCTGAAGTCGGACCGTTTTTTGTTGTCCCGGTTCCAAACGAAACGTCGGGGGTAGGTCGGCAGCCGAAGGCACCAGCGGTTCCATCGCCCCCTGCCGCAACGCTAACAATCGCTCGGCTTGACGGCGAATATCAGCCGGGACGGCTTGTTGGCCCCGCATCCTTTGTAGCTGTTCGTCGGCCTGACGGGCGCGATATCGGAGTTCAGCTCGCAGTGCCGCATGCTCGTAGACGTTTTCAGTGGACAAGGATTGAACTTCGACGGCACCGGGATCCGACTGCACGACCAGCCAAACATCCGCTGGTTCGTTTCCCAAGTGGGTAACGGTCACTTCCGCTGCCGACTCCCACTCACTCGGGCCAAAAGTAATCTGCGAATCACCAACCAATTCCAATGGCGGCGGTGGCGGCTGGGCGACGGGTGGTTGAAGCGGCTCGTTGGCCGCTTGCCGGCGATAATCGTCTGCGGCGGATCGCAAAAAGACCGCGTCCGAAGGGCCGACCGATTGGCGGTCGGAATCGAACCGCTCGGCGCCCAGTACAAATAGATCGTAACGCGCTGACGAGGCGAGTCGCCGGTCGACCGCAGCCGGATCAAACAACGCATCGGGCTCGATGGCAAGTGCTCTGATTGCCAGCTTAATTTGCCGCAACCTGTCGCAATGATCATCCCGTGAGCGGCTATCTTGCAAGTCCTGATGTTTCGCTACCGCGGCCGACAGCCGAACCGGCCATTGCGAGCGATCGTGCCAAAAGTCGGCTACCAAGCGGCTGTAGGAAGGGACCAGTTGGTCGATCGAACGCGGTTTCGAGTTCCACTGTTCGACACGCCGACGCAACGACTCGCTGAGTAATGATGTGGAATCGACGCTTGCCAATTTCATCCAAAGCGACTGCCATCGCATCCACTGGGCAACTTGTCTGTCCGCATTCGCCAGACGGCCAGCCCGATTTCGATCGATGATCCAATCCTGACGGCGAACCGTCTCATCCAATATGTTGATTCGCGAGGGCGGCGAGTAATCTTTCAGGTGAACGGCTTCCGCTTCGGCGACCACGGCAATCAACCGCATTCGAGTCGTCGCGTCGAGCAGTGGTGTCGATAGAAGCGAGGTCATGTACCAGCTGTCCGACGGCTGGGTCGGCGATCGGATGAACGGTTCCACCTGCTCTGGCTGGATGCCTTGCTCGAGTTGCGTTCGGACCGCGCGAAGCTGCTCGTTGATTGTTTGGACGCCGGTGGCGGTCAGCGGTGCCGACTCAAGCCGCTGCTCGCTCTCCACGATTAACTCGATCGCTTCTTCGATTGCGTCGGCGGACGGCACTGGATGCCGCAAGTCGTCGGCGTGTCGTTGTTGAAGAGCAACAAGATAAGGCAATCTGGCTATCAACTCGTTTCGTAGACGACGCCCCGTTCGATTTGCCTCGGCCAGCGACAAGGTCTCTCTGTAGATGCCGGCTGCCTCGTTCAACCGCGTTCGGGCGCGCCGGCGGGCATTCGGTTCGAGCGGATCGACCAGCCAATTGACCGCTTGTCGGAATAATCGATCGGCCTGTCGAAGGTCGTCGTCGGCCAACCCCTCCTGCGCGACCTGGACGGCCGCGCGTTCCGCGGATAACGCGCACGTCAGCAGTTGTCGGATCAACGACCAGTCTTGATCAGCTTGGGATACCACTTGCCGGGCCAGTCGCAATTCCACCATCGAATCGAAGCGATCAGACCAGGATTGGTTCATCCACTGTTGGAATGCCTCCGGGTTCGGCTCTTGAAGGGTTCGTTTAAATGCTTTTACTGCCGCTTTCTCCGACCCCGACCATCCGATATTCGACCAGCCGACCGCTTCGGCCGCCGCAAGCGAATGAACCGAGACAGAAGACATTTGCACCGATTGTCGCTGCTCCCATTTGGAAAGTAGGTCCCCGTTGACGTCATCGGGAATGGATTGACCGTCCAGTAAAACGGCCAGCGGTAACAGTTCGTCGCGAAGCATGCGTTTGAGCGGCGACAGATCGAGTCGCCAGCCGAAGCGGATCGATTGGTCTACCGCCAACAAACATCGCTCGTAATTGCGCCACCATTCAGGTGCCACGTCGATCGGGCGCGGGTCGATGCGTCTCGGGTCCAGCAGCGCGTCATGGATAGCCCAGGCTTCGGCCAGTTCGGTGAGCAATTCCGGTTGCTCACGCGGATCGGGTGGAAAGATTTCTTCGGCACCTGAATCCGACGCCGAGGATGACTTCGATTGATCCGCTTGATCGCGAGCCGGCTTGGTACCGCTCTGAGTTTCATTTGCCCCACTAGCTCCAGAACCGGCCTCTGCGCTCTTTGCCTGTGCTCCTGTCGCGTCAGTTGCCACAGCTGACGACTTGCCGTCTTGTGTTTTTGCTGCGTCATTGTCGGTGGACGATGGAGTCGTCGCCGCGGACGTGGCTTGCGACGCGTCGGTTCCAGAATCGCTCGCAGCGGAATTTCGGGCGATCGAGCGAAGCTCTGGGATTCTTGCTTCGGTCAGCTTATCCCGGATTGGATTGACCAGCGGCCGCAATCGATTTGCGGCCCGTTCGCGAAAGACTGATTCCCATTTGCCGGGTTGTCGTGGTTGAGACGCTTGCTGGACGGCCTCCTGGACATCGGGCTCGCGGTCCTTCGCCGGCAGTTTGGGGACAGCCAGCAAGATAGGTGTCGGCGCATTTGCATCCAGCGGTCCACCGCCCCAAATCAGCTGGGGGGTCTGGGTCGCATGACCTCCGCTGACGAACTGAACC
>JGI12109J20283_10704408_pt1 | contig 17154 bp, 14 predicted proteins | sample ElkSlonscriptome_12_FD_20283 | JGI IMG/M metagenome (IMG submission 20283)
GACGCTTTTTCCTCGACGATTCTATTCACCTATTAACTGCTGGCTGCTGGCTGCTGGCTGCTGGCTGCTGGCTAGCAGCGTAATTTTTATCGATCTCCTGAGCGATCTGCCGCCGGCACAAAGTCATCGGGACAGAGTCCGGTGCTCCAGAACGGGACCGTCTGCGGCAGGGATGCCGCAGCCGAGCTACAGGGATGTATTCACCGCGTGTCCCGGTCCGGAGCACCGGGCTCTGTCCTTTGCACTCGCTCTCCACTCCAGATCTTAGTGAACTCCAGACATCACTGTCCCCTCTGAACACCAACCAATGCCCTGTGAATTGAACAGGCCGCAGCTAATCCAGTATGCTCACGTTGCTCTATGTTTCCAGACACACAACAAGCTTGAACAACGGGAGATTGCTGGTATGACCATGCAGAACACACCACTACTGATGTCTCGGATTCTTGGACGCGGCGCCAGGTTGGATCCGCTGGTGGAAGTTGTCACTTTGCAAGCTAAAGGCAGTCATCGGCAGACCCTCGAGCAGACCTGGCAGCGCGCCAATCAGCTGGCCCATGCTCTGGCCGACCACGGCATCCGCATCGGTGACCGCGTGGCAAGCTTCATGTGGACTAACTTTCGCCACCTGGAGCTCTATCAGGGCGTTCCCTCCATGGGCGCGGTGCTACACACGCTGAACATCCGACTTTCCCCCAATGACCTTGAATACATCATCAATCATGCGGGGGATCGCGTACTCTTCATCGACGAGGATTTGCTGCCGCTGCTTGAGCCGCTCAAGGACAAGATCGACTGCGTCGAGCTGATTGTGGTCTGTCGTCACGGCGAGGGCGGAGAGAGCAGCTTCGACAATCAGATTGATTACGAGGATTTCATCGCCGGCAAGCCTGTGGAGTATGACTGGCCGGAAATCGATGAAACCGCACCCATGGGCCTCTGCTATACCTCCGGCACCACGGGCAAACCCAAGGGGGTCATGTACACCAACCGCTCCACCTACCTGCATACGCTCACCGAGTCCCTCACCGACAGCATCGGTCTGTCATCCCTGGACTCTCTGCTGGGTATCGTTCCCATGTTTCATGCCATGGGTTGGGGATTGCCCTTTGCGGCTTCCATGCTCGGTACTAAGCAGGTCATGCCGCATCGATTCATGGTGCCGGATGCCTTTCTTAAGCTGATGGTGGAAGAGGAAGTTACGATTTCTGCCGGTGTGCCCACCATCTGGCAGGGCGTTCGGGCGGCACTCACAGCGGCGCCAGACAAATACGATCTCAGCAAGCTTACCCGGCTTACTTGTGGCGGTTCGGCGCCACCGGTGGAGATGATGCGCTGGTACTGGGACAATTATCAGATCGAAATGATACAGGGTTGGGGCATGACAGAGACCAACCCGTTAGGCACCCTGTCGCGCAAAGTATCCAAGCGCTCTCAGGTGGGGCTGTCGGAGGACGAGCAGTTCAAGAACATCGCCAAGGCCGGCCTGGCCATGCCGGGTCTGGAGATCGAAATTTTCGACGAGGAATGGAATCCCCTGCCCCACGACGGCAAGGCCGTGGGCGAGCTCTGCATACGCGGCCCCTGGATCGCCTCGGAATACTACAATGATCCACAGCCGGACAAATTTCACGATGGCTGGCTGGTCACCGGGGATGTGGCCATGATTGATCCCGCCGAATACGTAATCATCTCGGATCGCTCCAAGGACATGATCAAGTCCGGCGGCGAATGGATATCTTCGGTAGATTTGGAAAACCACATAGTTGGCATGCCAGACATCGCCCAGGCGGCTGTGGTCGCCCAACCCCACCCCAAATGGGACGAGCGTCCGGTGGCACTGGTAATCATGGGTGAGGGCAATGAACTGGACAAGGACGCGGTGATGAATCACTGCAGCGAAAAATTCGCCAGGTGGCAACTCCCCGACGACATTATAATGGTGGAAGCGATTCCCCTTACCTCGACCGGCAAGATCGACAAGAAGGCTATCCGCGCGGACCTGGATGCGAAAGGCTACAAATTGCCAGACCTGGCCTGACTCTTGGGATGCTCTGAACAGCCCTTGTAACCACCAGCAAATTCAGACGCCGGCGGGGGCGCCGAACTCCGTGCGCGGCAGGGTATAGACGGACTCTGTCGCCAGCACCTGGGTGTGCAGCAGAGCTGCCAGGATTGAAATTGGGATCGTAGTTTTGTGCATAGGTTCCCCCAACCAGTGACCTGGTGGATTCAGATTTGCCGCGCAACGAGCAACTTCATGATCTCATTGCCGCCGCCATAGATTTTTTGCACCCGACTGTCGGTGAACAGGCGGGCAATAGGATACTCCAGCATATAACCATAGCCGCCAAAAAATTGAAGGCATTCATCGACAATTTCACATCCTTTCTGGGTCGTCCACCATTTGGCCATTGACGCCGTCGCCTCATCGAGGCTGTTTACGATGAGTTTGAGCACGCAATCATCGACGAATACCCGCGGCGATCAACAGGCGCTCCTGCGGCAACTGCTCCACGAGCTGAATGAAGCCCCTGCCTTCCTGCGGCCCCAGGAGATTTTCTGCGGGTACCAGCAGGTCGCCAAAGAACAGCTCTGAAGTGTCTTGAGCCTTGAGCCCAATTTTTTTCAGGTTGCGCCCGCGCGAAAAAGCCTTTTCGCTCTCCCTGGCGTTGGCCTCTAGCATGATTAATGAAATACCCCTGGCGCCTTCGGGAGGGTCGGTCTTGGCAACTACGCAGATCAAGTCCGCAGTCTGACCATTGGTGATGAAGGCGACCTTATCCTGTAAATCCATGAGAAAAATACACAGAAGGCTAGTATCGCAGAGTAATTCATCACCCTAAAAAGGGAAACCATCACTGCCGGCCACTCCTCCCGGCTACCCTGTATTTCATCGGCTCGATCTTCTATGATCGGCGGTCCTGAAAAGCGGAGGCTACATGGGCGCACTGAAGGGTATACGCGTGGTGGAGATGGCTGGAATTGGCCCGGGCCCCTTTTGCGCGATGATGCTCGCGGATATGGGAGCAGAAGTTATTCGACTCGACCGTCTGACTGAGAAGGGCAAGGGGGATCGCGCCAATGTGCTCAATCGCGGCAGACAATCCCTGGCCATCGATCTGAAAAAACCTCAGGCCGTTGAGGCCGTCTTACGCCTGATCGACAAGAGCGACGTCCTCATCGAAGGCTTTCGACCGGGTGTGATGGAGCGACTGGGCCTCGGCCCGGATATCTGCCTGACCCGCAATCCTGGCCTGGTTTACGGCCGCATGACCGGCTGGGGCCAGGAGGGTCCACTGGCCCAGACCGCCGGTCACGACATTAATTATATTGCCCTGACTGGCGCCCTTGGCGCCATGGGCTATTCAGACCGTCCACCCTCGCCCCCCCTGAACCTAGTCGGCGATTTCGGGGGCGGCGCACTCTATCTTCTGGCTGGAATTCTTGCGGCGCTCATCGAACGTTTCAATTCTGGACAGGGACAGGTAATCGACGCGGCCATGATAGACGGTGCCGCCAGCCTGCTCAGTCCATTTTTTGGCTTGATGGCCATGCAGCAGTGGAGCACCATTCGTCAGAGCAATCGTCTCGATGGCGGCGCTTATTTCTACGCTTGCTACGAATGTGCAGATGGCGGCTACATTTCCATCGGTTCGCTGGAGCCCAAATTCTATGCCCTGCTGCTGGAAAAATGTGGTCTTGACGCCACAGAGTTTGGACAGCAGCATGATAAGGCCAACTGGCCCGAACGCAGGAAATTATTAGAACAAATGTTCAAAAGAAAGACTCGGCAGGAATGGTGTGAACTGTTGGAAGGCAGCGACGTCTGTTTTGCCCCGGTCCTGGATATGAATGAAGCACCCAAGCATCCTCATAATAAAGCCCGACAGACTTTCGTGGACTTCGAGGGCACAACGCAGCCTGCACCCGCGCCTCGCTTCAGCCGCACTCCGGGCTCTATACAGTCTGCGGCCGCCATTACCGGACAACACTCTGAGCAGATCCTGAGCCGCTGGGGATTCAGCGATGAAGAGATCTCCGCGCTGCATTCCAGCGGCGCCCTTTGATGACTCAATACCGGCGATGCGGCTAACCGGGCGGTCATACTTAATAGAAACGTAGCAAAAACAGTGCGCCAGCGCTGGAATCCCGCCCTGACCGGGAGCAACTAGGCCCCAGTTTGTCGAAGTTCGACTGTGATCGCTACAAAACTTGAATTTTTTAGTAGAGCCCTCATCCTCTTTAAAGACCGGCTAATTTAGCGCTAAGATGAATCCAGTTGAGTTGAGCGGCCTGTTTACTGTAGCGCCAGCCCGTTAAGCTGCTCTTAAGGGTCTTGACTGTATAAGTCAGGACTGTATAAGTCAGGCATCAACCAGCTAGGCCATATTTATCAGGGAGTTACCATCATGATTATGGTTCAGAGCACATTTCAACTCCACGCGGATAAAAAGCATGAGGCGCTAAGCCTGATGAAAAACATGGTTCGACTCTGCCGCCAGGAAAATGGCTGCCTCAGTTACGAGTATTTTGAGGGGGTAACCGACCCCAATCAGGTAGTCCTGTTGCAGGAATGGGAGAGCGCCCACTGTCTCGAGGGGCACTACCAGACGAAACACATGGAAGACTTTCTCAGCAAGCTGGGGGATTATCTACAAAGCCCTGTGACCACCCGCAGCTATGTCTCCCAGGAAGAAAGAGAGGCTCGCCAACAACAGAGCGATCAGCCCGCCAAATCGAAACGGGTAATTCACTGACAGCCGCGCCTTTTCTCTGACCGGTGACCTAACCAGCCTTGTCATTGCCCCGGTTTCCGGCCTAGTCCGGCTCGGGGCGATTCCGCTGCGGCGGTCACAATTTGTCCTCACCCTCTACTCTTTTTCTTTGCCATCCCACAGATTATTCAACGGAAATGCGCACACAGGCAAAATGCTAGTGTTTCGAGCGCTACCTTTATGGAGAAAGACATGGAACAAGGCAATTCAGTCCACCGCAGCGAACTTCGAGGCCGGCTAACTGTGGGTTAACTATGGGTTAACTACGGATTAACTACGGATTAACTATGATTTAACTGTGGCCCTTGCACCAATCCAGGGGCGGTCGGCAGTTAGCTTGTGTCTATGCAATCAAAGACCGACGCTGAACGGCGAAAAATGACCGCTTTTCGAGGCAGTAGCGGTACCAGCTAACTGCCGGACGGAGCGCTCGAAGCTTCTTTCAGCACTGCGAAAAAGGTCTTTATCTGTGGGACAGCAATGAGTCTTTATTATTCGTGCGATTCTGCCGCCACCTCCCCGCTTTCGAGGCGCCTGAAATAATCTTTAGCCACATCGCGCACTTTGGGTGCCAGGATCAGTGTAGATATCATTGTCGGGAACGCCATGATGGCGTAGGCGCCATCAAAAAGACTGATCACCGCACGCAGGGAAGCCACAGCGCCGACAGTGATGAGTGACATATACACCCACAGGTAATATTTCTCGCTGGCGCTGCCGAAGAGAAAACCCATACATTTACTGCCGTAGTAGGAATAGGTCAGTACCGTTGTCGTACTCAGAATCAGAACCATAAGCACCATGACGTAGGAACCGAAACCCGGTAACGCCTGCTCATAGGCCTGGGTGGTCAATGTCACACCAATGGCATCGCCTTGCCAGACGCCCGTAACCAGTATAGCCAGCGCCGTACAGGTACAGACGATGAGAGTGTCGATGATGGGACCGAGCATGGCTACCAGGCCCTCCCTGGTTGGCTCGTTGGTTTTGGCGGCGCCATGTGCCAGGGATTCTGTGCCGAGACCGGCCTCATTGGAGAAAACACCGCGCTGAACACCGATCAATATCACCGCCCCCAACGCGCCGCCGGCGGCCGCTTCACCACTGAAGGCATCGCTGAAGATCAGCGCTAACATAGCTGGGACTTCTGCTGCATTGCGCAACAGCAAAATGACAGTCATGACAAAATAGAAAACGACCATGGTTGGCACCAGGTTTGCCGCCACCGCAGAGACTCGTTGCACCCTGCCGAAAGCAATTGTTGCCAGCAACGCAGTGAGAATGAGTCCCAGGCTGAGATCGAAGCCAAAGTGATTCTCCTCACTGGCCAGACCCGCCGGTATGGCAATCACGTCTCTCACGACCTGAACCAGTTGATTAATCTGAAACACCGGTAGCGTGCCGAACATGCCGGCCAGGGCGAACAGCCAGGCCAGTGGCAGCCATTTCTTTCCCAGTCCTTCACGGATCACGTACATGGGGCCGCCCTGGAGTTTACCGCTGTCATCGTAGCCTCGATACATGATCGCCAGCGAGGCGGTATAAAATTTTGTGGAAATCCCCACCAGGGCTGTCACCCACATCCAGAAAACGGCGCCTGGCCCACCGACGGTGATGGCCACTGCCACCCCAGTGATGTTCCCCAGTCCAATGGTGCCAGCCAGCGCCGTGGCCAGGGCGCGGAAATGACTGATGTCGCCAGCCACCCCATCGCCGCCCTTATTATATTTGCCCAGCAGTAGTCCGATACTGTGTCCCACGTAGCGAAAATGCCTGAGCCGGGAGTGGAGCATAAAAAACAGTCCGCCCCCCACAAGCAGAACCACCAGGTGCGGTCCCCACATAAAGGCGGCGAAGGCTGCCAGCGCCAGCTCAATCTGCAGCATCATCTCGGTAAAGACCACAAGGAACTGGATTCCATCAGTCGATATTCTCTGCAAAACTGAAACCAGCCGGGGGCTCCAACTGTTTCAGATGGCGTACAAAATAATCCCAGCGCCGCTCCATGAAATAACGGTCGCCATAGAAGCCGTGGCGCTTCTCGGGCAGCAACAGCAGGTCAAAATCTTTCTCGGCCTCAATAAGAGCCTGCACCACGAGAAGCGTGTTGGAGGGATGCACATTGTCATCGAGTAAACCATGGGCCAGCAGCAGCTTGCCCTGCAGATTGCCGGCGAGGAGCTGGTTGGCCTGGTTGTCATAGTTGGTCTGGGTGCCGAATTCGGCCGATTCACTAGTCTCCAGCAGGCCATGCCACTTTTCGCCCCAGTCATCGGCGTAATTGCGGTTATCGTGATTGCCTGCTGAGGAAACCGCCACCTTGTAGAATTCGGGGTAGCGCAGAATACCGGCGGTGGATGCAAAACCGCCTCCGGAATGCCCGAAGATACCAACGCGCTCCAGATCCATTGCCGGTATGCGCTCTGCGAGCTGGCGGATGGTTGCGATCTGATCGGGCAAGCCGTTGTCGCCCATGTCACCATAGTAGGCATCGTGGAATGACTTGGAACGCCCCGGAGTTCCCAGGGCATCGACCTCGACGACAATGAAACCCAGTTCTGCCAGCGCCTGCAGATCTCGATGGGCACTGCGGAAAGACCGTGCCCCGACGCTGCCAGACTGAGGTCCGGGATAGAGATAATTTAATACGGGATAGCTCTGCCCTGCATCGAAATTGGTGGGACGAAACAGCAGTCCATGCAAATCAGTCTCACCGTCTCTTGCCTTGACTGTAAACACTTCGGGAGGAATCCAGCCCGCCGCCTGCAGTTGCTCTATGTCGGTCTGTTCCAGAAAAATTCGCTCGCTGCCGTCGCGCTCCCTGATAGCCGCCAGCGCCGGCTGTATCGGAGTTGAGTACTCATCGGTAAAAAAGGCATGATTCTCCGACCACTCGATTTCATGATGGGCCGTTTCCGGGGTCAGCAGTGTCAGTTCAGTGCCATCCAGATTGATCCGATATAGATACTCGAAATACGGATCGCCAGGCTCTCTATTAGAGCCGATAAAGTAAATCTGACCCGCTTCTTTATCTACATACTCGACGCTGTGCACCAGCCAATCACCCGCCGTGATTTGTGACTTCAGCGCGCCGGTCTCAAGATCGTATAAATAAAGATGGCCCCAGTTGTCCCGCTCCGAATACCAGATAAACTCACCGCGCCCTGGCAATACCCGCCAGTTGGAACTACCGACCCCAGATTCGTAATAAGTATCCACGGTCTCTGCATAAACATCACGCACGGCGCCCGACTCCGGGTCAGCGAGTCTGAGCGTCGCGGACTTTCGATCGCGGGAGGCAGACACGAAAGCAAGCAAATCACTGTCTTCGCTCCACTGCACATCGATAAGCCTGCCCGATCCGGTCGCCACATGATCGGTAACGGTGGAGCGGTGGGGATCGGGCGGCATATTAAGAGCGACGAGTCTCGGCGTGGGTTCCAGATGGATTATTACTCGCTCTATCTGGAAAATATGCTCGTCTCCGGGCAGCGGGTACTTCCAGGCGTCGAGCTCGGCGTGCCCCACTTCGGTGGTAGTCAGGTACATTTCACCGACGCTGCGGGCGTCATGGCGGAAGGTCGCGATCTTGCTGGAATCGGGCGACCACAGCAGCACCGGTGCATCATCACGCCGCCAGCCGGCGTTGTTGGTGGCGTAACCATAATTTTCCTCACCGTCGAAAGTAAGTTGGCTGCGCTGCCCAGTCTCGGTATTTCGCACCCAGAGATTGTGCGAATCGATGTAGGCTGCACGCCGGCCATCGGGGGACAGGGTCTCGGCTTCATCGGGCAGTGGCCGCTGCTCGATTTCCATGCTGCCCAGATCGACCAGATAACGATTGTCCTCAAATTCAAAGCTCAATTCATCCAGGCTCTCGTTCACTTCAATCGCGTCGAGATTCAGTTCCGAGGGATCGGGTTCTTCGTCGGTAAATGCACTGAGCGCTCGGGCGAGCAGTATAGGGTCGAATAGGGCGGTCTTGTTGCCGCTGAGTAGATCCGCAATAACGTAGTCAGAACCGGAGCCATTGGAGCGCTCGTAAATAAGCTGGCGGTCGCCCTGCCAGTATTGCGCCAGTAGGTTATTGCGTACCAGGTCATTGGTGTTTTGCCCGAGCAACTGCTCCGCGCGCTGATAATCGGCAAGAGTAACTGCCTCAGGTGTTTGCGGATTCTCCTGCATGCAGCCACCGAGCCACATGAGTATGAATAAAAACACCGTCGCTATTCTTGATTTCATTGTGCTGCCTCCGATAGTTAGGCGCAGTATTCAGTGCTCAGAGCAGACTGTCCAGAATCAGATTGGTGGACTCTATAATGCGCTCATCACGGGGCCTTAGGTCCGGCTCGAAAGTCTTGCCGGTCAAATGCTGCAGACCCACAATGTAGCGCAGCGCAATCGCATTAGCCTGCTCTGTGGTGAACTGCTGATCCAATCCCCTGACCATGCCGCGAGCGAATTCCTTGGAGAATGACACTGGTTTGCCGTCTTTCTTGAGTAGTTCACCGCTTGCATCCAATCTCCAGAAACGCGAAGAATCCATGGTATACAGCTCATCAGCGGCAACGATTCGGCCTTGCCTGTTGATACCGTGCTCGGTCTTCGTATCCACCAGAACCATTCCGCGGCTGGCCAGGTAATGTGAGACTATACCGAAGGCCATGATGGAAGCGTTGCGAATTTGCTTGTACTGGGCTGGCGTGCAAATGTCGGCCGCGAACAGATGCTGGGTATCGAGGCTGCGATCCACTGCTTCTTTGGTGCTCGGCGTGTCCATCACGTAGGGCAGTTTGGCGTTGGGCTCCAGTTCTGCCACCTGTATCTGATGTCCAGCATAGTCCAGCTCAGTCTCGCCTGCCTGTTTCGCCGCTAGCCAGTGCTGATACAGCGAAGTCGAGGTCGAGCTTTCGGCGTTGTAGAGCCGCAATACGTTTTCCATCTTAATCAGCTGCAGGTTTTCGGCGGCGATCACAGTGGAGCTGGGCGCGAGTCGCTCTACCTCAAACTGGGAAGTCCCCAGCACGTCCCTTACCAGCGTCAGCATGTGGTCATGGTTAACGGCCAGGACCTGATCCTTGAACGGTATGGCGCCCCGATTGACGTCGTGGGTTGAGATTCGGTTATTGCGAAACATCAGGCGCACCGGTTCGCCTGCTGCGCTAACCAGATTCTCACCGAACACAGAGTCGGAGACTTTGCCCTCCAGCACCGTACAGCCCTTCAGTCGTGGCAATTCGCCGTCAGCGATAAGCTGTCTGATGGTGCGGCCCGCATTGACGGTAGCGCCGTGGGTTGCCACCAGCTCTCTTATTGCTTTTTCATCTAACATAAATTCATCGCCGACCGTCGCAATTAGAGGCGCAGCATAGTGGAATGGAAATAGGGGGACAAGACGACTGGCAGCTGGAGCTGCTCGCTCTTGGCCGTGTTTTCTGCAAGGATGCTCTGAACAAAGCAGACCTGACTGATGTTCGACTTTGGCAACTGGTCGACGATTTTTGCAAGATTCAATCTTTCCGGGAACAACGCCTAAGGTGGCCATGATTGATCTGATGCTTTATGTCCATTATTCTGGACATATGGAAACAAATTCAGCGATCCCCATGTTTGCCGCCCTGGCCCAGGAGACGCGCTTGCGCGCCTTCAGGCTGTTGGTCAGAGCGGGCCCGGCGGGTATGGCGGCTGGCCTATTGAGCGAAGAGCTCGGTATCCCGCACAACACCATGTCGTTTCACTTCAGCCATCTGGCTAACGCTGGCCTGGTGGCTTCGCAGCGGCAGGGACGCTCGGTTATCTATTCAGCCAATTTCGAGGCCGTAAAGAGTCTGATCGGCTTTTTAGTGCAGGATTGTTGTTCAGCGGATTTTGCCAGCCTGCGCACTAACCGCAAGACCGGTTGTGCCGTAATCGAACTCACCGACTTCTGCTGATAAATCCCGGACTGATCATGGCAAGGATTTTAGTTCTCTGTACCGGCAATTCCTGCCGCTCGGTCATGGCTGAGGCTCTCGTCAACCAGCTCGGCGCGGGGAGATTCCTGGCCTATAGTGCCGGTAGTCAACCGACAGGATTCGTTCACCCCAGGGCAATCGCAACACTAAAGCGTCATGGCATTGATCCCGGCATGCCAAGCAGCAAGTCTTGGAATGAATTCAGCAACCAGGAACTGGATCTGGTGATCACCGTTTGCGACGAGGCTGCAGGTGAGACCTGCCCCCTCTTTCCCGGCTCACCGGCAAAAAAACACTGGAGCACGCCTGACCCGGCAAAGGTCGAGGGCAGTGAAGCGGAGGTTGACGCTGCCTTCGATCGCGCCTTCACCTTGCTAAGGCAACACATTGAGGACGAATTACTATGACCGACACCCAAGTTGCCAAAGAAGCCGGCATCGGTGTTTTCGAGCGCTACCTGTCTGTATGGGTTGGTTCGTGCATTGCCGCCGGCGTGCTCCTGGGTACGATGATGCCAGGATTATTCACAGGCATCGCGACGCTGGAATACGCAAACGTCAACCTGGTCATTGCGGTGCTGATTTGGGTGATGATATACCCCATGATGGTCAACGTGGATTTTGCCTCGCTAAAGGATGTTGGCAAGCGTCCACGCGGGCTGTGCATCACCTTAGTCGTAAACTGGTTAATCAAGCCGTTCACCATGGCGGCTCTGGGTATTCTGTTTTTCGAGATAATCTTTGCTGGTTTGGTAGATCCGCAGACAGCACGGGAGTATATCGCCGGCATGATCCTGCTTGGCGTCGCACCCTGCACCGCGATGGTCTTTGTCTGGAGCCAGCTTGTGCGCGGCGATGCCAACTATACGCTGGTACAGGTGTCGATTAATGACCTCATCATGGTGGTCGCTTTTGCGCCCATTGCCGCCTTGTTACTCGGCGTCACCGAGATTGTTGTGCCCTTTGAAACCCTGTTGCTCTCCGTGCTTCTTTATGTCGTCATACCACTTATTGCTGGTTACCTAACCCGTCGCACACTGCTGGATGGAGACGACAGCAGCCGTATTGACAATTTCACCCAGCGCATCAAACCGGCGTCGGTCAGTGGCTTGCTGGCCACGGTCGTGCTGCTGTTCGGACTGCAGGCGGAAATTATTCTCGGCAACCCCTTTGTCATCATGCTGATCGCCATTCCCCTGCTGATTCAGAGCTATGGCATCTTCTTCGTGGCCTTCGGTTGGGCCTATCTGTGGCGGGTACCCTTCAGCACCGCCGCTCCTGCCGCCCTGATTGGCACCAGCAATTTTTTCGAGCTGGCCGTGGCCGTGGCAATCAGCCTGTTCGGGCTCAACTCCGGCGCCGCCCTGGCCACAGTCGTCGGCGTGCTGGTGGAGGTACCGGTGATGCTGTCCCTGGTGGCACTGGCCAATCGTTCGCGCCACTGCTTCCCGGCCACATACTGACCCTGCCAGCTGCCGCGCAACCAGGCCTGCAGGTCCCACTTTACCCACGCAGATTTTGCGGCAGACCCGACCGGCGCTGGACAAGCAGATGTAGCGGCGATATTGTCTGGGCAATGGCTTCAATCAAATTAAAAAAATAATGAGGCAAACCATGAAGACTTTCTCCCAGCATCCGATTCCTGTTCGTTTTTTACTGCTTTTGTTGGCCCTGTCTTTTTCCGCCAGCTTGAGTCACGCCCAGACTCTCGAAGACGTGAAGGCTCGCTTTGTCGGCTACTACGAACTGGTCAGTTTTGTTAGTTTTCCGAATTCAGGGGGTGAGGTTCGCAACGATTATATCGGTCGCATCATCTACGATGGCCATGACAATATGTCTGCCATCGGTATGCCCAGAGATGCACCCGATAGTGCGCGCCGGGCGGGAGCGGCCGGCTCTCAGGGTTTCGCTTACTGGGGGAAGGTAAGTTGGGACGTTGAACAGGGTATTGTGATTCACCATGTTGAAGGCTCACCAACGCGCAACACCTGGGTCGGTGAAGACAACATCCGCTATTACGAGCTAGATGGCAACCTGCTGCGGCTATCCCTGCGTGATGAGGCCGGCCGCACCACTGGCACGCTAACCTGGCGTAAGATCGATTCAGACTAAACTCCATCAATTCCTCGCCTGGTCCTACTTGCTCGCACCAGGCCTGCTGCGTTTAGGAAACTAATCATGAAATCTCACTTTCAACTGTTGCGAACACTTCTTTGTTGCATCCTCGTCATTTCGCCCGCCTGGATTCTTGCCCAGGAGCCGACGCGAATGATCAATACGGTCAAATTGAAGTTAAGCCGAGGGGAATCTGTGATTGGCGGCACAATATCCTCGGCCGAGCCCGATACTTATTGCGCCATGGCCAACTCCGGATTTGATTTCATGTGGATCGAGATGCAGCACAGCCCAATGACTTATGCCCAGGCCGCCCAAATGATCTGGGCCTGCCGGGACGCGCCAGCGATACCATTCATCCGCATACCGGCAGCCACAGAAGGTGATCTCCAGAAAGCGACTGATATCGGTGCGCTTGGAATAATCGTGCCCATGGTCGACGCCCTAGAAGAGATCGAGACCGCCGTTACTTATGCCAAATATCCACCGCTGGGAAAACGCAGCCAGGGTGGTGGCCAGTATCGTGCCCTCTGGGGCAGTGACTATCGCCGTATCGCCAATGACAACATCATGATCGTAGCCATGATAGAACAACCAGAGGGCGTGGAAATTATTGACCAGATAGTCAGCACTGAGGGTGTCGACGTGATATTCGTGGCCAGTTCCGACCTGGGCAGTTTCACGGGTCGGCGCCAGGGAGATCCAGCTTATGAAGAATTGGTGAGCCAGGTAAAAGAGGCGACGCTGAATGCCGGCCTGCAGGTCGGTGGTCCCATGGGCTGGCTGGAATCCAGAGAAGGCTACCGTTTCTTCCAGGGCCCGGGCGCAGGAGCCCTGCTCCGGGCCGGCACCCGGGTTACCCTGGAATCCGCCGATCCCTGTCGCTATCTGCCTTCCGGCGCAACTCCGGTTGCGGGCGAGGACCCCTGCCCTTGATCAGACCAGCAAGGGAGTTTTGGCTCAATACGGCACAAAGCCTCGACTCGGGGTACCCCGCTCCACATGCAGAGACTGACTAGGCGATCACCTCGCGGCAAACCGAGCATTAACGACCCAAGCGCAGTTTAAACTGCTCGGCCGTGTCGACGTCAGCTATGTCTGTAACGATCAGCATGGATTTGAGCGCACTTACCATGAGACCCAAGGCCGGGAAATGCACTATTCCGGGGAAGCTGGGGCGGTCACATTGTTCTTGGAATGCTCTGACTAATGCAGAAATACCCTGGGATGCCTGTGTTTGTCAGAGCCCCATCTTTGAGTTAGGTTAAGCGCTCCTTCTTGCGCCTCTTGCAATCAACTCATGAATCAGGTCTCTGACAGCACTGACATGGCCGGTATTTCACCGCGAGCCTGCTATGAGTGAATTGATCCCGATGTTCAGTCACCCAGTGATGACTGTTGATGATTTTCCCGGTAGCGACGCCCTCGCCGATGAGTTCTACGAGAAAAGCATGGCTTTGATGCAGGAATACCCCGATGCAGGCCTCATCAGCAGCGCCTTTCACAAAGGCGAACGCGCCCGCAACAGGGAAGATTATCAAAAACACGGTTTCACATCTTTTTACAACGTCAATCTGGGCAAGCGGGAAGACTTTCATTTTATTAATAAGGCAGCCATGGAAGTTTTCGCCCACTATCTGCGGCTGGTCCGAAAGTCCAACCTGGCAATGCGGCTCGATAACGCCTGGGCTTCCGTCTACGGTAAGGGGCACTATGTTCCCCACCACACGCATCCGCTTTCACACCTGAGCATGGCATTTTATGCCGCCGCTACCGAAGGCACAGGAAAAATCGTCTTCGACAACCCCGCACGGGGCCATTTCGAGCATTTCTATCCGCCGGAGATCAGCTGGTTACACTACAGATTCTCTGTGCAGCCAAAAAAAGGCTTGTTTGTGGTCTTTCCCAGCTATCTTGTTCACCACACCGATCCCCACGACAGCGACGAGCTGCGCGTCATTTACTCGGCGAATGTGCAGCTTCAATACAGAAAGGGTACGGATTCGGACCGCGACGGAGAAAGCACTCAAAGTGGGCTCCAGCAAACAGTCTAGCGCTTTTTTGCTGCATTCCAATCAATTTTACGGGATACGCTTCAAATCAGTCCCAATGCGCACTACAAATTGGCACCAGCTCGCGACTGAAAGCACTAGCTAAGTGCATTCCCGTCCTTCTCTCCCGGGCGGGCCTGTATCCAGCCACCCTCCCCCAATGCCAACGCCAGCTCTTGGCCAGACTCGGCAACACAGAGTAGGCCATCGAGAAAAGCGGAACTTTAACAGCGAGTTACGGGTCGACGAACCGTTGCCCTGCGGTCTCGGAAGATTAAATTCACGCTGAAAGACACAGCGACGAAACGCTGCGCGCCGCGTTGGCACGAATAATGCTCGCCACTTCACCAGGGAAATTTACGATCAGGACTGCGACCTCTCTGAACAGTGAGTTTCAAAGCAGGTACATCTGAAATTTGTAAGTAGAGTCTCGCGTCGGCGAGCCCGAATTTGGGTAGCGGTGAGGGCGTTTACGAGCCTCTTCGGTTTTCGGTTTTCGGTTTTCGGTTTTCGGTTTTCGGTTTTCGGTTTTCGGTTTTCGGTTTTCGGTTTTCGGTTTTCGGTTTTCGGTTTCAAACTATTGGTTTCAAAATATTATAGTACTTGTGGAGATTTTAGATGAGCACACGCAAGAGAAGTAATTCAAATCGATTTCGAGCCAATATGCTCTCGGCGTCGATATCCGCTGCCCTTCTGCCTCTGGCAACGAGCGTCCAGGCGCAGGAAGCGGCAGGCAATCCTGAAATCGAACAGGTCGTGATCACAGGGTCGCGTATCACCCGCTTTGAAGGCGACTACGTAGCGCCTGTACTGTCTCTCGGCGTTGAGCGACTAGAGCAATCCGGCAATACCAATCTTGAAGACTTTATCAGCGAGGTAGGGGCTCTCGTCGGCTCATCGGGATCTTTCGATACGCAGCGCACTGGCGGCGGAACCCAAGCCGGAGTGAATGCACTGAACATGCGTAACCTCGGGAACAATCGCACCTTGACGCTTGTTAACGGGCGTCGACACGTCAGTGCGATTTCTACCGGCGAACCGCTGGTGGACACCAACACCATCCCGATGGCCCTGATCGAGCGCATAGACGTTCTAACTGGCGGTGCGTCGGCTGTTTACGGTGCCGACGCGGTATCGGGTGCGGTCAATTTCGTACTCAAGGACGACTTCGAAGGCTTCGCTGCGCGTACCCAGTTTGGTATGTCCGACGAGGGCGACGCTGAAGACGCTTTCGCCTCGTTTACCTGGGGCACCAACTTCAACGATGGTCGCGGTAATGTGACTGCCAGCTATGAATTCCGCAACCAGGAGCGCCTGGAGACCTTCGAACGTGACTATGGCCTTTTTGGCAGACAGTATCTACAGAACAATCCTGCGGAATTCGGGCAGGATGATGACCCTAATGTGCCGGACCGCATACTGACTCCCCCCGGTTCCCGCCAGTACACCTATACCGCTCCGGACGGTCGTTACGATATTCTCGGTACCGATATCGCCACCGGCGAAGAGCTTACCTACCCATCACCAGTTGCGTTGACAGCGGAAGGAACGCCTTTTGACGAGGGGCAACTTGTTTCCGGCTTCGCCCAGATCGGTGGCAGCGGCACCCCCACAGCCTATTTCTCTTCTTCTTTGATCCCTGATCTGGAGACACATTCGTTCAACCTCATCGGGCGCTACGACCTGACTGATCGCGCGACCGCATTCGGTGAGTTCAAATTTGTGCGTTCGGATGCGGTGAATCCCCGTAACTCGTCATTTACCACTGTCTTGGAACTCAGCCTGGACAATCCGTTTATACCCGATGTTTTCGATGACAGCCTGGCCGGTATCCAGGACCCCTCTATCAATCTGGCGCGGGACGACCTGGAAATGCGTTCACTGAACGAGAACCAGCGCGACACAATGCGGTTTGTTGCTGGTCTGCGTGGCGATATCACCGACTGGCTGAACTACGAAGTTTCTGCCAATTACGGCAGCACAGACGTGACTGCACAACTGACCAACCAGCGTCTTGAGGACCGCTATTTCGCTGCTCTGGATGCGGTGATCGATCCTGCTACCGGTCAGCCTACCTGTCGCTCCAACCTGGATCCGACCGCTGTACCTAATAACGATGCCATCGTGTCCTCCTGGAATCCCGATGTGTGGGGCGATGCGGCTAACATGACCTTCACGCCCGGCGCCAACAGCGGTTGTATACCCTTCAATCCATTCATAGATGGCTCGGATTATTATTTCACAGCGGGAGAACTCA
>JGI12109J20283_11447357_pt1 | contig 17096 bp, 12 predicted proteins | sample ElkSlonscriptome_12_FD_20283 | JGI IMG/M metagenome (IMG submission 20283)
CTGGAGGGCGCGACGGGGGTGTTCGGCGAGCCGGCGCCGAACGGAAACGCGCCATCCCTTCGCTGGCAGCCGGATGCTTCGCGACATGCTGCAAGAGGACGGCTTCGTGGTTGGGCGGGACAAGGTGAGGACGCTGATGCGGCGGATGGGCATCGAGGCGTTGGAGGAGGCCCTGGCGCGTTTCGGCAAGCCGTTGATATTCAACACCGATCAGGGAAGCCAATTCACGTCCGAGGGCTTCATCGGTGTGCTGCTGGCCCACCGGATCGAGATCAGCATGGACGGCAAGGGCGCCTGGCGGGACAATGTCTTCGTCGAGCGTCTGTGGCGACTCATCAAGTATGAAGAGATCGTGTGCTGTGGAAGCCTGGCCTCGTTGCGAGGTCAGACGAAGCTTTATCGAAGATGGAGGACGGCCCTCCGGTGTCGGCCTGCAGGGGCAGACACCAAACCGCCCCAAGCTGCGAGGGTAAAGAGCCCTGGTGGTGAGCGTTGGGGGAAAAGGCGGGAGATATTCCGTCAGGTAGGCCTCTGGTGCGCGGAGCAATTCGATTGTAGCCCATTGATGGATCGCGACTTTCCAGGAGGCTGCCATGGCCGATGACGAGTTCGAGCCCAGGCTGGGCAAACCCCGGTCGCGCGGCTCCAGGAGCGGCAAGCGCTATGCCCATCAGGTGCTGGCCGCCGTCAACCGGACTGGCGGGCGGGCGCCGCGCACCGAGTTCGGGCGTATCGGACGCAGGGATGCCCCGGCCGCTGCGCTGGCGGGGCGGCAACGGTTGGCGTCGCTTTCCCAGCACCGCGATCGTCAAGGCATCGATCGCCCACTTGGCTGGGACCGAGGGATGGTATTGGTCCCAGTCTGACATAGGGAAAGGTCAGATCGCGCTTGATCTCCGAGGCGGACGGGTGTGAGATCGCCCGCCCGGTGGCGCGGTGCTGAGGCGCGGAAGGAAGAGAGGCACGGTCGGGGAAAGGGGCGGCCGGTCAGGTGGGGCGATAGGCTAGTTCGCCCCGTTCGACCACCTGCCACGTCCACCCGGCGTGGCGCTGCAGGCGGGCCGGACGGAGGAGTTCAAGGGCCTCCGCCCCGTCCGTTCGCCTCGTGGTATCGAATGCCCCGCCCAGCAGTGTGCCAATGGCGTTGACCGGACTGCTCCGCAACATCGGCAGCTTGACGCGGATCCAGGTCGGATCCGGCATGGCAAGCGCGCTGTCTCCGCGCTGGTCGGTCTCGACAATCCAGATCCGGGCACCGGTTTCCGAGTGGTCCAGGACGCGGCCGTCCTCCAAAAGCCAAGCGTCCACCCTTTCGAAGGGCACGTCCGGTTCGGGGGCGCCGCCGCGCCGCGCCATGTGGCGCTGGAACACCGCGACCATTTCGTCCGGCAGGCGACGCGGATCGAAATGGGTGTCGACCGACCTGTACGGTCGGTCCATCGCCGGAGGCGATGCCGGCGACATGGCGGCGCCCGATGTGTCGGCACCGCGCGAGGGCGAGCGGGAGACGCCGAGGGCCGCCCGGTCCCTGCGCTGACCCTCCGAGAGACCACGAACGTTTGCCTCGATTTGGTCCACGCGCGCGGACAGTGCGAAGACGTCCTCACCCAATTCAACTGTGCTTGGACCTGCTTTTGCAACCTGACCTCGAACACCATCAACCATTTTGCCTAGCCCCTCAAGGCCTTCGACCATGCGGGACTTATCCCGCCCATGCTTCCGAAAAAGGTGGAATAGGAGCACGGCCGTCGGGATCGCGACGACGAAGGCAATGATGGCAATGATGGCAATCACGGTGGGGAAAGGCCCCTCGGCCTGGGCTGTTTGCGGTTCCTTGGGCTCCGAGTGCGAGTCCGCCGCCTCCTTGCACTCCTCCACCTTCTCCACCTCCACCACGCGTGGACAAGCCGGCCAATAGAGACAGAGAGGAACAACGCCCGAGCTGGGCTGCCAAGAGCCCGGCGCGGCCCAGATGACGGGCTTTACGGGCTTACCCTCCTCCGACTGGAACACCGGAAAGGGAGCCCCGAGAAGTGCCCTATAGCGGTCATCGCACTTGGCGTCTTTCGGAGTCCAGTCGGGGAGACTGTCGACCTGGATGGGCACTGTGTCGCCTGCGGAAGTTAGCAGGCGGAGCGGTTTTTGACCGGTCCGCAGGTCGGGCTCGCCCAGGTCGACCGTGTAGCCATTACCATCATTCAGGAGGGCATTGATCTTGTCTGCCACCGCCGCGACCAGGGCCTGCTCGCACACTTGGTCCGGCGCGTGTGCCGCGTAGACGCACTGGACGGGGACCTGGTCAACCGTGCCCTGGGCGCGCAACGACCCTGGGCCGGCCACTAGCGCCAGCAACAGAACCGCGACCACGCCAAGGCTTGGCCGGCGTGTCATTGCGCGCGCGCCCCGACCTTGCCTTCCGCCATGGCATGGGCGAACAGGCGAAGCGCCGCGATGAAGGGCGGCTGCACGTACATGAGATCAGTGTGTCGGGGGTCGAGAAAACCGGCGGCATCGTCACGAGCGACGGGGCCGACATCACTGACTTGCAGGTTGGCGTGAACCTCGCGAAGCCGCTCCTCAAGGCCCATTTCCACGTGGCGCGCGATGTCATGCAGGGCATTTTTGACACTGGTCAGGTGGATTCGATGCTCCCGTGTCGTGCTGTCGAGAAAGGCGCGGAACGCTTCCAGATCGGTGCGCGGACAAACATCCCGAGACGCGATGAGTTGCTCAATTCCCGTCCAGGGGCCTTGCGGGTGCTCGGCGGCGGTGACCAGTTCTCCGAGGGGAACATCCGCGAAGGCGGGCTGGCTCTCCTTCAAATCGGCGGGCACCTGCGTCAGTCCCGCCGCCACCTCTTCCTTGGAGGAGTCGCTGTATTCGAAGTGGACCACAACGGACTCGTCGAGGTCCGCGGCCGTTAGGAACTGGCGGCTGAGAGTCGTCCGCGTGTCCGGGTAGGCATCGCAGAACTTCCGGAACAGGAGGCTACCGCGTCCACCGAAACACAGGGTCACGGTGTTCACGCCTTGACCCAACACGTCTTTCTGGCTCAGGAGACGCGCAACGCTGCCCAGGTAGTGCAGCATTCCCGCGGACGCGAGGGTCGTCAGGCTCCGCAGGGTCACCATTTCCGGCCTCGCGTTCATCGCGGGGCCGCGCTGGTCCAGGGCCTGCGTGAAGTCCGGACCATTCACGATCGTTTCAATAACGTTACTGAACAGCGGGCCGTTGAGAACCTGATCGGCATCATGAACCTCTGTCAGCATTTTGGCGACATCGTCGTCGTCAAGGAGTTCGGCGAAGAAGGGCCGGTGGTGGGCCAGGAACCGGATCAGCAGGTCCCGGCCGCCGATCTCCAGGGAACCCTTCCACAACAACCGATCGCCCCTCCAGATCGCCGCATCACTGGTGTGTCCACCAACGTCAATGGTGACGAAGGGTTGGTTCGCAATAACTTGTCGTGCATTTCGGAAATAGTAGGACGCGGCCACGCTCTCGGGATACAGAACATCGGCAAATGCCGCGTTCATCTCGACGCGCTGCATCGCGTTCCCAAGCGCCTGCCGAAAGGCCACGACCTGATCGGGTGTGAAGGCCTCGGGATACGAGAATCGAACCTGCACTTGGTCCAGGCCGAACCCGTCATCAACCATTTCCGCCATGGCCATCACGACAATCTGGCTCATGAACATGTTCATGGCCAGGTTCCGGTCCTGGTCGGCCCACTTGATATCAAGGTAGAACCTGTTTTCGCCTTCTTCCGTCAGCGACATGATTGTCTTCATGACGTCGACCGGAAAGACGATCCGGATATCGCGTATGGGTTCGGCGTTTCTTAGGTTTCCCGTCCGATAGAGAAGGGTTCTGAACGGCATGTTCGTGGCGTGTGTCGGCAGGAAAAAGTAGGGCAACTCCATGGTCCGCAAATGCGATTCAATGGCGCTGCGGTAGGGCCACCACACACGGTCGGCCTTCAGCGTCAAGGGACGGGCCATCCCGTCGGCTCTCGACAGGCTGTAGACGCAGGTGTTGGTGGTGCCGAAGTCCACGCCGATGATCGCCTTCCGCTCGTGTTTACCGGGGCGGCGGCGCGCCGGAAGGAGCAGCAACCCGGCGATCTCGTCCCCCGCGTCGCCCCCGCCACACACCAGGGCCTCCGGCGGAGCCGTCGTGCGCGCGATGACCTTGCCGGTCCCATTGTCACCTGTGCCCGACAGGCGCCGTTGGACCAGGCTCTCGACAAACGCCCGGTCCAGCCCAGCCGCCATCGCGAGACCCTGTCCGAGTGCCGCCGTTGCGGAGGTCGGATCCAGAGGTTCGTTGGCTCCGTAGCGCAGGTCGGGGTCAAACCAACTGAAGGTATAGTAATGTGACCAAATGTTGGCACTGAAGTCCGGCCACAGGAACACCAACGGCGAGTTCTTCCGGCGAACATGCTCTGCGCTGTAGGTCCGGCGGAGGGGGCATGGCGTGCCGGGATTCCCCTGTGTGTCCTGCAACCGAACCGTCAACTCCACCACGGTGTCGGTGTACCCGGGGGGCACGCGCAGAGCCTGGCGCAGGCTGTCCGCATCCAGGAACAACAGGGCAAGCGGGGTCAGGGGCACAAGCCCTCCCTCCAGCCCCGCCGGGTGCCCGGTGCACTGGGCGGCGTCCTCGAAGACGGCCAGGGCGGGAGTGAACAGATCGTCGAGGGTCAACGGCAGATAACCGGCGGCGGCCGCCTTTCTGGCCTGGCGCTCGAAGAACGCGGGGTCACCGGTCACGCGCGCCAAGGTTTCGCCGTCCCAGCAGATGATCGAGTCCGCATCGCGTTCAAGCGCCGCCGCGACGTTCACGTCCATCAGCACGCCGCCCTTGAATCCCTCGGGCAGGCCGGATCGCGGCGGCAGGATGAGCTCGCTCCCCTCCATCTCGAACTCGAACGCTTCCCGCAGGGCGCGGTGCAGCGCGGCGGTTCCGGTGTTGAGCGCGATTGGCCGAGGGTATGGGGCGGCCAGACCGTTGGCCCCCCGCGCGTCCAGCGCCGCCGAGACCGCGTCCCGGTACCGGTTCAACTCGCGCAGAACAACCGCCTGAAGCGGGTTCCTGGGCGTTGCCTGGACTTTCTCGCGCAGAGTCTCAAGGAACGGCAACAGGCACGCGAGGTCAGCCTCCACGATTCCGCTCGCGTCGACCGGATCGCGCCATGCGCCGTCGCGCAGCCAGGGCCGGTGGGTTCGCACGCGGTGGAGGCCGTCGCGCGCCGGCGCGACCAGGGTGCTGGGGGACAGCATCCCGACCGGGTGCCCGCCTAGGAGGATCAGCACCGGAGTGCCCCAGTCCATGTCGTCGGCCAGGCGATCCGGTGGCAGCAGTTGGCTCAACACGGCGCCGAACGACCAGTCCCGGGGCTGTACGGCGCCGTTGTTCAGCACGACCTCCCGGGTCTCCAGCGGTGCGTCGTCCACATACCGATGGCCCAGGGCGAACAGGGCCAGAAGGGCGCGCCACTCCCGCACCGCGCTTGCGTGCAGGGCGTGTTCCTCATCGCTCAGCGCCACGCGGAAAGTATCGAGATGCCCCCAGGCATCGGGCACCGACACGAGGTCCCGGCCGGTGCGTACGTCCGCGTTGGCGTTCAGGTCCGAGGCTAGGCCATGCAGGGGAGCGTAGCTGTCGAACGACCGCCAGGTCCCCGCCACATCAGCCTTCGGGAGTTTTCGGTCGGTGTCTCGGCGCGGTGGCAGGACCCATTCGGGCATTGGTCGGATCTCCCCTCGGACAGCGGCTGCGATCACGCGATGGGTGCGCACAGGCGATACAGACGATCGACGAAGACACCGAGCTGCTGGGCGTCGTCATGCGGTTTTGCGTCCACGAGCCCGCAGTAGAGCTGCGCGGCGGTGGACCACCGCTCGGCATCGGTGACCAGCCCCTGCGTGCCCTTGAGTTCCCGGTTGCGCACGGTCTCCGGCAGCAGGACGAGGCCGTCGCTGTCGTAGTCGGGGTCGTACCGTAGGTTGTGATTGAACAGGAGGACGCGCTGATTGGCCTTGTTGCTGGCGTCGGCGCAGGTGACCAACCAGCGGAGCGCCTGGAGCGCATACGCCTGAAGGTCGTCCAGCGTCCGCCGCGCCTCCGGTAGCCCCGTGGACCCGGCCGGGCCACGGACCAGCGTTTCGTACCAGTTGAACCGGCGTCGCTCCGTGTCGCGGCCTTCCGTCAGCATGGGGTGGTATATGCGGGCGTACTGATAGCAGAAGTGGAGGAGCTGACCGAGGCGCCCCGCAACGTCCGGCCCGTCCTCGCCGCCCCCGCCGGGTGCGGGCAGGTCCCGCCACGTGAAGGGCTGGTCTTCGTGATGCCAGCCCAGAACCCGCAGCCGGTCCGTCGCCCCCGCGCCACGCGCGAAGAAATCGCAGGCGGCTAGTCCGGCGAGCAGTTCGGGCACCAGCGGTGGATTGGCTTGGTCCGAGCCGCCGGCCTTGAACGTCGGCAGGCCGATCAAGGGCGACCATCCGATGACGTACAAGGTGTCGAACAATCGGTGGCCGGCGGCCTCCTGACGCGACAACAGAGACCCATAGTAGTTGAGCGCCCCCTGCGTCTGCTGAAGGAACCGGGTGGACTCCGCGACGACCTCCTCTCCCCGGTTCGGAGGATCGGGGAACAGAAAGTACGGGGTCAGCAGCACGCCGGCGATCTGCACATTGCCCTGGTTCTCCGCCTGCGCGTGGTTTCGAATGAGGCGGGCGATGGTTGGCAGGGCGGAGGCACCGGTTCCGCCGAACGCCGAGCCGAACAGGACGAAGCGCGAGCCGCCCCCACCGCCGGCGGCGCGCGCGCCCTGGAACAGGTCGCGCCAGAAAGGTGCGCGTGCCGGATCGGCCTGTGCCACGATGATCGGAGCGCCTACGGAAGGACGCCCTCGGAACCCGACGTCGAACGATGCCCTCTGATCGGCCTCGGCGTAGAGGACATCCATCAGATGGGCCAGGTCCGGCGCCATCGCGCCGTCCTTGCCGAAGTAGCGGGCCAGATTGGTCCGCTGGTCGTCCGCAACCGGGCACCAGAAGCCGGCGCCGAACGACTCGATCTCCGTCGCCAGGAACGGCAGCGGATCGGACTCGGGCAGGCGGTGGGCGGCCGCCTGCCCTCGAAACGCCTGGCGCTGGCGCCGGTAGCTCTTAAGCGTCTTGCGGGCTCGGGCGACATTGCCGTTGGTCGCGTCTTGATCGACGAGCCCCACTGTGGCCGACAGCGGGCCCAAGCCCGCGGCGGCCAGATGCAGGAACGCCTCCAGCGATTTCGAGCCGGTCCCCCCCAGGCCCAGCGCATAAGAATTCGGCACGGTTCGACTCCCCCCAAGGGAAAACAGCGTTTCAGCGATCCTACCGCCCGAGCCGCCAAGCCATCGGCAGCGCGGGGCGCAACAGGCTGGGCGTGAGCAGATAGGTCCAGGCGACGAAAAGAAGGGCGGCCACGACCCCGACCAGCACCAGCGTCAGCACATGGATCAGCGGCTCTATCAGGGATATGGCGGGCTCCAGGAGGATAAAGCCGGGGACGGCCGCCGCCGAAAGGGTCAGGACCAGCAGGAGCAGCCAGACACCGAGAGACTTCGCGACTTCTGAAGGCTGGCGGGGCTTAGCCAAGAAGCGCGCGTAGGCCAGCCACAGGGCCGTCCCCACGGCCACCAGCGCCAGCGCATAGGTCATCGAGTCGGCGAACGGACGCACGATCTTCCGGACGGTCTCTGCCTCAATGAGGGCGTACGCATTGACCGCACCATAGCTGACGTACCGTTCAACGTAGGTGTCCGACAGGATATGTTGAATGAAAAAATCAAGATGGCTCGGCTCCGACAGTGCGTCTCCGTTGCTCATGCTATTCAGGTAAAATAACCCAGAAATAATGAGGGCCAGCAATATGATAGACGTTGGGAATCTTATATAGAAAGCCGTCGAACGTGCCATTAGTCTAGTCCTCGACTACGAAGAGTACATCGATGACGGCGGCGGTGCCCAGGCCGTCGGCACCGCGCCAGGATGCGGTGAGCCGGTCAAGGCGCTCGAGCGAACTACCGAGATCGCCGAGATTGAGGGTCGGCATGACCCCGCTGGCAGCCGCGCTCGCCCGCGTCGCCGCGGCGGCCTCTCCGGCGAACCCCCAGCGCTCCATCCAGTCCGCGCTGGTGGCGGAGATCGTGACGGACGCCACGGGCACGGTGACACGGGCAAACACAAGCTGATCGCGCGGGACATGCAACTCGAGCGGTGGCCTCGGTGGGAACAGGTCCACCGAAATCGTGCCCCCGTCGGCCCGCCACCCCGCGACCAGAGGCGCTCCGTCCAAGGTTCGCCACGCGTTGGCCGGATCGGGCGGACACAGCATAGCGTGAGGGTCGACGGGCGACGCCCACGCCTGGACCCTGGGCTGCGCCGGCTCGACCGTCGCCGTGACGCCCGGCGGGGCCTGAACCGCCACGGGCACCTGCACATGCAGGGTCGTGTCGGCGTCCCACCGCTCCCGGGAGTCGATGCGCACCCGGAGCGCCGGCGCCTGGAGCCAGGCCGCAAGGCGCGGCGCGACCATCACACCGTCCCGACGCGGGGGAAGCTGAGCGCCGCCGGCGCGCAAAATGGCCTCGGTCGAAGTCAAACGAACGGTCGTGCGCAGCCCGAACCGGGCGATTTCGACCCGGCCCAGGCCCAGATTCCCCGGGGGCCGGGTCGCGATCAGCGGCAGGACCTCCTCGCGAAGCACGTGGGTGAGCCACGCCGTTTCCTCTGCCGGACCCATGACGAGCAGGTAGAAAGGAGTCCAGCCATCGGTCAGCGGCAGGTCCGGCTCGTTTGGGAGATCATAGATGGTGCCAGAAAACCGGCTGAGCACGCCGACCACGGTGATGGTCCAGCCGCGCCGGAGCATCGCGCCCAGCGGCTGAGTCATGGCGCTGGTGTCCCCGGCGATGGTGCCGTCGTCGAGGAACAGGTCGGACAGCACGATGGCCGTGCGGTCGGATTCGAGAGCAGCCTGGAGCGCCTCCCACGGATGGCTTTCCTGGTTGATCCCATAGTCCTCGTAGAACCGCCGGGTCGCGGCAGCCTGGAAGGCCGCGCGACCGATATCATGGTCCCTGTGGGTGCCGAAACGGTTGTAGACCGTCTCGACGGCATGGCCGGACAGAACCTCCGGCAACTGACGGGCGAGCATGGCCAGCGGGTAGTCCCTGGCGGGTCGGTTGCCGCGCGTGACATACCCGCGCATGCTCAGCGAGGCGTCCATCCAGACGTCCAGACGCTCGGGAGGGCGGGCCTGCTCGCCGGCCGGTTGGGCGCGGGTCGGCACCGGGGCAATTCCGGGGGGCCAGCCGCACGGATCTATCTGGGCGTGCCCGGGGGCGACGAAAAATGACATCGCCACACTCAATGCGCACGTCCACGACCGCAGCCGCCGCAGGATGTCACGTCCGCTCACCCCCCCCTCCCTGGCACTCCAATGTCAACGCAACCAAGGAAGAGCTAGAGCATTCCCCTTGCACGTGCAACTGTTATCTTTGCGCGCTCCCGTGGCAGATCTGAACAGCGAGGACGCCGCCAGAGGGCGGGTTCTGACATAGAACCTGCTGCGCCGCAGCCAATCCGGGTATTCTCTTGCGCATGTCCGTCACACCCCAGGCGAGGTAAACGCGCACTCCGATGCCCGGGCCGATCATGACTCCTCCGCGATCCGGATCATCCTGCCGACTACGGCATCAGAAACGCCCGGCGCCGTCCGCACCACACGACCGTTTCACAGCACGATCTCAATGGGGCCGCCGGCCGCACCGTTGCGATCCAGGGCCGCGGCGCTGGACGCCAAGGCCGTGGTGTCGCCTCCATCCGCTGGGACCGCTGACAGACCTGCTTGCGCGACACATCATGACGTCGCGCGATTTCCGCGACGCGTACAGCCCTGCCGCTTCGCCGACGATCACCAGCGTCTGGTCGATGGACTACCACTGCCGCCGTTCGACACCCGTCACAATGTCCTGGTGCATCCCGAACCCGCCCGCTAACGTCAGCAACCATGTCACTACTGACCTCCGCAACACTGCCCGTCACACGCCAACACGCAAAGCGACCATAGCTGATGTGCAGCGCCCTAGAGTGGGCGCCGTTTGTGCCTCCTTGACCCCTACGACCCTACGGCAACGGTCTCCATCACATGCCGCTCCCACGCCTCCAGCGCCGCCCGTTTCTCGTCCGCCCAATCATGACGCTGGTAGATGCCGACCACACCCGCCCGGGAGCCGGAGACGTGATTGAGAATGCCATCCGTGACCTCGCGGCGCACGCCCAGGCGCTGCAGTCCTGTCGCCACGATGCGGCGGATGTCGTGCAACCGCCAGGGCGCCATTGATCCGTCGCCCGTCGCCTCCTCCCCCATCTCTTCGGACCGGCGCCGCTCCATGGCCGCATCCAGGCGCACCTTCGCTTTCGAAAACCCGCTGAACGGCGAGGCGTCGGTGGTCGTGAACACGTAGCGCGCGATTCCGCCGTTTGACTGGTCCGCCGCCAGCAAGCGCGGTCCGGACAACAGGTTCGAAAGGGCGGTCTCGCCCAAAGGCACCTGATGGGGAACGCCGTTCTTGGTGCGGTCCCCCGGGATCGTCCACTGGGCAGCGTCGACATCGACCTCCGCCCACCGCATCCCGGCAACCTCGTCACGGCGCTGCCCGGTCAGAAGAAGCAGACGCACGATAGACGCGAACGGCTTGCCAACATCGTCGCAGGCGGCCCACAGCGCCCCAAGGTCCGCCCCCGACAACACGCGGTCGCGTTTCGTTTCCTGGGCCGGCGCGGACACCCCGGCGCAGGGGGACGCTGCGATCAGATCGCGCGAAAGGCCCGTCCAGCGGCGAAAGGCGCGATGGAAGGTCGAGGGCTCGGAATAGCCGAGTAGAAAGGCCGCTTCCGAGATCGAAAGGCGGTCGTCTTGCAATAGCGTCTTCGCTCGCGACCGGAGGAAGTCTTTCCAAAGGTCGCGAAAGCTCTGACCTTGATCCGCCAGCCGCCTGCGGAGGGTACGGTTCGTCAGGCCGAGTTGTGCGGCGACCGCGTCCTCCGAGGCTGATCCACGAAGCAATGCTTCCGACAGCGCGGCCCGGACATCTTTAATGATGTCTGTCCCGGACTCTATGTCGCTGATGACCGACGCCGCATATGATTCGAACATCGCGCCCAGTTCCGGCGTTGCCTCGGGCAACCGCAACTGCGTCACCTTGTCGCGGAACACGATGCAGTCGCGTTCCGCGCCGAACGTGACCGAACAGCCGAAGAAGGCGTCCATCGTGTTCCGAACGGCCGGGCCTCGCCACCGCATCTCGACCCTTTCGGCAACAACGGTGTCGCCGATCAGCGAGCGACCCCAAGTGATCCACTGACCAAGAAAGAAGCACACCTCCTGGTCAGGGTTCCCGAAAGGGGACGGACGAGGGTGATCGCAGGTGAGCGCGAGGCCGCCAGCGACTGGGGCGAGCGACATCTCTGTGAAGCGGTAGAACAGGCGTACATAACGTGCCGCCCGGTAAAGGAGGTCGCCGAAGGTCGGACTGGAGCGCAGCAGAAAGCCCCACAGTCCTGCCTCCTCGACCGGCAAGTGCATCGCCAGGGTGATGCCCAGGGCCTCGTCGTCGGCGCTGAAAACCTGCCGCAGGAGTGCCCGGTACTCCTCTGCGGGGACCATGGTGGTCCCGTCCCTCTCGCGACGCGTCGGCGCGATCTCGGCATGTCGTGGATTCAGACCAGCGCGCCGAGCGGCGCCATGTGCGCGATGGCGAGGGAGATGCTGTGCACCCGCTGAGCCATGGTTCTGCTGCGCGAACTGGTGGCCGATACAACCCGTTTCAGCGGGTCGCCACCGCCTCGAATCGCAGTCGCATATAGTCGGCGAACCACCCGCCGGTCTCGTCGCGCAGGACCGGGGTCAGGCGGCGTTCGACATCGCGCAGGATGGCGGGGTGATGGGCGGGCTGTACGGCCTCCATGTAGGGGTCGCCAAAGGTCTCAAGCCATCCCAGGATCCCGGTCGGCAGTGGCGTGGGGCGGGGGATCAGGGTGATGGCGCGGACCTCGAACCCGGCGTCTTCCAGACGGGCCTGTTGTGTTGCGGCCGTCGGAAAGTCCCAGGGGCAGGGCGGGACGTCATGCCCGGCCGCCTCCAGCGCCGCCCCAAGGGCCGTGCGCACGGCGGCGACATTGCCGAAGCCGCCCTGCTCGGCGACGAAGCGTCCGCCGGAGCGCAGGGCCGCGCGTGCGTTGGCGAGCACTTGGGGCACATCGCGCATCCAGTGCAGCGCGGCATTGGAAAAGACGGCATCGAACGCGCTTGTGCCGAACGGGCGGTGCGCGTCCTGCTCCAGGACGGTCAGCCCGGCCGCCCGTGCCCGCGCTGCCAGGGCGGCGTCCGGCTCCAGGCCGGTGACCCGCGCGCCGGCCGCCGCGATGCGCCGGGTCAGAACGCCGTCGCCGCAGCCGAGGTCCAAGATGCTCTCGCCGGGTCGCGGCGCCAGCAGGGCCAGCACGTCGGCGCCCAGCGCCGGCACGAATCCGGCGTGGCGGGCGTAGTCGTCCGCGTTCCAGTCCTGTCCCGCCGACGGCCTTGTCATGGCTGCCCCCTCTGGCTGGATTGGTCCGGGCCCGGTGGCGGTCCGTCCCGCGCGAGGCCTTTGTGATGACAAGCGACAGCTATGTCGTCGTCTGGGACCTGGTGAAAGCGGGGCATGGGATCGCCATGCTGCCGCAGGTGCTGGGGGAGACGACCCCCGGCATCGAAAAGGTGCTGCCGGGGCTGGCGTCGCTGATGTTCCCGGTCTGGCTGGTCACGCATCGGGAACTCAGGACCAACCGCCGCATCCGGATGGCGTTCGATCACCTGGCCCGCGCCCTTGCTGGCGACGGGCACGCGCCCTGAGCAGTGCTCTGCCTGCCCGTCCTGTCAAGCCTTGTCCTTCTCAAACGAGATCAGCGGGGAAGTCGCGCCTATACGAAGTGAGCGCGGCGCCAGCGGACGCAAACCGGGGCCAAAAGAACGTCCGGTTTCCGGCGCGAGGCATGCCTCCCGAATGGCCAGTTTGGGCGCGTTGCAGACGGCGCGGTGACGGCGCAGGCCGGCAACAGAGCTTTTGGGCGCGGGCCAACCTCGCCCGGTCACCCATCGCTCGGGGCGACGGACATCAGGTATCCCGTCCGGTGAACCGTCACGATCTCCGCCACGTCGGGCGGAATGCGTTTTCTCACTCGGGCGATCAGGACGTCCACGGTGCGGTCGCCGGGGCTCCAGTCGCGGCCGCAGGCGGCCTGGGTCAGGTCGTCACGCGTCAAGACTTCACCTTCGTTCTCCAGCAACACCAGCAACAGGCGGGCCTCGGCGGGCGGTAGGAAGACGACCGCGCCGTTGATCGTCAGCCGGCGCGACACGGGCAGGAACGACAGCCGGCCGCGCGTGATCGGCTGGGAGCGGTCACTGGCGCGCTGGCGGGCGCGGTCCATCAGCATGAATCGAATGCGACTGCTCAGGTCCGCCGGGCTGAACGGCTTGGTGACGTACTCTGTCGCCCCCAGGCCCAGGCCGAGGATGCGGTCCTGGGTGTCGCCCATGCGCGACAGCACGATCACCGGGCAGTCGGAGGTCCGCCGGATGGTCTGAATTAGCAGCAGCCCGTCGCTGTCCGGCAGGCGCCGGTCCAGCACGATCAGGTCGAAGGTGCGGCGTTCCAGGTGCGCCTCGGCCTCGCGCGCGGAGGCCACGGCATGGTGGGTCGCACCGGCGCGCTGGATGACATCGCCCAGCGCGATCTGAACCACCGGATCGTCCTCGACGCAAAGCACATGGCCCAGGCCGGCCGAAGCGGCGCCGCCAGCGTCTCGGGCGTCATGAGGCGGGCCGGTCATGGTGCCTCCGCCACGGCGGCGATGGCGGCCCAGAATGCGCTGGTTGCCGGGTCCCGGTCCAGGACCCCGATCAGGTCGGTCAGGTCCCCGGCGACGGCACCTTTCCTGCAGCGGCCTTCCAGGTCGCGCAGCGGCTCTTCGAGGTCGCGCAGGCCAAGCAGGGCGGAACTGCCGGCCAGACGGTGGGCCAGATCGGCGATGGTTGCGGGGGCCGGCGGGTCGTCCTCGGTGACGCGGGAGAGGGTGGCGCGAAAGTCCCGCCATTGCGTCTGGAAGGCCCGCGCCATGGCGCGGATGCTGTCGGGCGACAGTTCTTGAAGCGCGGATCGCTCGGCGGCGGGGTCGGCCGGGCCGGCAGGAGTCGCCTCGGTGCCGAACAGGGCCTGCCCCAGCGCGGCCCGGTCGGCGGGCTTGGCCACCACCGCGTCGAACAGAGCATGGACTTCCCGGGCACCGTTGACGACCTCGACGTTGGCGGTCAGGGCGATGATGCGCGCGTCCGCCACCGTGCCGCGCTCGCGCAGGGCGCGGACCAGGGCCGAGCCGTTGCCGTCGGGCAGCACGTAGTCCACGACCATGGCGTCGTAGGCCCCGGCCTCGATGGCGGTCAGGGCGGCGGCCACGCTGTCCGCGTGATCGACGGCAAAGCCCAGGTGCTCCAGGTTGTGGGTGGTGACAACCGTGCAGTTCCAGTCGTCGTCCACCAGCAGGCAGCGCTGTCCCTCCGCACGGGCGACCGGCGCCGCGCGGGGCGGCGGATCGGGCACGGCGTCGTCGGCGCTGTCCGTCCCGTAGGGCAGTTCGAACCAGACCAGGGTGCCGGTGTTGCCGGTTTCTGCGCCGATGCGCCCGCCCATCGCGCCGACAAGGCGGTTGCAGATGGCCAGCCCCAGGCCGGCGCCGCCCGCGCCGGTGTAGCGGGCGTTTGTTTGGTCGAAGGGCTGGACCAGGGCCTTGGCATCCTCCTCGGGGAGCCCCGGGCCGTGGTCGGAGACCTCGAACCGGACCACACCGGTGCCGCCGGGTTCGACCAGAGCCGACACGCGGACGCCGACACCGCGCCCGTCGTCAAAGCGGATGGCGTTGTGGACGAGATTGGACAAGACCTGACGCGTCATGGCCCAGTCGAGGCACAAACACGCGGGGACATCGTCGGTGATGTCCACTGACAGCCGGGTGGCCTGGCCGGCCCGGGCGGGCACGGCGACGCGCCGGAACGCCACCAGCGCGGCGGCAATGTCGGTGGGCACGACGCGCGGCACCGGCGGCCCGTGCTCCAGCTTGGAGTAGTCGAGCACGGTGTTCAGGGTTTGCAACAGGGTCTGTCCGGCACCCTCGATCACGTCCAGGTAGGTGCGGCGGGTGCCCGGTTCGGCTGTGCGCAGCAGGTCGGCGGCGCCGAGCACGGCGTGAAGGGGGGTGCGGATCTCGTGACTCATGGTGGCCAGAAAGCGCGACATCTGTCGTTCCGCCCGCCGCGCGTCCTCGACGGCGCGACGATGGGCGGTGATGTCGTTCAGCAGCAGCACATGGCCCAGGGTCGTGCGCTCCAGCGCGTCGTGCAGCGGCCTCATGCGGACGTCGAAGCAACGCGGCCCGTCCAAGGTTTCCAGCCACACGCTCCGTTCTCCCTCTCCCGCGGAGTCGATCAGAGGGGCGAGCATCGTCTCCAGCACCGATTTCCGCTGTCGCATGTGGCGCAAATAGGTGATGTCGCCTGCCTCCGCCTCGCCCAGGAACAACGCGGCGGCGGCCTGGTTGGCGTTAACCAGGGTCTTCGCGCGGTCGAACAGGAAGGCCGGCGACAACAGGCTTTCGAAGATGGCGAGATAGCGGTCCTTGTCCAACGCCAGCGCCCGGGTGCGCGCCTGGAGTTCGATCAGCCGCTCGCCCTTGGTGGCGACGGCCCAGTCGGCGACGATGCTCAGTTCGGCGCCGTCGAAGAAGTCGCGGACGCAGGCAATGACGGCGGCGCGGGCCGGCTCCGGTCCTGGCATGTCCGCCAGAACCCCGCAATAGACGTTTCGGAAGTGCTTCAGTAGACCGAGGAACATCTGCACGGTGATCCCGCGCGAGCGGTGGCGGCGGGCGACCTCGCGCAACCGGGCGAAGCGCGGGTCAAGCCCATGGTCGACGGGTGCCCCGAGGGCCTCGCCGTCGGTCCTGCTTTGGTCAAGGGCCACGGCGGCGCACAGGCTTTCCGACAGGGTCAACACCGCCTCCACCCAGGCCGCGCGGATCGTGGTGGCGAGAGGCGCATAGCCGTGCGTCTTGGCGATGGCGAGGGAGCGGTCCACGAGGACCTCCTGGCGGTCGTCCAGGAACCGAGCCAGGGTGTCGGCAAGGCCGGTGTCAGTAGCGTCCGCGCCCCGGATCGGCATGGGCTGGGCCTGAGGTTGGTCCATCATGGTCTTGCCGGCCGAAAACGGCCGCCCCTCCCGTCATGACTGCGGGATCGTTGCTGTCCCGTTTCCCGATTACACCAGCCCAGGCCCGGACGCCAAGCCCGCTTGTCGTTGCGTTTACTTCTCATTTACAGGCCGTCACAACTTCGCAGCCTTTAATGGCTCCATTCTCTGTATGGTCCCTCCCCAAGATCAGGCATCGGCGGGTCGTGCCCGAACGATGTCCGGGACACGGGAGGACACACATGCAACGCATCGGGCGACGCGATTTCCTGAAGGGCGGAACCCTGGTCGGCGCCGGAGTCCTGGCGGGCAACCAGGCCTGGGCCCTGAACCGGCTGGAGCCGATCGACGATACCCTCAACGAGGAATACCCCTATCGCGGCTGGGAAGACCTGTACCGGCGCGAGTTCACCTGGGACACGATCGGCAAGGCGGCCCACTGCATCAACTGCGTGGGCAACTGCGCCTTCAACGTTTACGTCAAGGACGGCATCGTGCTGCGCGAGGAGCAGCTTGGCCAGTATCCCCTGATCAACCCCAACGTGCCGGACGCCAATCCGCGCGGCTGCCAGAAGGGGGCGATTCACTCGTCCGCGATGTACGAGGGCGACCGCCTGCGCTACCCGCTCAAGCGCGTCGGCGCGCGCGGCGAGGGCAAGTGGCAGCGTCTGTCTTGGGACGAGATCACCGAGGAGATCGCCGACAAGATCATCGACATCTTCGTCGAGCACGGCCCCGGCAAGCTGATGACCCACACCGGGTCGGG